>Ga0194135_10002698_pt1 | contig 10800 bp, 13 predicted proteins | sample LitLau_LLRF_2013_FD_134024 | JGI IMG/M metagenome (GOLD analysis project Ga0194135, IMG submission 134024) | Freshwater sediment microbial communities in response to fracking from North America - Little Laurel Run_MetaG_LLRF_2013 (version 2) | ecosystem: Environmental > Aquatic > Freshwater >... | reverse complement strand
CCTGTATGCATTTACCTCTGGTAGGCACTTGTTCAATCGAAGCAGGTTTTGTCAGTTGACGCTCCTGCTGGTCCTGTTTGTCAAATAATTTTGGAGCATCCATCCTTAGTTACTCTACAATCCTGCTCCTGCAATTTACTCTAAAAGACTGGGCTCTGATTCCCTATGCAAATAAAAAAATTTGCTTGGAGTTAGGCATTAAAAGTGGTATCACGTCAAATTTATGCGTTGTATGATATCCAACCACAAACTAACTTCCTACCAATCTAATCCTCAAAAAGGTTGAATCATACCCACTCGCTTAATCCGCTTCGCCTTTAATCCTTACTATTAGAAGGTTACAAATTTTGAAATTTTGTTAAATACATAAATGCAAAATATTATTAACCCAAACATTATAAATGTTCACGGCATAGCGCCCCCCAGTAATAGTGAGAGTGAGGTCTCTACTTAGTTGTAAGGGATCGGTTGTATTTTTTGCGAGCGGAAATGGCATACTCTCTTCACTTTCGCTGGGAAGATCCGAGTATGGATGCGGAGGAGTTTGCAAAAATCTCTGCTGGCTCCTGCTGGAGTTGTCCTCCGCTCATGATTGAGTTTTTTTTTTCGTGGATTTGGCATTGGTAGTGAGAAATTAAATGTAGCAACAGGTTGGCTCCTTTTTAGTCGGAGGTTAGGAGGCGTAAAGTAGGAGTCGAACCCTAAATTTCCCATCATCCATCGCCATCCTCTCTCGTCCAAGTCCAAGTTAAGTTGGCAACAAGTGTGTCCAAGATGACGTAGGAAACAAAGTGTCTGGCAAGATGTCCGAAGTACTCAAGCAAAAGATTCGGAGGGACTTGAGTCGATGGTCAAGGAAACTCCTCCTCTGCGTCGGTAAGGCTAAGGCACTTACTTCACGCTTACACAAAAAAAAAACAAAGCATGAATGGGTCGGCCCTCCTCGCCATGACCTTTCTTGGCACTTTCACTCTGAGGAGAAAGGCGAATCACGGCGGCGGTGGTTTCTCTTGGTTGGATGAGCCTATCTGATACTTTCACTTTTCCTCCGTCCGCCACGCTGTCATCCAGGGCCAGGCCAGGCTTGACAGGCTTTCCCTTATCAGTCACTATCTCCAGGGTTTACTAACTGGCCAAGCCCCATTACCCACTTTTAGATTCTCAATAACTCCTACCCCATTCATACATCATCCATTACAGCAGAAGCAGCGTACACGTGGGAATTAATTAAGACAAAGGAAAATGAATACAATATTGGACTCATCTACCGGCATGGAATTACTATACGGATTTCTAACAAGGATTCCCGTATTCTAATGAGAAGAATGGAGTCATCCATGTCAACACTGCAACTGATTCATAAGTAGGTATAGGGATTATAATGATCCAAATTCAAGTTCACTAGCACGTAAAACTCGTTAATCAAATTTATTTGCCATTTCTAAGTCTAAAATTATTATAATGACCTCTTTCATGAACTTTTAGAAAACGATATTCGAATGACGAGACAAGGTTAGAAACGCGTAAAGATGTGAGCTAAGTATTTGTGATTTACTGTCTCGAAAAGTTGGCCAAGTCGTTTTCTGCGTTGAAAAGCGTGTTCATCATAATCGCTTCCAGAAAGAAAAGGTATTTAAATCAGAAACGTTGAATTTCGCTAGTGAAATTTCCCAGAGACGCATTTCCCCGAATCGAAAGTCACTTCCAAATTTAATATTTTATCAACTAAGCGACAATTCGCTGGAAGAATGGTAAAACTAACTTTTCAAATTTTTCTTTTAAGGTTCTATGTCATTGTATTTGTAGCGTAGAGATCACGAAACTTAAGGGAAAGGTCAAACTGATGCTAATAATGTGGTTTTGGGAAACTGTAATTTCGTTGGTATTTTTTTTCACTAAACCTTTAATTTCTTCTGTCATCCGGTCAAGCTCAAAAATGTTGGCAACCTCTTAGAACTTCCGGAATCCTTTTGTACGATTTGAGAATTTGGGAATTGGATTCATGAGAAAAATGAAAATTTTTTCTCATGGTTTTTTCTTGTTCCTCCTCCTTCCTTGCTTGCACCTTGCTCTTTGTCGTATTTGGGTTTCATTAGATATTCGGTCAGAGTTCAGTAATTGGCCTTTTAAATTTGGGCGGAAGCTGAATTACAGTTATGTGAATTCTGACTCTTTCCTTAGGATTGGAGTCCATCGGAAGGGAACTGGTTGGGGAGGAAAATTGGCGACATTTGTTTCCGGTCAGCTCAGATTGGGAACGAGACAAGAAGAGCCCAGTTTCCGATTTTGACCTCAGTGGACCAACCCCCAGCCCCAGACCATCAGAACACATCCCTTGCCAGGCACTCACTCCTGTAAGTTAATCATTTTCATATTTAGCCCAACATTTTTTGGAATGATGGGCTCAGTAGAGTGCTCGGCGTCTTCTCCGGCACATTCTTCTCCAATCTAATTAACAATTCACAATAAGAGAGTTTAGCATAAATTGGAAACAGCAAGGAACTTTTTCCTTGTTGTGAAATCATGGAAGGAGTACAACTGGAAAACTTAAGTTCTACTCCAAAGACTAATCAGGAATTGACCACCTTTGTCCAGGATCCGTCACATCTTGATCCGTCCACTTCACCTATGACAGACGAGGAAGAGGATGACGAACCGAAGGAAGAGCGAATTGGTAAATCTACTAAATTTTATCCCCAATTCTCACGAACAAGCTCATAAATTAACTCATTCATTCCTCAGTTTTTAATTTGACCTGTTCCCAGTCAAAGTTGTTTTGAAAACGACCTTGGTGGAGTTAGGAGAGGGACATGAGATGACGCGAAGGAAGGCGATTAATTGGTTCATAGGTCAGTTAGGTCAGTCCAATAATTTTTGAATGTATAATTTGCAGACGGCTATGAGTCTCTCGCCCACTTGTTACCCTACTGGTACTTCATCAATCGTGCCTTTGGAGTTCCTTCCGTCGGAGGGGCTGGGAAACTAGCAGAAGATCTCAATGACAGAAGTGCGAATCCTCTCCTTGAGGCGTTGGATGCTCATCAGCTCAACGCCCTTTTGCTTCTCCACTCACTCAAGCAGCAGGAACAATTGCAAGTTCAAGTTCAGGTAAGGCGTGACCTCAGACTGAAATACGCCAGTTATTTGCAGTTGAGCCTTTCATAGAGTCTTAATGGCCCATGTTCTTATCCTATAGGCTGGGCTCCCACCTCCAGCGGTTCCACCTCCATTCACTCGCAGACCGAATCTTCAAGAATTCAAGGATCCGCATGAGCTTTTGAAAAGTGTTGTGGGGGCCCGGGGTCAACGACCTGGGCGCAGTTCCGGTCCCGGTCTACTCTCGCTCTCAAATGACCCTGGTCATTCATTTTCTGAGGATCTGGACCAGCCATTGGATTTAACTCAAAAGAGAAAGTTAGTGGAATCATTTTTATTTCCTATTCATCACAGGAACTCTTTATAAATTAGATCCAACCTTCCTCTGTTTCTGTCTTTTTAGAATTATCACTGAGAAGCCAGTTGGAAAGTCTGTACCATTGGTTCCACCTGAAGTGACTAGTAGCAACATCGGGCGGGATGTGACAGCTTTGGAACGTTATTCTAAATTCAATGTAAAATCCAGTCCTAGGGTTGGACGGGGTTATACAACACAGGAATTGGAGGCAGCTCTCAGTGATATTCAGAGTGGAAAACTTGGAACAAGGTACTATGTGTAATAAATATACTTATACAATATGTATAGAAATTAATTATATGAAATGCAATGGGCATTTTCTTGAAGTTAATTACACTGTTTTAATTTGTCAGGAGGGCAGCAGTTATTTATGGGATTCCACGGTCCACGCTTCGAAACAAAGTGTACAAGTTGGGAAAGGATCGTAGCCGTCCACATCGCTCGAAAGAGAAACTTGTTTCAGAAGTGGCCTTGCGGCCGGAATTAGGATCAGAGAGGAGAGTGCTCAGACGGGATTCTTTGAAACCAGACTTGGGGTCAAATTTTGGCCATTCCTCTGCCGTCCCCAAAGGCTCAACTACTCAACAGCCGACTGCGGGGCCGGGCGGGGGTGAGGATGAGGCCAAGTCCGAGGAAGAGATTAGTCGTGAGAAAAAAGCGCTCAAGGAATGGCTCCATACCAAATTATCACGTCAAAGACTGAACAATTTAGAATCATCAAACATCGAATATCTGAGTAATGGCGGAGACCGACTCCTCCCTCCTCCAGCACTTGGAAACACTAGTGACAGTAACTGTAGCGATTGTAGTGATGAAACAAATCAAGACTTTGGCAGAAATGTACTCAATACCGCACCGGTTTCCCTCGATACCAGAAATTATGACACGCCGCGGAGGAGACTCAAGCGACGGTTTTATGAAGATGGCGGGGAACAGTCCCCCAGGTAAGTTCCAGGACATGCCTCCAACCTTTAAAACTCAAAGGTCATTGACCTCCTTCAACCACTCACCTTCCTTTCCGTTAGAAATTCTCAACCTCAATCTCAAGCGAGTACCGTGACCTTCCCTATGGACATCGTCCCTGATTGGAAGACGGTCCAGGTGAAAGATGAAGACTGTTCCATGGATGAGTCAGAGCGTGGAGTCGGAAAGGCTCGTCAAGACTATTACGACACATTCGACCAAGACGGGAACATGTCGGATGGGGATGGGAATGAAAAGAAAAGTCGACCAAAACGAGGGAAATATCGAAATTACGACCGAGATGCTCTCTTGAAGGCTGTCAAAGCCGTCCAGCAAGGAGAAATGAGTGTTCACAGAGCTGGTGAGTGCTTAGGACCAAGCAGGAATAACTCTTAACCTTTTGACACATTGACCATTGACCTGCGCCCATAATTTCCTCCAGGGAGTCATTTTGGAGTTCCTCATTCTACGCTCGAGTACAAAGTCAAGGAACGTCACTTACTCCGACGTCCTAAACGAAAGGAGAATAATGGGAATCCGAAACCAAGTCAGAAATCAAGCCCTGACAGTAGTTTATCCGGTTCAGAACCGGGTTCCAGGACGCCACGAATGGAATTCTCCCCAGTAGCATCAAGTACTCGGGAAACTTTGAGTCGGTTTCTGAACAGTGGCGAGCCAAGGAGCTCACAGGGGTCACTGCCGGGGTCAGACTCCATGGGCTCAAGGGCTCTCCGCCACCAGCGTCTCCCAAAGGACTCAGTAACGATAGGCGGGCGGAGCCCAAGTCCGTTTCATCTCCACGACCTACTCCGACGTAGCTTTGACAATAGTAGCCTTTTCGACATGACCAAGATGTCATGAGACTTCCTGTCTTCCGCTGCAGTACTAATTATTATTACTATAACTGTCAACCGTTGAGTCTGAACTTAAGCGTTGTTATGTTAAAAAATATATTCATTCCTGTTAGTTTTACATTTACATAATCTTTTAGTGAGGAGGAACAGTATGTAAAGTGTTGTGGGAATGGCCAATGGGGACTTGAGTTGGTGCATGGGAGTGCGGTGCTACAAGAAAACAAGATTCGTCCTATTCCCCCTACCTACAACATACTTTGAAATTTTTCCATTTTTTAATTTCATTTTTGACTGTGGGAAATTCCTAGTTCACTTCGAAAAAAAGCTCTCTCCCTTCCCTGATTATACGAAGAGAGTTTTGATAGCTCAGTCGAAAAAATAGAAAAGAAAGTCTGAGAGAAAAAAGAAAGTCGCTATTTTTTATTCTGAAAATCTCTGAGAACGTTATTGTTTAGTTTTAGTGTAATATGAAACGTTCCTTCCACTACTCCTGTGACGAAGTGAACTTTGAATTATTATTCTGCATCCAGTCTCCAGTGTGATTTATGAGAAACGTGTGATGTTTAAATCATTCCAAGTGAAAACTAATTAATTATACGTTAAGATTTTAGTTTTTATGGTTTAGATTATTACGGAATTCCAATGAGAGCTTTAAGTGAGTAACTAGGGAATTGTGATAATTTGTTCCATCTCTCTCTAAAAATGTGATTACTGATTACGTTGAAGAGTCCCCTTTGCATGATATTTCAAAAGCTCTGCTTATCGTTTATTTGTTTCCAGTTTCTTGATGGGAATTAAGTTAAGGAAGCCATTTTATTTTAACTGAGGGATCTCGTTCTATTGGACCAATTAGAAATCAAGTTAAGTTTTCATAGAAGAAGAAACGGATCTAAGAACAGGGTGTAAACAAAATATTATTTTATATGCCGTTATGAATCCTTCTCAAGATTCGTAAATTATTTATAATTGAGACGCGCATTATCCAATGGGAAAAGTTTAGAATTAACTTTCGTCCCTGGGGTAAATGCAATTAGTAAGTTAAATTAGAAAATATTGAAAGGAGAACCTAGGAGAGCATCAACCTTCCATGTCTTTGAAAATGTCTAGAAAAACGATCTTCTTGTTCTTGGATAAGGAGTGCCAAAAAAAAGTAAACGTTCTTATTGTTGCTACATTAAAGACAAAGTTTGAACTACATTTGTGTGATTCTTTTAGGTACGGGGCGTTATTTTTTTGTTTGAATAATTTAGCGTATTAACGATTTCACATACTCCGCTGATGGTTCTCAGCAGTTGCGTGAGTCATCAGGGCAAAGAGTGTTTGACTTGTTTCAAGAACACCACGGGCATCAGACAACCAATCCTCGCAAACTGCTCGTGCAGGACCTGCGTGGGAAATTAAAAGGAAATAAAAAAAATGGAACACAGCGACAAAACCGTGAGTGTAAAATGAATGGAATATTTTGTTAACCTTCTGTTTGATTGAGCGTCAAAACGGCCTGTAGGAGTTCCCCTCGTCGGAGGTGGTAGGCCGTCTTGTCTAAGATTTCGTAAATGGTGCTCACAGACTCCTTGTCTCCTTCTGCAGAGACATAATGTGGTGATTATTGGAGGGGGGACATTATGCGAGGAGCAGGATCAACTGTTATTTAGGATATGCAATGAAACGATGTCCACTTACCACATCGTATTGTGAGTGAGCCTTGAATAACACCCCAAATGTACTTTCCAACGGATACGTCCTCTCCCGCTCGAAACACTCCCACATTTCTACAAGTCTTGTCAATTTTATTAAAAAATCGACTCCTGAGATGATCAATACTGTCAACACGCTCTGGAATGGTTTTCAGTAATTGGAGAGAAAAGTCATCCCCAGAAAACTCAGCCAACAATTTGTCTACATTAGAGGAAGTACTTGATATTACATATAATCTGAAATTCCATAAAACCAAGCAATCAACAGCTTGAAACCAGTGCCCGTACCTTTGCTAATGGGGATCATAGAATCCTTTTCACTATTTCCAAACTGATCTCCAAAGTTAATTCGGTTGTAAAGGGTGCTGCAATAGGTCCACAATTTTCTAAGTTGCGCGGTACGCTCCTCCTGGATTTTCCGATCTGCAAGAATTCTGCAGATTAGCTCTCGACTTATGCTAACACACGCAAATTTATGGATATTTTTGAAACCTGAAAGAACATCTCGCATGGCAGCAAGGGCAGAGCTTGCCTGGGTGTACTTTGACCGAAGATCGACCAACTGCTCTGAGTCAGCAACATCCGTATTCCGCTTGAGTCGCCGCTCAAAGTCCTTTCGCATCAATTCCTTGCTCAACTCCATGGTGTCGTAATGAACTTGGGACTGTCGTGCCAAGGCTTTGAGCAGCTGATCCTCATAATGTAAACGCATCTCCTCCAACTAAACGTAACAAGGGAGAAATCAAAATAGAATGTATTTCATTATCCACCTTATTATGAAATCTAAATCCAAAAACTCTAACCGTCTTCTCAGCCTCAGCGATGTTCAAATTTCCAACCAAATCCCCTGCAATTCCCTTTGCCTAGATATTTTCAGAAATTAGTCTCAACTAGATTTCATTAACTGGGAAGCAGACAAGGAAACCAGACCAGAGTAAGTAAATGCAAAAAAAAACAACAGACTAGCCAATGTTTTAGCATCTCGCCATAATCAATCACCAATTCCCTGAAGCAAATTTAGAGATAAAAACGAAAACGAAGATGAAAACTTTACCTAAGCCAATGGATCGAACAGAAACCCCCCGTAGCAGGTAAAAGGGGGAAGCAGACAATGGAAAGACTCATGCGATCAAAAGGCAAGCAACTTAAACTAAAAAATACACGATAGAAGCAAGGCAAAGCAAGAAGCCAAATTAGGCAACAGAGGATTTATTAGATTAATTTTTTTTGTTAGTTTTGCACTCCCGCATCATCCTCATCATCATCATATTAGTTTCATTGTTAGTTATTACATTAGTATTATCGATGCGTAGCATAATGTTACATAGGCTTGCATTTTGGGTTCAACATTAACATTTGGGTTCGGGCTCACAGTCATCGACTCCTCCCTGAAAGGAAAGTAAGGAAACACAGGAAGGTTAGGCAGGAGGCGCGGTGGTACTGACCCAAGCTTCAAACAAAAGGAAATCCGTTAAATGTGAAAAATTGAAAGAAATCTAAGCGAAGCCTTCTGAGTGGGTAAGTTAAGCACCTTAGTCTAGCACAAGGTTTCCTTCTGCTTGCAGGGGACTTTGTCCATAGATACCTGAACAAGGGCAAGTTCCTTTTGAACACGAAGAACCTTCTTGTAGGCATGAGTTAGGACCATCGAGCATTCATTATCAGTCAAGTTGGACTTGCACTCCGGATTTGTAGTCAACAAGGATTCCATTTCCGCCTAGAATTCAGGTAAGGGGTTTATCAGATTAGAGTTGGAGTTGGACTAAACCTTGAGTGGAGTTTGGGAATTTGTGCAGGACTCACCTTGAGATCCCGACGAAAGTCCTCAATCACGTTCTTGTATTGCTCAACAAGGCGTGACTCGCTTTGGACACAATCCATTTTAGCCTTAGAATTCAACAGCTCACGTTCGGCACAGATCAAGGTTTCCTCAGCAGTGATGAGGAGGGGGTTACAGGAGGTGTACTTGCAGATCTTTCCATTCTCGATGATTTCCCGAAGTTTGCAGAGCAACTCCCAGGCACATTGTCCCTTGGTGATTGCGTCCTTGACCTAAAACACATTAATTTGAAGCATTAATTGGATAATTCGCGGAAATTCACCAACAACAATGACCAAGCATAATGTACTCTCACCTTTTCACAGCGCTTGAGTGCTGCATCGTAAACTTCACACCAGACTTCTTCAAATCGTGGAGAGTCCAAATTATCCTCCTCAATTGCGCAGTATGCCTTGTCCATAAAAATTTTGATGGCCTCCACAGCCTCACAGTAAGCCTAGAACAAGACCAATTTGAGTGAATGAATGAAGTAAAGGAAACCAGACTGGGAAAACAGTTAGGTTAGGTTTACCTTAAGAGCAACTTCGGTAGCTTGCATGGCTTTGGGCTTGACCTCTTTCAAAGCCTTCTCCAGTTCCTGGTTGGCCTTGGCAATCATTTCTTCCTCCTTATCCATCTTGCGGAGACAGGCACTGTCACCACCTGTGCAGAATTGAGAATAGATACAAGTCAAGGAAAGTATCCAATCACAACACGTTCAACAGAGCTTTCGAAACTTACATGTATCCTCCTTACAATCATCCTTGCCGGCGCAGCTAGCCCTAGAAAAGCCAAACCGTTAGTAAAAAGAATGGAAATTAGTTACGAATAAGCCGGGAATGGATAAAATGGAAACACAGGAGGAGGTGAGCGAGCAATCACGTGAAAGCAGAACAAAGCAAAAAAGATAAAACTCGCAATGAAACGTGCAAAATATTAACGATTAAATATACTGTAATTCAGAAACAACAGGAATCTCTCTCCGAGGTGTTTCCACTTTAGCAATTGGAATCGCCTTAGCAGTCTTCTGTGGTTGACTAGACAAGCCAAGTTGATCCTTCGCCCATGTGATAGGTTCCATTGGATCGTACTTGTCATTCGTAAAAACTCGGTAAGCATAGGCAATTCCTCCAAGGGCAGCGATTCCACCAAGAGCGTAAACTCCTTTCTTCTTTCCAGGGGGCCTGAAATCAGATAAGAAAGAAAGAACTCTCATTGACATTCAAATTATTAATTTGTTAAACAGGGATTTACTGCACAATTCCACTTACGTTTGCTTCTCCTCTCCGCCTCCAGTGCCAGAGCCACTCCCTGTGCTCAGGGCCCGTAGTGGGGAAACCGGAAGGCCATAGATGGGCTGGAAGGTAGACAAAGTATACAATTCGTTAGTAGCATTCAATCATCAATATCAATTGTATAACAGTGACTAACAGAATTAACAATAATGACTTTCATTTTGGAGAAAGGGAAGAAGGGAGGGGGCAATGACCTTTAGCGTAAGTTGAACTAAAGAACCCGAGTTCACAGTGTAGCATAGTTGCCAATTGGTGCCAAATAGAGTGTTATCGACAATACACAAAACAAGTTATAATGGCAACAGCGCAGCTCTGCTCGCCGCCATTGAAAAGGTCAAGGACCCGCAAAGAACGAAGAAGGAAGAGGGTTTGATAGAATGTAGTCAAAATTTTCATTTTTTTTTTCAATCGAATACATTACTACACCCTAGCCAGTTAAAGAGTGGATATGAATAAGATTTTTGAATAGCTACGACTCGAATTCGAAACTGAAAGGAACGTGACGTGAATCGAAGGGAATCGGAAAGTTGGATTGGCTTGATTTTCTTACCTTGCTAAGACGTGAAAATGGCATCATTTTCATTGTGAGGGCTGATCGAGTTCCAATCATGTTGACTGAGCAGGGAATAATGTGAAAGGTACGTCGTTCGTTCTTGAAGGGAAGTTGATGGATGACTGAAGGGAAGAGCGAAGGAAAGAGGACGTCCGCACAGCTGAGAGG
>Ga0194135_10002697_pt1 | contig 10802 bp, 6 predicted proteins | sample LitLau_LLRF_2013_FD_134024 | JGI IMG/M metagenome (GOLD analysis project Ga0194135, IMG submission 134024) | Freshwater sediment microbial communities in response to fracking from North America - Little Laurel Run_MetaG_LLRF_2013 (version 2) | ecosystem: Environmental > Aquatic > Freshwater >... | reverse complement strand
TGAATTGATATCAACAACTTCCTTTGAAGCCCTTAACTTAAACTTATCTTCATATTTAGTGTTTATTTAAGTAATTTTTTCTTTTGAATTGAATGCATTTTTTATTAATTTCAATAACCGTAACACAATAATAAATCTTAAATTTTGTCTACAACAATTGGCCAAGTATTTAAAAATTCAGTTCATATTCTACTTCATGCTCAACTTATTAGTAATTTTAGTTGCAGTTCTGATGGTGCTGTTTAATAAAGTGAATTTATTATTAAGTGAAACCAGAATTATTGCAAGAACGTGAAATAATTAAACATACAATCAATTTTCAATCAGACAAATCGTTATTCTCAGCAGTGGCAACCTTTTCAAGAATTTACGGAACTTCATTCACCTGCGAGTTGTTTTTAATTTATTATTAACGCTTTAAGTCAATGGGAACCGTAAATTGATTCGTCAAACCAAATTATTTAATCTGTGCACCTACAAATTCTACTTTGGCGTTAAAACTGATCATTTTCCGGTTTACTTTGAATAATATTTAATAGCTGTCTTAGATTCATTTCCCATCTGTTTAAACTCCTTTTTATTGTTAACGAAGGGTCCAAGTTGTCATTAATTATATCTCAAACACAATGTTATTAATATTTATTACATCATTACACATGTAAGAAACGTTGAATCAGTCCAAAAATAAAAGAGATTGAGCACTTTTTGTTTATAATTTACAAAGTGTTAATTAAAAATTTCAAATGGTTTTTCGCTCTAGTTATTACTGGTCAATTGAAACTTAAAAATTGAAAGTTGCAGTGTTACGTTACCGTCAACTGTCATTCTAGTGCTAATCCACTCAATATTATACTTACAATTAGATTTTATATTCCGTGATCGTACTTGAGCAGAACTGATTTGGTAATATTAATAAAAACAATATTGTTTAACTATTTAATGTGTTAAATACTGACTTTTTGAATTTTCATATTTAAAAATTACATTTCAATTGCAGAAATGTGTTGGGATTTGAATGCAACAAGTTGATCATTCGTGGTATTAAGTGCGACAAATGCCAATGTAATACAGCAAGTCGTAGTTGTCAACACTGCCATTGTCATATATTATTCACTTTCCTCTAATAATGTTATTCGTATATTTTGAGTAATTATCAGGGTTAATGAATCTCGTCACTTTGTATATTTTCGTAACCTGCTACTCAATGTCATGAATATAAATCCTTTATGAGAAAAACTGCCGACACAGCTGATGGAGAAAGTTAGAAACCAAAGCCTAAATCAAAATACACTAATTTCGGAAGAAGTATGTTAGGTGCAGTAGCTCCAGCATCACCAGATTCAGACACAGAACCAGAATCGGAGTCACTATCTGAAGGACATCAGAATCAGGTTCACCTTCAGATGCAAGTTCTGCGGCAGATACAGAAGCAAGTAAGTTAAAATTCAACTAATTTTTACCACACGAATTTCTGTCTTATTATTAATATTAAATATAAAAGATCTCACTACAAACATAAAAGACCTGTCTTCACCAATAGAAACAGGCTTCCGTAATACAGCTGTCATTTCTCAATTACTTCGATACCTCGAAAAGATAATGCGAGCAAAGTTACGTCTCAGAACCTCTTTGGAAATCTCAGACGATCTCACGCCACGGAAATCCACTCCACGGCACGGAAATCCACTCCACGGCACGGAAATCCACTCCACGGCACGGAAATCCAGTCTGGAGTGGATCGCCGTGCCGTGGATTTCCGACGGTACGGAAATCCACTCCACGACAGGGAAATCCACTCCACGGTATTGAAATCCACTCCACGGTATTGCTAGCATTCCATTCGCATTTGCATTGTCTCGTTGTGACTGATAAGAACACCCGACATGAACATTATGAAGCCATGTCTCCAAATTTTTGAAAGCTTTGACTCCAAACGCTTACCTTTTGAGTTAGTTATTTCTTGATGCATTATGGAGGGAAGGCCAGTTAGTCAGGTCATAAATAAAAATCAGCGGCTTTTAACAGAACTCAGGAGAGTTTTATTGGAACTTATTAACTACTTTCTTGAAAAAACCCTTGTTACTTATACGGAGCATGAATGTATGGAACGAAATTTAAGAATTAGCTAATAATTATGCATATTATATTGCAATTTTCAATTAACACCGGATAAATGTGTTTCAGAGAAGTGGAAGTTTTGATAGTATTAATAAATTGGTATCTGTTGCTGATACTTTCTAACCAAACTTGCACCACTGAATTACACGGACTTCCAGAAATGGACTTATGGCGTCGAGTCTTGTTTATCATCACAATTAAGGATGCATATCCATTCAACAATTCTAATCTTGAAGTTCAGCATGGCGTTTCAGTTTGGTCTAAAGATTCGACTATAATTATATAGTATATGTATACGGATAACATGTATGCATTATTTGCATGTCCACTACAATCCCACCAATTATTGTGAATGGTCATGTTACTCTAATTAAAAAGATTTCAATACTCTCAAAGCGGAAATTGTGAATTGATAATGCAACTTTTATTTCAGAATGCACTCTCGTATCGTCTTCAGTTCTTCAGACTTTCCACCATAGTCTCTTCTCTTATTCCTCTTTTACCCTCGATGGTTAATATTGCATGTCAACTGTGTATTTCAAACGTTTTTTTCACATCCTTAATGCTGTGCAGCAAGTTCTCTTTCGGTTCAAAGCTGTTTGCAAAATATAAGATTAATTAATTTTGGCATGTAAAAATCTAGACTTTCAGAATTCATTTAGCCAGGCAATAGTTCCTACCTGTCTGAATTTTTCATTGACTCATCTAGTTCCCCGTTTTTTAAATGTATGATTGGCCATTCCCTCCGCGTGGCCAGTTTAATATCTGTTTCAGTTTAGAAGTCGAGACTCACTATATAATAACGAGTTGAAGATCCTTTTATAAAGCAAACACACACATACTCAAACTTTCCACAGTAGATTTACGATTAGTTTCTTTAGCAGTTCAATCATAAAGGTACATAAATAAGCCTACACTCTTATACATACCGGTATTTATAAATGTATATATAAAGAGGAATTAAGGGTGTGGTCACAACCACAATAGTACAGCATACAAGTAGGTGCATTGATATTTCATGTATCAAATTTCGAAACAAGATATTGTTGTACATGTCTCTTTTTGCAACGCGTTAGAGTGGAACTATATGACAATTCGTGCATTAAAACATTTGTGCAACTAAATTTTGCAAAGACAGAATACATCTGAAGAGAAAGAAGCCGACTAAATCGTCTTTCGCTTTTGTGCAGCAAGCAGACAAACAGACATGCAGTATAATTTCGAATTCAAATATAATGTTTTTGTACTTCGAGTTCTTTGTTCTTTGTACTTCTAGTCTGTATAAAGGTAACATTGCATTGCATTTCTGTTTACCTTTGAAGTTCTAAATTTAAAAGTCCTAACACGTACATCTACACTGAGCACAATACTTTGCGTGGACTGAAGACAACATAGAGTGATGTGGGTATTGAAAATTTATTTACGAGTTTGATTTTGATGTCACGCTGGTCTTTAATTCAATCCAATATAACTTACTTTATTTTCTCAATTTCTTGATTCATTTTCACGCTTACTTAAAACTAAAACCTCACCACTCTACTATTTACACCAGTGCTAAGGTATTTTTATTGTACAGAGTTACAGAGCTACATCGCAGCAGCATACATCGCAGTATATATAGAAGATGCTGATTACACATGAATTATAAGAAACTTCACCGTTAAGTATACTCTGGCCTCAAAAAGCTCCACTCAAACCCTCGCTGTACTTCGGTCATCGTTCTTTCCTATGCGTAGTTCTTTCGTTTTTAGGTAGGAAAGTCAACGAGAAATTGATGATTCCCCTTACAACATTCTTATATATTATTGGAATACAGAACAGCTAAATTTCGGCAATTTCAAATTTTTTCAGGGACATTAAAACTTGCATTTCTTGCTGAATCTTTATATACATGGTTAATAATAATGTGCATGCTTTAATGTATGCATAATGCAACTAATTATAATGCTCTTCAGGATGACATAACCAAAACCCATTTGAACAACTCTCTAGTAGTGTCATATCGTTAATCGAACAGTCTAGACAAGATAGACTGAAGATTCTCCAAGCTATTAAGGATTAACTTAAGACAAACTGTAAATTGAATGTATCGAGAGTTAATGGGTATCAAGCTACGTTGTAGGTTACCACATGCATTAATCTCACAATTTTAGCAACATAAATTACCTCGGAGGGACTCTGATGATTTGAAATAATGTGAATGGCCTGAAAGGGAGAAATGTATTATTGAGTAGGTCAAATAAGCTTGTGCGAGATGATATTTTGAATCCTGAAGAAGACGAAGAAGAGATGCACTTACTGACAAAGTATTCCTCAGACGTCTTTCACATAGACTCCTTTTCTATTTCACTAATATTAATAATAAATGTGTGTTATCTCCGTGTATGAACTATCATCACATGAAATCTATAAATGCATATCAAGCTTAATAGTAGCGTATACGAAGCCCCAGGGAGAAAGACGGGAAAATCCGATGATGACTCTATTCGAACTTCTAAAAGAATCTTTATGCACTCTACTACACAAGAGTTTTAAATCAAAACCGAACTTATAAACTATATTTATTTATACTCCTATCAGGTAGGTTGTTTCAAATACCTTAAGTTAATGTTTAAGGTGATGAGATTAAGTTGCATTCACAAAAGAGATTTACTATTATCGTTTGTTATGTAGGAAAATCAGATTTTTCATGATATCTCTTCCTCTATCTCATCTTCCTCAACTTGTACACACATATTAGATCGGACGGAAGGAACCAACTTTTTAAAGCCTGAGTACCTAGTAACTTACACTTTTGTACATTGTTTTTGTACGCTTTGTGTGCGAAATTGTGTGTATGTTTGCGAGTCAAGTTGGTATGGTGTCTGCTAAACGGCGCGTGAAGCTAATCATACCCTTTCAATGATCATAATGAGGAGCTTTTTTCAGCTTCAAGTTTCAAATATTAACATACCATTAAAGCAGAAGGCACAAGTAAAACCCAAAAGAATGGAGAGGAAAAAGTTTGAAAGATAAACAGTGTTAAAGGTAGTTAGTAGAAGTATTGCTAACTGTCAGAAAGTCACTATCACTAACACAATAAAACTTTAAGGTAGACGCAATAGACCAACTAGACTTTTGATGGTCATCATTCTCTTTCTCTCTCCTTGTAGTCATCATGAATGATGATGAATTAGGCTTGAATTAAAGTGCACTTTCCGTCCATCACTCTCCTGGGAAGGATACACAACAAGTCTACTCTGAAGGTATTTAGGTAGACGTCTGATGTTTCTCTTTACCTTCAACTTGCTTCAAAAATAGATTATGCAGGGTGTTGTGTATTTTCTAATTCACAAATTATTTTCAGTCTCTTCAGGTCTTGTTCTTATTAAGTCATCCTGTAAAAATAACTTTATATTTATTTCATCTTATGTGAAATTTGACACGCTGCAGTGCTGCATTGCAGCAAGACGCCAATTTTTCAAAGCATAAAGAATCTTTCAAAACTTAAAACTTATAGCGATGATGATGAGCAAAGGTCAGAATGTACTACACATACAATCAGTCTTAATGGATTTTGGGATATAAAAAATCATGCAAGTCTCATATTAGTTGTGTGTGAAATGGTACTATTCTGTTTTTACTCACTCAGAACATTCACTCAAAAGAAAGGTGTGCGTGTGCAAAAGTTATGAATTTGATGATGAAATCGCAAGCCAAATAATTGAATGTGTTATATAAGTTAGTTCAACTGGATTCTACGCAAACACTCACATTATAAATGTAAAGAACATGTATTATCTATATCAGACTAATGATTTCGTTCGGTGATTCAGAAAGAACATTAAAAGATACAGAGAAATTATTGTGCATCGTTTCTTATTGTTAGACATAACTATATCTACCCTGTACTTTCAATGGGAAAGGGCCTAGCTGTCAGTGTGTTTCATTTTTACATTGTTCCAACGATTTTAATTACCACCTTACTTGCTGATACTCGCATACCTGCCCTGTACATATAAACAGGACTTCATGAAATGGACTTATGGCGTCGAGTCTTGCTTATAATTACAATTATTGATAAATATCAACAGGACAGTTCCAATCCTGACGTCCAGCATGTTGTTATCTTCAGTTTGGTCTGAAGATTACAACTGTGGTAGTCCTGTCGATGCAAATTGAGTTTAAAGAGTATTATATTTATAAAAAATTTAATTGAAAACTACTGACAAGTATTGTACGAGAAGTTTAGCTTAACTCACTTTCACTATTCTCAAAATTAGAAAATGAATCCGCTTTTTGCTTTATATCATGTTGACAGCTTTCATCGAACCTACATTAGAAAGTGACACATGAAAAATTAAAAATGCCAGTCGATCAAATTTTTTCGATCTACTCAAAAGGTTGTTTATGCAACAAACTGTTAACCGGGACTCAGAAAAAACTAATGTTCAACATAGTTATGAATATTATTATACAATATTCTCGTTAGTTAAGAATTCTAGAAATAAATCCTTCACAAATATCACAAATCCTTACCTTATCTTATACAGTTATTTCTACAATATTTATTAACAAACAAGACAAGTCGTCTTTTTAATGATACTCCAAAAATACAAACTTTAAAAAGTCAAACGAAAGCTAAGATAGTTTTGTATATTAGTAAATAACCTTGCTGGAATTTTTAGCACATGCTTAAGCTAACTAATCGTAAATAATAAGTTTCCAAAGTTGACTTTGTCTCACAAGCAGCAAATGCTACTACGTGAATCAACTTTCTGTTTTATGCACTACATGTATCATACAGGCACCTCACTTAAGTGCCCTTTTATTTAATAAAGGAATCACGTTTACAGCAGATAAAAGTGTCCGAGTTAGAAAAAAACGTATTATCTAATGCAATATCCAACGTGCAATCAGGAAGTGAATAGAGATCTATATATAAAGATAATAGCTCTTGTTCTTCACAGTACATTACATATGCATTAGTACATTTTCAAGTGAACTATAACTAATGATTTCACATGCATACAATACAACTCAATTTTGAACGTGATTCCTGTTTGAAAGGTTAAACAGCTTAAATGGGTATGATTCGGTAATACCAGTGTGGGCTCCGTAATAAAACTGAAAGTCTGGATAGCATCAGTTAAAACGACTATTTTGTTTTGAATTTTAAATTACCTAGTTTAAACTATTGTGTGGAACATGCTTTACCAAGGCCCAAGACCTACGTCTTAATGTGGTTCTTTATTGTAGTGGACAACTACGAACCAGTTAATTCAACTATTTACTTAATTATGATTAAATTATGAAATCTCTATTCCACTTTTAAACTATTATATTGAAAATGCTTGCTTGAAATTGCATTGAATAGTTTGCATTGATTTTGTGCTTATTTACTTTAAAAAAAGGTTTTTATTTATCGTTATCATACATTCTTCATACGTGAAACGGTTCTTATGTTATTTAAACCACTGATAAATTTTTCATTGTGATTCCTACAATCACAATAAAATCTCGAACGATTTTAAAGTAAAACGAATTCTAAATAGCCCCTTATTGGTTCATTCTGTTAAATGTTATATGATTTTCCGGACTGGTTCCATTCAATGTAGATTGCATGACATCTCGAACATTGTCTCTTAAGCTAATTATCTCCTTCAATATCGTGGCATATCTGTGGGTTCTTTACAACGTAGCTTTGGCTCTCCTTTGAGCTCGAAACTTGGAATGAATCTGCAAATTATTTGAACAGAATATTCAGGTATGAGAGCAGCCTTAAGTCACTTAGAAATAATGTTAGTTCGTTATATAAATAAATACTTCAATACCCGATGTAATCTTTGAATTGTATGCTTTGAATGGATCTTATTAGATTCGTGAGAACACAAATTATATTTGATCCATGAATTACGTGTTACCTCTGATTCCTGTTATTGAAGCTTCTTCTGAAGCGTGTTATTTTCTGAGTTTCTTCTTCTTCTTCTTCTTCTAGTCTCCAATTTTCGGAAAATCGGTTCCCATGAATCACCACAAATCACCCTGGATTCTAATTGTTAACTTCTTCTGTTCGGGGCTGTTGATTCCCTTTTTCATGATTAGGATTACCTTACTTGCCATGACTTTAGTAGGTTACCATTTTGACTTGGGTATATTGTCGTTTGCCCTATAGTTATATAAAAAACCCCAGGGCGGTTTATAAGACCCTTATAGAGCACAGCTAGAATACGGATGAGAAATTTGTTTGAAATACAAACAGATCAGTTTATGAATGAAAGAATTCAATTGCATCTTTTGTCATGAGGCATTTTTGAAAATAGAATTACTAGCTTTAATTATACGAATATGTTTTATTTACATGGTTGTGACACGCAAAGACAAACTTAACCCTGGCTTTGATAATAATTCTTGCTATTGTGTTTTCTTTTGTGCAACTGTAGAAATCTTAGTCCAGAGTGCGAATGTGTGGTCGAATTCCACACAATTTTTTGTTAAAACTAATCAAGTGTTACCAAAGAAAGCCAATCTGTTGTACAGGAAAATACTGCTCAAGAAATTGCACCAATTAAAGTTAAACCACGAACTTCTAATTTTGTAGAAAAGTCCACGCCACTTGTAATACTTTCTTTCTACTAAAAAACTGCTTGTCTGCTTTGTTACAGGAGATAACATTATTAATTTTTTAAATCGCATTTAATTAGTATCATAGAATGAGTAGTTCGTAAAAGGTGAACATTAACACTGAGAAGCTTAGAAACACTTTATCTGATAGAAGATACGTAATGCAGTTCAACTAAACTATTCCATTTTCATGCTTCACACTCCCAATACAATATTTGTGATGTATGCTTACATAATTTCAACTTAATTCACCAGTTAGAAAACTGCTGCTGTCCTCTCATTTCAGAACAAGAGTTCTCTCTGTTTTGGAACTGATTCAGTTAACTAGTAAAAATATCTGGTCTGTAAAAATAAATGAGTTTTAAAAATTACAAGTAAATACGAACTTAAGGTTCCAACTTTTGCTGTCATCACTGTCACAAATATAGTATAGGAGTAAACTTCTGTACAACTACTCTATTTCAAAGACAATTAGTATAGGTAGTAATAAATACAGCAGTGGTAAGTCGTGCCGAGTACTTTCATCCTCGGTGAAATTGTAACATCCTCGCGCCACCATCCGTTTTTTTCCGACTTTAAAGTATTCTTAATAATAGGCAGATTAGAGATTTCTGGGAGAAACGTTGAGTTTCACGACAAGTTGATGCGTACTGCAGGAGATTGTTGCAAGCATCGGGCTTGATTTCGTACAACTGTGCCGTGAAAGTCTAGAAGAAAGTCTTGAAGATAGAATTAAACGAGTTGATTTTATGAGGAAGCTTCAATTCAAAGTTAATAATAAGGTACTAATAATTTTATATTTTAACTTACCCATGAATGACAATTCTTATCGAGGGTGTCTTTTAAGAAATCTACTGCAAGTTCCCACAAGTAAACTATTGATAGCACGGCTATCACTATCAGATTTTAATGTCAAGTTTGCTATCCTTGTTCTCAAGATTGACTTCAAGTAATGAAGAAAGATTCAACTTTCAAGTTTTTACTTTCTTTTGACTGTACCAATAGTAAATCATGAACGATCAAGAGACAGTACACTTGACTTCCTAAATGAAACCTGTAAATATATCGCCCATGCATCGATATTTTGAATTTTACATTCTATTGTTTTTCACCGAATTCCAAATAAGTTCAGGTAAGTATTCCGAGACGTTCCATTTTTTCGATTCCTTTCCAATCTATCTACATTTGATTTATTTGATTTTCAATCGGTAAATCCATCAAAGCGAGCTCTTTCTGTTCAACCCTAACCGTGTATTATAGATTCATTATCCGAAAACTGAATTATTTGTGTATAAACTGAATTAAGTTGATAAACTTTGCGAGGTTTAATTCAAAGGTACCAACAGGTAGTAACTGGAAATTTTAGTAGTTAGCTTGTCTTGTCAAACATGAATGATATTTCCTATCAAGATCGAGTGGATTATAAGTACATCGCAATCTCCTGCGTGAAATATTGAAAACACGACTGTGTCTTCCTGAGTCTACTGTTTTATTTTCTTTTCTACTATTTTGCACGACTCACTAAAATTATTTCAAATTCAACCATGAGATTATTCTCTCCTCTTGAAACTTCTAGTCGTCAATCATGGATGGTCTTGACACAATATATACGACTTTTCCTGAATCGTGCCTCCTTCAATCACACATCCTCATCCTGTTTGACTCGTGTAGTTATAAACTACCATCTTTCATATCATTGTATTTGAAAACCCATTTTCCTATAATTTAAAACAGATAAATGAGCCATATTTATAAATCCCAAACTTGTAAATATAGTAATAAAAATCATATTATAATTAATGTATCGCAAAGTGTTAAATGTGAAGTGAATACAAAAACCCGTTCATCTTTGCACATACTACAAATTTATTTCAAAACAATTATGTAATCACCTTTATTAAAGTGGTTGAATCAAGTGACATCGAAGAGTAAGTTCAGCTCGCCTAAACTTAGATTACAATCTACTTTATAATAAGCCTATTCCGCTGTGTCTCGCTATAGAGGCAGCGTAGCAACTCTTACTCTGCTCTCTTGGAGAATCAACCCTTCGTAGTTCTCCGCTGCTACTCCACTTATTCAGC
>Ga0194135_10002696_pt1 | contig 10803 bp, 10 predicted proteins | sample LitLau_LLRF_2013_FD_134024 | JGI IMG/M metagenome (GOLD analysis project Ga0194135, IMG submission 134024) | Freshwater sediment microbial communities in response to fracking from North America - Little Laurel Run_MetaG_LLRF_2013 (version 2) | ecosystem: Environmental > Aquatic > Freshwater >... | reverse complement strand
TGAGCATATATGAGAAGATGCGTATAGTAAAGTGTTGTGGGCAACAGTGGTTGAGTTGATTTAGTGAATGACAGACTCACACATGAACGGAAGGTTTGATGAACATGATGATGATCCCGAATCCGGGTAGGGGACACAGCAGCAAAAGGAGAGCATGTATAGATGAAGGGGTAAAAGAGATGGAAGAAGAAGGAATCCGGGAGGGATTCACCACACCGAATAAATTACTCTCGTTGTTCACAAAGTTGTTTCCAAACTCGGGAAGAAGCAATAAAGAAGCTTAGAGAGCAAGGGGAAGCTCTCTCTGGTTGTCTCACACACAGAATTAAAATTCAAAAGTTTAAAAACTTTTCATATTCATAACATAGTCTGAGATTGGAATCCCCACTGCACACACAATAATAATCGTAGTACGTTCCCACATCCAACATCTAAGTAGTCATTTATTCCTTGCCTCTTTTCTCCACTTTCTCCAGAGATGAGCACGTCCACATGGACCTCTTGCCTTATTACTTCCCATGTTGTGAACCTGTGAACACGCTTCCTTGCAGTTCTTGGTAAAGCAGCCAAGTAAGCAACAAATGCCTCGAGCTGCATACACAATATGAAACCGCACCCGCCCTGTAAATACTGCCGTATACACACGGAAACTATGTGTATGATATTATATGATGTGTCTACACACAACTAAATAGCAATCCAATCGACTTTTAGAGACACCATAGAATACTCCGGACTCCAAGAAAACTTGAGGCGAAATGCCCAACTTTCTGGGCACACCCACTTCACGACCATACCGCAAAATTCGGATGGAGTGTGTGAGAGAGTGTCTGCTGCGGTGGTGGGTCATCCCTTGGGATTCACATCGGTTTTTGGTCCTTCCTCCAGGGGACAGACGAAGAAATACGCTCTCACCATCATCCATATCCTGTCATATAGGCTCCCAACAACACATTTGTGCAAATCCATCTTCGCAAACTTATCTTAATCTATAGTGGATCTATTCAGGTGGAGGAAATATCTCTCGGCCTACTTTAATAGACTATCCGTAAACTGCAAATGCTACAAAACCTACTTAAAAGCCCGTTTCAAGGCATATCTCATCTCATAAGTCTCCAGGATGTACGCTTAAATGTGACGCATGCAACATTCTGCAGACTATTATTGCCATTCCGTGCCGTTCATTGCAATAAAGGGGAGTGGTGTCGGACTCTGCAATATTATTACTCGCAAGGCCTCCTCGTCTCACCTCACTTGTTTTCAGAAATGTATATTATGTTTGAATGTTTAATGTGGAAAGCAGATTGAATAATAAGAAATCCTGAAGTTTGTTTCCCAAGTGTGCAAACTCTCCGGGGAAGTTCCAACAAGGAGAGAAGGCAGGAGCAAAGCAGGAGCAACATCTGTCCAAGTATTTTTACTACACGAGTTTCTGTACTTTTTACTTTTCCATTCACCTAATTAGAAAAGCTTTAATGATTCATCATCACCTTATGTATACACATACGGAAATGCTTATATATAGGCCCGTTCGCCTTTTAGGTATTTCATCAATCCAAAGGACACACGTAGAGACTACTGATTAAAACCAATGTGAAAGAGTTCACATATATTCCGTCCACAAAAAGCTGGTATGCCACTCTCTCTCTGGCTGCGTGTTCCCCTTTGACAAGACGGAACAGAGAGCGAGAGGTAATCCGGAAATCCTAATGATCCCGAGTGGAATGACTTGAGGAGAGAGAGTAATTAAAAGTGAGTGGATGTGATTATTGACTTGGAAATCGGATTAGAAGTGGAAAAAGTGTGAGAGACGTTTCCTCCAGTAGCTCAAGTGGAAGTAAACATCTTCCTGACTTTCCCTTCCAGCAGCAGGGAATCTGCGGCATTGCTGGCATTGCTGCTGCCACAAAATATATAGTTCTTTCTCGGAGGAAGTATAAAGTGGTGGAGGCGTCCAAATAATAGATGGATACCTTCCTACATGGAATGAACAGAGAGCTTTAGAAGTCTGGAAATGCAAAATCCTCAGTTGCTTCCACACATTAAGACGAAGTGAGTGTTAAAGGAAGACGCGAAGCCTTAGACATAAATCTTTGGTTCACCTGGGCAGCGTCAGTTGCAGTCACCAGGATAGAGAAACTGTGGCGAGAGAGGAAAGGAAATGAGACTATTTGATATGATGAAGAAAAGTGGCTTTTATTCTTCTCATGAGTCGTGTCAGTTTCTCCATACGCTCATTGTCCCCTTCCAGACTGGGACAATAAATGTCTCGTATCTTTCCTGGGAAGAAAAAGGAGGATTTGTGGTGTGTGGGTTCCTTTCAATTCAAAATAATGATGGGTGGATTTGTTAGGAAATCAAGGAAGAATTGATTTCCAATTCTGCCTTTCCACGGATCTCGAGAATGACTCTCAATTACAGCCATCTCAACTTGTCTCCCTCGTTTCATCATCACCATATCGTCTTGCAGTTTAGTCATCGGCCACTTTAACAACTCAACGATGATAATAATCCTTGGGAGAAAAGATCTTTCGGGCCTTTATTATTCAAACGAAAACTTTTACTACTTTTCCTTTTCTACAAAGTCATTTAATTAGATTGAGAGACTTGTTTGGAGAAAACATAAGAGACTATGTGAGCTTCCTTAATTGATTAGATTTTTATCTGCTATTGCTGCGGGTTATGGGCGAGGATGTATAATCCAATTTCTCGACTCAATGCATCTTCTTCGGAGTTGTTTGAAAGTTTCAAAAGGAAAGAGTGTTTCCTTTCTCAGGAAGAAGACAACGGAGGGTTTATAAGGAACGGCGTATAATAATAGCGCGTCCCTCGCACTTTCTCCATGTTAAATGTAGTAGAACTCGGAGGAGAAAGGATATCCCCTTTTCTTCTTTTTAATAATAAATTATCCCCCTTCGGTCCCTCCGTAATAAATCTTCATACTTCTCTGATCACACCTGACACACTATCTCTCTTAAATAGTCTCGTCTGTTTACAATTACGGCCGTAGAACGAGACGTAAATTGCTCCCAAATTAAATATTACTCTGGTCGAAAAATCGATCGAGTTAGGAGCGTCGCTCTTGCTACTTTACTACTACAAACTAATACTCCTCCCGAGAAGTCCTCACTGCCACGCTCTGATTGACTTTTAATGACTTTCCACACAGAATGACGCACACAACTGGAGGATTGATTGGTCTCTTAAGAGTGAGAGCGACCTAGTAGCTTTGCTTTCTCTCCCCGAACATAACCCGCATCAATTCGTAGAAAAAACTATTCTGCTTAGGAAATCAAATCTTAATGAAAGACCCTTTGAAAGGAGAGAGAGAGGGAGAGTTTGGAAGAAATCAAAGTTCTTCAAGTGGCTTTAATGGCTGTCCATTCAGTCTTTTGCTAATCTCACAGGACTCGCTCTTTTGCTTGTTTATTTGTTTGTCTAGTGGATCCTGTTGAAGGAAAAACACCCGATTTCTGCACTTTCTCTGATTCTTCCAAATGCCAAGAGAATTTCGAGTGGAACGACAGCCACAGCAGCAGCTTCAGCAACTTATGTATAGTGTCCTTGTGTAAAGAAAGCATATTATTTGGATTGCTCGTTTGGCTGGCCTTTTTCTCTACAGACTTTCTTCCAACTTGTATTTATGTTGGCTAAACTGTCTGCCATTGGAAGTTGTTGGAACAGGGACAATGGGGTGTCTATACGTTCACCAAGTGGATAAGCCAACTTTAAACAAGTAGTTTGTGGAGATGCAAATGTTATAATTGAATTGCTTGTGATTAGCATTCATTCGCAAGTCAATCTGTGTGAGTGTGTGTGGAAGTGGTTTTGGCTACTCTTTCTCTAGTCTCATCTCGTCAAATTGACCATGCAATGACTACACATAGTTATGGTGTTCGGATTCATGAGACACACCATCTTGAGAAGCTTATCAGTCCAATTATCTCGTAGAATAGAATAGGATGCTAATGGAAGTGTTACGGCCACTCCTCCCACTGGTGGGACTCGTCATCATCTCCACTTCAGCCGCTGCCTTCTCTCAGCCTGTCACATTCAGCCAAAAAGAGAGAGAGAGATGTGTTTTTCGAGAAGAGATTTTGTGAAAGTCGAGAATACTACTTCTGATGATGCTACTACTTCTACACGAGGTCTGGAGTAAGAGTTCTTCAATCTCTAACCACCACCACCACCACTCTTGATTCATTTAAGGACTACATCGAGTAATGGAATCTGGAGAAAGTCGTGCACAGAATTCCTTCATAAGCTTAAACACACACAACATAACCAAACTTCGACCTTTCCATCATGCAAATCCGTGTAATCTCATTTTTCCACGCGGAGGGAGTGCCTTTGAAGTAGGAACGATTAAAATGTACTGGGTGGGCTCTTCCTAACTTTTCTCATCTTCCTACCCAACTTCCTTCCTGTCAAAAAATGATTTCGGATTAAAACAGAAACATCCGTTTACTCTCTCTCTCTCTTCCTTTAAATCTCTCTTGTATTCTACAATGAAGTCTTTCTGGGATGTTCTCAGTTACTTCCTTCTCAAATAATTCACCTGAATTCCATCTCGACTCTCTTTTCCTCCTCTCTATTCTTTCTTCATCGTCCAACAAGACTGCTCTTCCTCCCGTATCTAGCGAACACTGGCGAACAGGCGGAGACTCAAGATTCTGCTCCAGTTCTTTTAAGTCTTATGTAAATTCCCCTTTAAATGTATGGATTCACATTTTTCAGCCGGTGAAAGGGAGACTTGAAGAAGAACACAAAATCTCGTTGGGGAAACAAGGGAGCATAAAATTAATTAAGCTGCCAGATAGAAAGCTTCATAAGAAACAGTATAACAATCTGTTTCTTAGATGCCCCCACCATACTTTCTCCAAACATTTCACATTTCTCTCTTCAATTCAAAACTTCATTATGTTTCGCTAACCTCTAGCAGGAGATGTTTCACAACCTACGAAAACATTCACCAAGTCATCAGTTGTAGTGATTCCTCCGTTTCAGACAAACCCACACAAACACACAATTCAATCTCTCTTCATCTTCATCTCATCTCTCATAGTGTACTTTACGTAACCGAAGAAGATGAAGAAGGCTTCTTCCTATCCCCGCGTTATCATTAGAACATTTTATACCCAATGAAATCATTTTTCATGCAGAGGATCGAGAGATGCAATAAATTGTATGATTTCCAGTGAAAGTGCTTCTCATTTATTCTTCTGATAACTTTTCATGAACGAAACAAGTGTTTACCAGTATAATATTATGTATATATGAAGTAGAGTGTATGTATATAATGTGGTACGTGTATTCTCCATCCATTCTTACACAAAACGAGTATTGCTCTCTATTCTAACAGAATAATAATATCGGAGTGGGTATCACAAGGTGGGTATTCCGGATATGCTCTTGTCTCTTCTTTTGTCATCGTCAGTCCATTGTACAGATTCTTCTGATGGAAATGATACAACGCGTCGTCACTTGGCCTGATCCTTGCGTATTATTCCTTCGTCTTCGTCGTCGTCGTCAAAATGGCTCCGTCTGTGATGATACGAATTGTGGTGGTGCTGGTGGTGATGATGGTTGTGGTTATGGTGAATATGGTGAAAGTGTTTTTGGTGGTGATGGTGGTGGAGGAGATGCCTTCCAGATCGACCAACCGCACCCACATTTGCATTTGGTGACTCCTCCAAGGCTTCTCGCTCTTTAAAGTCCTCGTGGGGATGATGATTCGTATGTTGCTGATTATGATTTGTTGATAATAAGGGATGATTGGGATGATGGTGGAGAAGATCATCGTCTTGCTCGAGTGTCACTGCAGCGTAAGGTCGTGACCCACCTCGTTCTTCGACTACTCTGTGGTAGCTGAACTTCTTCGAATGTGGGGGAGAGGTAACTTGGTGAAAGTCTCCGGGAGAAAGGAGTCGTCCCCGGTCTGGGCTTCTGTCACCATCATCGAGAGTGTTCACAGGGAACGAGGAAGCGTGTCCTCCTCCGTCTCCTGTAATGGAAAAGAGTTTTGTGTAATTAATTGCATGATTGTTTCTTTGAAATGATTTCTCTTCGGGTGTAATTGCATTTCTTGTTCGATTCAACTTCTCAAAGGGAATGATGATTGGTAAAGATCGGAGAAGGAGGCGGAGTGCTTAACAGAAAGATAAAAGAATAAAAAACGGGGATACAACTTGAGAGGATCTCATCTCACTCTCTTCGTCTTCTTGCGTGTGGATTTACGTTGAAACATTTTATAGCTTCCAATATCCATTATTGATGCACCGTTTAGGGTCTCTTTGAAAGGAAAGATAGACTGCAGAATAGACAAGTTGTAGTTATTTATTGATAGAGAAAGTAACCCTTCTCCTTTTAAATCAGTGGGTTGTGTAGTTTTGTAGGTACATTTTGGAAATGTCTTTTGTGTCTGCTTTCTATAATGTACGGAATGTGTACACAACAACGAGTAGCTTTCTCTCTCTCTCTCTCTGCGATAAAACACTCAAAGGGAGAACACTCGCAATTGTAATAATAGAAACTACTCAACTGCTGAATCATTATTTGATTTCATAACGGTCATTAGAAAGACCCCTTCTCTGTTTAATGTACAGAGTTTTGTACTGGCCAACCAGCATCAGTCAGACTAATAGATATAGATATATATATAGCTTCCAGTTTCACCTTATCTGAGAGAGAGAAAGGAAGACCACCTCGCAATGCTTCGCATACTTAGGATAATAATGATGACTGACATTATTCTCTCTTCAGTGAGGGAAACGATATGACACACGAGAGCAAGGGAGACCCATGTGAACATGCATAAGAGTGTGTAGTGATAGAGAAATGAGGGCAGGGTGGTCATTAATATTTGATTGGATGGACTCAATTACGCCTTATGTCCAGAGGACGCAAATGGCACACATCACCATTCCATCTGCCCTTCCGAGCACCGCTTTCTTTTATGGTAATGTTTCTGCGATCATCACCAACAACTCTCCAGTAGCAGAGAAGAAGCAGGATGAGGAGCCACACCCACTCAAACTAAATCTCAGAGACATCCTGCTTAGTCCCTACTAATCCGTGTCTTCCTCTTTTTCCACTTTTTCTAGTCTACTTCCTTTTTAGTAGGAAAGAGTCTCTCTTCTGGAACGAGGAGTGTGCAATTACACATATCCCTCCGATTCGAAAGAACGAGCGAGACGTAAAAAAGGTACTAATAAATGAGGGGAAGAGACTGGCAACAGCCAATGTAGGAGACGGCCAAGCGTAAAGAGAAAGTCTAACTAGATAAGAGTATGTATGTGCTTATTCCTTCCCGGAACTCACCTGCCATATTAAGGTGCTTCCTCAAGTGGCCAGTGGAATGTGTCAACGTCAAGGCATGGCGGGTGACCTCATCCTGGAAACGACGACGACCCTCGATTGCGCCCTGATCGTCCCTCGACTGTTGTGAGAGCAAAAAACATGAGATGAAATTGGATTGAGACCAAATTGTCTAGGGTCAAAAGTGCACACGACTCATTCATCGTGTGACCTTTGAGTTTTCTCCCATCGCTCACTGTCAATCCAAAAGCAGACCTTATGAGAGATTGATGGCTTACATGTAAAAGTTGCAGACGAGGTGGAGGTTGCTGCTGCTGCTGCTGGTAACTCATGGGAAAGTTCTGCTTCACACCGAAACTCCCTGTGTGGTACAAACAAAAACACATCCAGCTTAGCTCTATACGGCTCGCTCTCATTAGTAGTCTGGGGATGAAGGGAAGAAAAGAAGGAGAGAAGGCTCCACAACCATTCATAGCGTCACAAGAGACGGAATAAAAATGTAATAAAATGGATCAAAGAAAAAGACTTTTTCTTTTGATACAAATGGATTCCTTTCCTACTTCTTCTTCTTCTTCCCTCTTCTTCTTAGTCCTGTCCTCTTCAACAACGCGAACAAAAACTTGACTCATTCTTTGTCGTCGTCGTCGACGAGTCTTTGAAAAAGTCATGCAGCTTGCTCTCCCAGTCCTGTATGTCTGTGTGTGTGTATGTGTAACGAGCGGGGTGGAAGAAAAAGCGTAAAATTACTCCCTTTTGTGCCCCTTCTTTCTTTTCCTTTGAACGATTTGAACCTGAGACATAGAACGCTTCATCGGAATCTAAGAATCCACCCTCCTCCGTCTCTCTCTCTCTCATTTGGTCTCCTTTGCTGTTTCATACCGAGCGAACAGTTGTACTTGTGTTGTTCTTCTGGAGTGACTTTTTCAGTGGGGGGTCACGATGAGAAGGAGGAACATATAACACAACCTGCTTGATCGTTGAATGATTTGTTCCTAGTTTAAAACGCTACTTGATTTACTCTTAGAAGTAGTTTGGTTTGACTCTCAAGCTGCCCCGGGGGACCGATCTGTCCTTCATTCTTTCCCCCATGAGACACTCTCATCTTGTCTCCTTCACTTTGTTATGTCTATTCATTCCTCTCTTTTAGGTCAAAGGTTGCCCCTAAGCCTCTCTTCAACTTTCGAAGCTTTTGGTAAAGTATGGGTGGGTACATGTTTTCATGTAAGAGTCACACACAAAGACACCAGAACACTTATCTTATGACGACAACAACATTCGTATATAGTAGAAGAAAGAACCCACTTTCACTTATTCTCCAGGCTATTTTGTATGCAGCCTGCATCATCCGTGGATATGTATGCATATATACACACAACACACAAGAAGTGAGGATGGATTGTGTTCAGAGCACAATTGTACTACAATAGCTCTCCTGTCCTTGCATGTGTGTGTGTGTGTGTGTGCGTTTCAGTTAGCAGAGAAAGTTGAGAAGAAGAACAAAAGAAGAAAAGTTTTATCGATCTCATGACCAATTTATTACCCACAAGCACACCACACACCATCATCATCATATCCACCTCTCGTCTACCTTCGCATTTTGTTTCATCGCGACCCTACCGCTTGCTTGATGGTTTGTGTAATGTAGACGGTTCTCTACTTGTGGCTAAAAGTTCTTTTTTCCATACAACCTAAGCAAATAACACGATGCAGTGCAGGGAGAGGGAAAGAATGAAGGTAGCCGATACGATGTCGATAGAAAGTTATATGTGTGTGATGTGTAGGTTATAATTCTACTTAAAGTTGGAAGTTTGTTGGAGGAGAGAGCTGGGAAGTTGCGGATGGAGGAAACAGGAGTATCACCACAAGAAGTGGATTTTGTCAAGATGACATGACATGTGTCGAGATGATCAAATATTTTTTTACGACCTCTCAACAACTTTGTGAGTTAAGGAACTCGGTGGTGGAAGAAGCAAAGGATGAACCTTCTTAAGACAACTCTTTAACATGAGGCGAAATCTACGCGAGGAGATGAAACTCCTCATCGGTGTAATTACGGGAGGGAGTCATTAGTCAAGAGTGTGCTCTTTGTATACGTGTATACATATACGGGGAAAGCTTTCTCCAAACATCTACACACACTCTGCCTTTGGTTACTCCGAGGAAATTAATGGCTCCAGACATTCTTCTAAGAACTAAAGGTCACAAAGTAGGCTTTTTGTAATATAATACTTTCTCTGTGCTTTCTCTTGAAGCATTTTTAATTGTTCTGCTCAGCTACCCTCGGCATTTCATGGTTTAATGAGTCTCCTCTCTCTTAAAACTCATTTGCGAATGTGTCTACTCCACAGCGTGGTGTGAGTGAAAGAAGTGTCCTGTACTACCAGCATTAAGCAGTGCATTGGTGTACGAACGAATAGGAGATCTTTTAACTCATTTCCACATGCCACCATGTATGTGAGCAGCACATGTAACTGGAGGAAATGAGTCCTGCTCACTAATCGAATTTCAGAAATAAATGAGCTTCAAAATCAGCTTGCAGTCTGTTAGTGGAAGTGATTGAGTTTGAAGAGAGTGAGTGAATGTGATTAATGTGAGAGAGCGAGTGTGAGTGAAGGAAATCCGTTGGGACTTGTATCAAAATCGAACCAACGAGGAAAGAGACCAATAAGTTGTTCTTATGTATGAAGGAAGTCGTTCTGGTGCTGGTGGTGCATGCACGGCTCCCATAAAAACCTCGCTTGCTCTTTAATCCAATTACACTTGTTCTGACTTTCCCATTCTTACACAGAGTTTTGTATGAGTACATAAGGTGGATGTATGGGAAAGTGCGTACCTCAGCAGCCCTCCTGATTCACTACCTTTTAGTACCTCTCGCCATGATACTTTGGGAAAAATGTCCGTATGACCGTGTACCTTGTTCACATCATCTATTGGACTTTCGTGTTACAATTATTTTGTATGCTTTCCTTCTCTCTTTCTTTTCTTGAAATGCAGACACAGCAAGAATGGTCACACTGCAGACACTCACCGAGTAAGGATCCAAGAAGAAGGAGAGCGACGAAAGACATTTCAACCAGCGGGTCCATCATCATCATGATCGTCTTTCTATCACAAGAATGGCACTTTTAGGAAATAACTTTACACAAAGTTTTAACTCTTTCCTTGGAGAGTTTCCTTAAGAGTCTTTTATCAAAGCATGACGAAAAGAGTTCGGAAGTGAAGAGAGTGTAACGAATCGCTTGAGGTTCTCGAAGAAGACTGAATTGAGCTGGACTAGGACAGAGAGCTTTTAGAGTGAGACTATGAAGAAACTCTCTATCATACGCTTAAGTAGCAGGGAAGAAAGGAAAAAGTCTCTTCTATGTGAAAGCTCAGAGAAAGCGCATGACATACATGAACAAAGTTCTGAGATGAAACTCAAATCAACCGAAATTCCCCATCCATATTCGAAGGCACTCTACTTTCCATTGCTTGCATCCCACACTC
>Ga0194135_10002695_pt1 | contig 10805 bp, 4 predicted proteins | sample LitLau_LLRF_2013_FD_134024 | JGI IMG/M metagenome (GOLD analysis project Ga0194135, IMG submission 134024) | Freshwater sediment microbial communities in response to fracking from North America - Little Laurel Run_MetaG_LLRF_2013 (version 2) | ecosystem: Environmental > Aquatic > Freshwater >... | reverse complement strand
GTATAAGACTAGTAGCTGTTTTAGCCAGCCCAAGGGTCTGTCTTAGTGCTAGCTACCTTCCGAAAATTCAAACGTAAATAAACAATTTTTGGCCCATTTAAATCTTCTTTTTATCAATTTCCGATTAATCTCTTATCAAATTTTGTTATCAGCAATTTTCCTCGATGGGAAACTCTCAACTTTCTACGTTCATCCCACGTCCCGCAATCAACTTTGCACATACATCACACACACAGACATACTTTCAACAAATAATATAATAGTAGATAGATCAAACTAATACATACATTCAAGGAGGAAGGAAAAGTAATAAAATTAGAAACGAAATAGAGCAAACTGTAATGAAAAATGTAAGCATTATTTTTTTTGCAATTTATTTACTTTTGGATGAGCTGCTTGGGATATAGCTCCCTTATGTCAAACGGGAGTTAAATACAGATATGGTAAAAATTTAAAAACCTTTGGGATACAAGTTGAAAATGGATAACAATAACACATAATCATCGTACGGCGCTTAGGGCCCGAAGACTTCCAGCGACACCCGGCGCGCACCCGCCGCCGCCCATTTCCCGGAAAGACCCCCTCAGACATTAAAAAGTATGTAGAGACCAAAGCATCTGAAAAATCGCTAAAGAGCTAGTGTACATATGAAATATTATTTTCACCTTGAGCAGTCAGGAATTTAAATTCTTTAATGTAAATTGATTGTAAGGATACTGACAGAAGTGGCATACAGTTTTAAAAAAATCTAATATTTTAAGCAAATTCTTTTCTCTTTCCTATGAAAATGACAGGGAACATAAATGAATAAGCCAGAATTTGAATTTTTCCCGAGAATAGGATATCTGGAGATGTAAGATTAACTATGATGATAGCAGCTAGAGACGAGGGCTTACACTAAGACAATGTGAAGAAGAGAAGAAGAAAATGAGGATTGAAGCCAAAAGGGATTACAGTGGAGATGGGAAACTTTGAATTAAGAAGAACAAACAGGATAACGAAGTTACCCAAGAGCCTGCTGGATATAATATACGAACCAACCAACTTTTCTGCTCTCATCAATACTTAACACTCACGGACGGCGATATGTTCATCGAACACGATCATAACATAACCACTTATGGGCACCCACCACAGTTGAAAGTAGTGCTAACGATTTGATTTATTCGAATCACTTAGTACGAAAAACCTCCACGATCTATTACCAATAAACTCCATAATATGACGGGTAATTAAATATTTATTTAATCTACTGTTTCTTTAGGAACATTTTTTGGGCTCTTCTTCAACTGCAAGCCCTCTTCAACCAATCACAAAATAAGACACTTGCATGAAAAAAATCTTTATATAAAGTATAATAAAAAATTGTATACTGGAGGTCAAGAAAATAAGCTCTCTGCATTATACACCTTATTTTAAATGGGTTTTAAAAGTTTTTTTTTTCGAAAATTGAAAATAGTTTTCCCAGTTTTTGAAGCATATAGGGTGGGTTCCTTAGCCTACATCTGGAAATAATTGATTGGACTTCAAATCAATCAAATTTAGAAAAAAGCTATTATTTAAATGTTTACATGCACAAGCAGTTTTCCCTCCAGCATACAATGCATACAAAAAGTCGAATCTTTTCATGCAAAGACCCCATTCTTTGGCACAAGGTCCTCAAAAGTCCTATTGTTTTTTTATTTCATTCAAAAACATGATATTTACGAATTGTCGGTGTGTTACCTATGTGTTATGTATGTATGTTTAAGGATTTCGCCAGTGATTTTCGGTTAGGTTAGAGGTACAGGAACAGAAATTTCTAGTAGGCTGATGTAAAGGCATTAAGGGACATGACACGGGGGAATACATTCATGTAACGAACTAAAGGGGGCACCTAAATAACAAGGTTCCTTCGGATTATTGTCCCCTAGACAGATGTAGCTGAAGTATTTCCAAATGTAATTATGTAAGTTTCTGTTTCTTGTAGTCGTTACTTAATTAGTTTACCATGTGAAAGTGAGGGCTAAGCTTTACTTAGCATAGTCACAGCGCTGACTTGAACCCCTTTTGTCACTTCAATCTAGGGCTCGTACAGGACCTCATTAGGATTACATTTACCTGACTCTGCATTTACTATCTTTGTACTTTTTAAAAAAGGCAAGCGTTACACTTACACTAATGGACAAGACCTATCAAGATTCAAGACCCCGACGCCAGATTTACGAACAAGGAAAATAGCAACAAAAGAGCCATTAATAACCAACTAAATCAGCATAAAAAACTAGGATAGTGAAGCGAAAACTCTGTGGAGGAGGAGGACTTCTCCACTGGTATGAGTTAACAGAATCATATTCAGCATTTTTAAAAACTAGGATTGGATAGTGAAAACCTTTTTCTGTGTATGGCCTCGCACAGAGGAACAAAAGAGCCATTGATAACTAACTAAATCAACTTAAAAAACTACGATAGGATAGCGGGCCTCAATTCGCCGTAAATTGTATTGAAAGTTGCAAAAGTGTGACGTCACAATGCATAAGAGTATACTAAAAACAAGGTAAAGGATTCCAAGTTGAGCACATTGACAGAGACCTAAGTTAAATTGGACAATAAAAAAATATGTTTGCCCCAAATCGGATGTAAGTGGAGAAAGAGAAAAGTATTGGAAAAGCGGCACGGCGTGGATAATTCCAAGAACCAAAAACGGACTGAACCTTTCCGGGTTACAGTGGAATTCTATAGGTCTGTCATTAAAATGAGCTGCTCCTTTCATTTAACTCACAATCTACATAAATTACTCAACAGCCTATCTTTTACTGTCTTTCTAATAACGAATTTATTACTTTACATTGAAAATTTCCCTTCCATCTCTAACTCCAAAACCCCACAGTAGAGTACATCTTCATACGAGGCATCCTATCCAACTAACTACAGAATATGAAAATAAAGTCACTAAGTTTGCCTACCTTAAAAATAATAATATCCGTACTCACCCTAAAAAAATTGGGGAAATCGAAAAATAAAAAAATAAAGTGAGGCACCTTTTCATTAAAATTATTAGCCTTCACATTCGACTTTTGATAAGCTAAACATGAGAGAATTGTTTTAGTTTTGAACCGTATAAAATTTAATTTTTCATTTTTCTCAAAAAAAAATTGATTTTTGAAAAATCTTGTTAGTGCCGTTAGTAACTGTAAAAAATCATTCCCATCCAAATGCCCTATTTTGAACTTTCATTAGGGGTAGGATTTTACATCGACGATGCCGACATCCTAATAAGGGTACTATGTTAAGATTTTTCATCGTCGGAAGGAAAAAAATTCAATTCAATTTGTATAATTATTTTTCTCAACATTTACTAACCTATAAAGTATGATAACAACCGAAAGCAAGCTTGGGAGGGAAGTTATGTCAGGAGGAAATGTGTAAATGCAAAAAACTCGTATCCCCTATATTGTCAGCAATTAAATATTCTCAGCCCCCTCGAGAATTATTCAACGACTAAAAATACATAGTAGTACAAGTATGGTTTGAAATACTCGTATGTATAACAATTACAAATTACCGAAATTCCTTTTTGTCATCACCACGTCAACTAAACAATCTGCCCATGTGATGTTATGGGTCGCAGGTGAAATAGCAATTCATCAAGCAAATAGTCGCCAGTGGGCGCACATGATTCGATAACATCAATACAACACTAACACATTTACACTTCACTTACCCAACATAACCAACAATCAGTTCAAAACAACAAGCCAGCATAATGGCCCGTTTGTTAGCACAACTCATTTGCGAGCAGGGGCCATAAAGCGCCCGTAAATCGAAAACCTGTTGTCTAGTTGGACGACCAAACGTTGACCACTTGTCACCCAAATACACCTCACTCATGCAACACATGCATGCAGTAGTAACAAAAAAACCAGTCCAGTGACGAACAGTGTTCAAAACCGACAATATGATTTGAATTCGGTCGCCGAGACTGGAATAATCCACGGTTTCATCCACCAATCATCCAAAACAACTTTTTATAGTGTTCCGTAGTTTTAGAATTTAGATAAATTGTGGATAGAAGTGGCGAATAATTATTTTATTATATATATAATATTGGTGTCATTGGGGTCTCGGTCTCAAAACACTAGGTGTCAATCACTTGCACAGCACTTTCTAACCCTCAATTTTGAGGACGAGCAAGAGCGAACGGTACAAACAATAAACTTTTACCAAGATTCAACGATTTTAACCTGTTTTTTATGGCGCTTAATAGTTAAGCTAAATTAAAGTGTATTGGTCCGTTTTTCCAAAGCAGTTCAATCAATAGCTGACAATTCCAAAGACTAACCCGACTATCAACCTTTTTTTTCTTGGCCGAGCAGCACTTAATGAAGTCACTTAACATGATGAACAGCAGGGAAAGGCTAGCACCTACTGCTATAAAGCCCTAGCCAAATTACGTTCCAAGTACAACATAAAGGACAATACAATATTAAAAAGTAAATTAAAGTATAGAAGACTACCACGGCAATATGCCCAGAACATGCGATGTTAAAATGCCTGTTTTCCAGCAAAATGAGCCTTTTCACGTTCAAATTTGTAGATCGTGAGGAACAAGGGAGAGATTAACATGCCATAAATAATTTCACAAAACCTGGTGTTGCCCACATAACACTAATCTAATTTCAAATTAACTAAACCTGCCAATTTGCTAATTATCCAGTAATTAATGTAATTTTCTTAATTTGCGTCGCTTTTGTGCTACGATGCTGACCTCATTTCTCAAAATCATTGCGATGGAATTCCTGGGACTGAGAACAAGCAGCCATTGATAACGTCTGTACGTACCTGTCGGTGTTGATGAAAATCAATGTACATTGCAGACGAAGCCCAGAACTGATGATTGTTGTTATCCCGACCGAAATCCAAAGAAATTGATCAAATAAAGGCGAGAACCTAAACAAAGGGTGGCAAAATAAACGGAACGTCAACGTGATGAGCGAACATGTAAATATGTAAGCCGGCTGACTGATGAAGAATTAATGTACGAACAACTAAACTCAACCCATTTCCGTTTCATTCAACTCACAATAGAAAAAGATCCCTACAAGAAAACAAACACATAACGTCGTAAGACGGTAGTACTTTCACTTATTTCTCGGCTGGGAAATAATTCCTGCACCTGTGCTACTTTTTTCCCGGTGAGAATGTATACATGCTACACATGGGGCAAACTTCGAAAAACATATCACACTGTGTGGACCCCTGATAAATATCAATTTAAAGCATGATCGCAATATACTTCGCATATTATAGGTATCAGTGAAATTTTCCCCAAAATAATACTCAAACAAATCTGAACCCTAAACAAATTAATTTCAAGACCGTGCCGCCTTACTAACAGAAATAAGCTAAAGATGGGGTACATAGCACAGAACCCATCCAAATAAAATGAATTTTCAGCCTTAATTTACCAGAGAGTAAAAGTAAATGTAGAATTTAATAAGGAAAATAAACATTTATTTAAACAAGACCAAACATCTTGAATTCAGCAAAGACGGCAACTCAAGTAAGAAATCTCATCAACCCCTTTTGGCGACGCCCTATTTCTCACATTTTTAATCCAACGACCCTGAGTGGGATGATCGGTCGTCCGAGACAACCTACTTCCAAGCAAAACTCAATTTATCTGCCATATTACCCCACCACCTCAATTTAAGGCCTTTTTCCGATAATCTACCTTCTTATGTAAAAGGTGGTCTATTATTGTTATTCCAGCCAAGCAATTCGTTTGAAAATTTGTAACCAGCCATAGTAAAGGAAGATAATTGATACCTCGGCAAAGCTCCAAAGACCCTTTCACAACTAAACCCTTCGAATACAACCATTCTTCAAAGATAATGTAAAAAAATGATGAGAAATTATCACAACTCTCCAGAGTTCAGATTCCTTTCAGAACGAAATTGATTTTCTTTAAAGATATATACAACACAGATTTCATTAACACAAAATTCTTCATTGGTGGGCATAAGCAACCTCCATTTTACAATATTGCAAATCCTTTAAAGATCCTTCTTTACTAGACGGGGCAAAAAGGCACAAATGGACTAGTTGCGACATTTATTTAGGGACAGGGGGAAAATACTAAGCATCCAACTATGGAGGAAAATGCCCGGGAAATATGTTCTTCAATTGAGCTGGAAACTGGAAACAACTTGGAAAATGTCAGGGTGCAAGCAGGTTGGCGCACCGTGTGAAGTGGGCCTGAGTGTTTAATTCAATTCAATTCAATTTAGCGCCATCGTATTTTACGATAGAACTATTATTGAAACAAGGCGAATTTTGGATTAAAGATAATAATAATTGTGAACTGAGATTAGGATCATGGCAGGGTTTTGAATAGTGAGTCATGCTGTCGGGCAAGACAGGAATGAGTTGGCCAGGTGACAAGAGGACGGACACAACGCATCTTGTATGCCCGCACTCTTCAACAAGTCCCAAACACAAAGCACCCGCTGACAGTGACGCCCATAACCCCGCTGAGCGGCCGATGTTGGGAACACGAGGTGCTCACAAATGTAGCGTCGGCGGTCCCGTGTGCCCAACATCGGCAGCTTAGCGGACTTATGGGCGTCACTGTCAGCGGGTCGAGAGGTGCCTTGTGTTTGGGACTCCCTTTCTGCTCTCTACACAGTCGTGTCACTTGCTCCTAGTCACAATACTCAAAATCAGCCGTCACAGGATCCATGGCCCCTATCCAACATCACCATTACATCCTTCTATCGCCAGCTTCGTCAGAAAACATGAATGCATCACTTATAATCACTACTTTAATTAATCAGACTTGAGAAAGGCTTAAATGAGAGGAGATAGCTTGAATATTTAGCAATTATACAGACAATCACATCACGTCCCATAGGAGTCCCTTGCCAGACCCGACGGCAGCTCCGAATCAAAATCTGTGGGTCTCTTCAGAAGGGACGGAAAGAAAATTCTAATAATTCAAAACAGGTATAAAAATGAAAATGGTGTACGTTGAGAGGTGTGTCCCCGAGGAGTTTCTTAATTAAATCGTTATTCGTAGCGCAGCTCGCTCTCCACACCCTAACACGGACTACACCCAACTCCTTTAAACCCCTACAGTAATAAAATGTTCTTTCCATCTCACATTTTCCCGTATTTCAAACTAAAGTCAGAGTCAGGAAAATGTGAGAATACTGGGAACTGCTTAACTTTATGGTGCGGCTGGTGTAACTAAGGCCGTAGATCCTATGGTATGCTTACGTAGCCACGGCCTTAGTTACACATGCCCGACTACAGCAGAGATCATGCAACAATTTCTACTACTTATTGAATAGATGAAACCTGTAAGAAATTTTATTTTGTAATCTCAGGGACGATTATTAGTAGGTAGTGCTAGTCTGACTTCAAATTCAGGAAAGACGTAAACAAGTTAGTTAAAAACCAACAAGTGATGTCTATGTGATTTGAATGCAAATGATGAGAGAGGCAAAGAGTAATGCAAATTACGTGTTACTTTGGATAACGATAATATGGGAGGTTGACGAAGCGGTAGAGCGAAGAAAGAGAAAATGAAGATTGAAGACTGTGATACACGGTTTTCTCCCTCTTCCAGATCCACACCCATAAAACATCCATAATAACATGTGACCCCGTAACATAAACATTACCCAAAGCCAAAACAGATCACCGAGGAATACCCTAAAAGATTAATTGTCAAGTAATTGAGATTATAAATCGAGATGACATGGTGAAAACTAAGGAAAAAAGTAACCTCTCTAGGCAACAATTATTATTGGAAAGAAAAATCTTTTTGGTGTCGATGAGCAAAGAAACATGTGAATAACTACAACCCATGATGGTAAATAAATCGAATTCGACAATGGAAACAACACAAATAATGTCTCCGATTTAAATATAACACGTTTTATGATCAGAATAGGCGCAGGGTACAGGTACAATGCGGTCGAAAGATTTCAATGTAGCTGGCTGCTGGACTTAAAGTGTGAAATGCAATTGTGAATGAAAGATATGCAAACAGGTTGCATGTCACCGATAGCAGCTTAAAAAAAGGAACACCCGAAAGCCTCGAAGGAATAGCAAGATGAAAGTTAGCAGAAAGGCGCCACGTCGCATCGGCATCGGCCGAATACCACCGGTCGATGACTTGACAAGGTGAATAAAAAATAGGGAAACGACGCTCAAAAGTGAATGCGGCGAGTCAGCAAAGGCGGGCATTCCTCTGACGACTGCCAACCAACTTCATCAGCTAAATGGCCCAAATACAAATCTTGAAACCAACCAAAAATTAGTTTCTCGCACATTCCCAATCCAATCAAAACCCCGAAAAATATTGCCACCATAAAGGTGTGTTTTAAAAGACAAAATTTAACATCTCTACTCAACTCAATAAATTTAAGAACTTGTGTGAAATCGGGCAAAGAAAAGTTGTGGAGTTTGGGGAGGAGGATGAGGAGGAGAGCAAGTGGAAGAAGAGCCAAATCAGATATTTGGAAAGAAGCCAGTAAACCAAACAGCCATGCCCATGCAAGTCAGATATCCTAAATACCCCATTTTTGTTCAACTTGCCAACAATCGCTAGAATAAACGTCAATAAACTCTGTTTCAGCGCGACACTAATTTAGGGGCAATTTCTCTTAGAAGGCTAACACACGTACAGAGTGGTGAGTGGAACATAAAAATTTGAAAATGGCATGGTTTTTAAATAAACGCTACAATTTCTCTTTGGTCGCATTTTCAAAAGTAACTTGACAAATGGGACGAAAATGCGGCACTAACATGAATCCTACATCGAACCACTTTTTCTACACGACATATATATACATGGTGCCTTATGGTGATTCGTGCAAATAATAACTATATACATGTATTAATTTAGATCAAATATAGTTTTAATATTAGACCTGAAACTGTAATATCGGCCAATGGAAGGGAAGAAATTTCGAATAAGTTAAAATCTCAGAAAGAACTAACATTACAAAAAAGTGGTACATCACAAGTACCCCGAACAAAGCAATATGCTTTAATTTCAATTAAATATGGGAGGTAAAATAACAGTACCTAATTAAATTAAGGGACTGAGTCGGATGAAGAAAGGGCAAGGGTGGAGGCGACGGCGACTATGACTGAGTTCAGTAATTGAGACTGGGATTACATTTTTTTGCCGGAGCGTCGCTCCATCTATCACACGGATAATCCTCCATCGTCGAGTTTATGAAAGCTCAACGAGAGTAGATGGAACTTAAGTTCGCGTCCTAAAATATGATTTGTTTAGCCCGAGCTCGCCTCATTATTTATGTAACACGCGATGTTTTCACATCATGCCCATTATTCACGCTTCTTACGAGCCAACCAACCTGACATAATACAAACTACACCCCTATGTCATCATGACCCCCTATTCTTATTCTTATCACTTACTGTTCAAGATTCTCGTCAGCCACAGACTTCCATTCTTATCTTTCGGCTAATCGTTTGACTTGCACTCAAAAAACAGAATGTTTCCAAAAATAGGGTAGGTAAGTTAAATAAAAGGATATTCGACCATGGCTTGAACTCCGGTTTTCTTGAATATAACAATCCGAAGAACTGACCCGTTCGGAGACGAAATAGTGTACAGTACATCCTGCAACAATGTTACAAAACGGATGTCAGTTTCGAGCCAAAAACAACAAATATAATTTACATTTTAAAATGCAACAAACTAAATAGTTTGAAAAGAAGAATAAATAATAATAACTTCTGCTCGAAGCTGGACCTGGAGTCCTTTCTACACTTAACTGCTCGGTTCCTATTGAAAATCTCATGGGCAACACTTAGGAAGCAGGTCGGTATATAATTTAGAGCATTGTCTGTGTAGCTTTACATGAACCATACGGCTAAGCCTAACCATACTGTAAATTAACCCTGTTTTGTGCGTCGTCTTGTAAAGCAGATGAGCAAATGTGTGCCCTGTGTGTGTATGAATGCGAGTGCCTCACCGTTGTGATTGGGTAGACTGGGTTGAATATAGTGTAGAGCAGCACACAGTTTTCTGGGTTGTCCGGTCTGAAACCAAGAAGTACGTGTCACCTTTAATTGGATATCTTGTTTGAATGTGTGTAAAAAGAATTTAGGATTAGTTGTATATAACTCACCGCTTCCTTTTCCCATCTTCCATTTTTAGGTCACTCTGGAAAAAATAACAACAATCATCTCATCACAAGGAAAAGGTAACAAACCTTCATCACACATGAAAGGTGCCGGCCTAACTCAAACCCACAGGAAGTGCAATAACGTGAAACGTTAGGTAAAGTATGGAATATTGTAAATAGAAGTAATTTAAGTAACATTGCTGTTATAAAAAGACTAACAGCTTGCCTCGAGGCATGTTTTGTACCTGGTAATTGTCGGAGTCGGCCCGGGCATCGTTTCGCGGCCTTTTATTCATCGGCCCACTCCCGCTGAACGACATTCTCGGACTAAACATTAAATTTGAACGCTGTTGAAGTCAATAAAAGAGAAAAATACACCGACAGCGCATGAACGCGAAATTTTCAATTTGCAATGGCGTCCCTTGTCAACAAACGTGGCACCAGAAAAAACGCTCCCGCCATTTTTCCTTTTTTTAATTTAAATTATACAATGACATTAAAATTAACAAATTAAAATTACTAATTAATACCTTTTTGCTCCTATCTAAACTATCTGTACAGACACATATTAGGCCAGTATTAACACCACTTTCCAGCAAAGTTGGATATATCCATTATATGGGTAGGAGTAGACACCTAAAGATAACCTATTTTTTT
>Ga0194135_10002694_pt1 | contig 10805 bp, 7 predicted proteins | sample LitLau_LLRF_2013_FD_134024 | JGI IMG/M metagenome (GOLD analysis project Ga0194135, IMG submission 134024) | Freshwater sediment microbial communities in response to fracking from North America - Little Laurel Run_MetaG_LLRF_2013 (version 2) | ecosystem: Environmental > Aquatic > Freshwater >... | reverse complement strand
GTTATTTATTTATTACAAAATGTAATAAAATAAGGCCAATGCCAATTACCAAATTTAGGCGACAGGAGCACTTGAGGAACACTTGATTGATGCTTCTTGGGAATTGCATCATTACAGGTGACAGGTGGTTGTTTGTTATAATTTGTGATTTATTTAATTAATTTTCTCTTCCACTCCCGCTTGTTAATCCAATCCGAGCTTAGTTGGTAGTTCTTTTGTCTTTGGTAAATTGATTGACTAACTTTTCTTTTAATTAATTTTGGATGGAGACATGAGAGAGACACGAAACGGCCAATCAACCCAATAGTTTCCCGCCATTCCTTATAAATATGTTTGTTTCAAAGTTCCCTAATGATTTGAGTCTTTAAAAAAAAATACAGCAGAAGGCGCGAAAGCCAGCCAGCCCAGCCCAGTCACAACTTTCCGATAACGTCAGGCTTTTTTATTTTAACTTTATTCATTTAATTTAATTCATTTGCATTTTAATTGGATGGGATGGGAACGAAATAAATTAGTAAACTGACCATGTTTGTCCTCCAGTTCTCAGCTTCGGCTCCGTTCGTTCGTTCCTTCAAGTGCTCCTGTGAGTGAACGTGATCCCCCGAACTTGATCCGATCCAAATAAGCGCTGATTAAATACTCTGAGGTAAATAACCCGATGTTCGTTTATTCATTCATAGATTCAATTATTTAAGACGGCCTGAACATGCCGCCGTGACTGTGACCCCTCACTTCTGTGCCATGGTCCATAATTTTACATAATATTTTTTAACTAGATTGCGGGAGACTGACTGGGTGTGACGTGACTGAATAATGAGCGAATCCCCATCCAACTCCAAGGGTAACACCTCGAATAATAATGGCGTTACTAATCGGACCAAGTTCCCATTCATCCTGATGCCCGTTTCAAATATCGGCGACAGAAGAACCACAGAGGACTGGTAAGTGACTTGGGTTGTAAGGATATTAAGCACCGCTTCCTGTTTGCTTGCCTTGCCGACCGCTTTTTTGCATCAATATAGCGACCTTGTGCTCCCTTCCCTCCACCTTGAACCTTCACTCCAATCCCAACATGAGGCTGTGACCAAGGCAGCTCGAAGAAATGCTATCATCCAGAAAGAACTCCGCTCCAGATTCCCGGCCGAGTCCGAGATTCGTCGATGTGCTCGGACACCGTATCCTACCAGCAACCCGATATCTCAAATGAATCTGGCAGAAGATGATTACATTCCGAGTGCCAACCCTGGTGCGACTCTCCTTTTCAATGGAATTTCAATGCCGCGAGAACAATTTCAAGGTAAACTTTGATTTAAAAAAGGCTAAATTCTTAATCTTAAATGTGACGCGCCTCCTACTTTTCTTATTACTCAAGAAATGATTCTTCCAAGACTCTCTACTCGTAACAGAAGTAGCAAGTTCCGAACGCCTAGAATCCTTGTCGAAGATCATGATGCAATTCCGGCACGCGCCTCTGCTTCGACTTCCACCCCTCAATTGGTGATTGGACGCCCAGCGGCAGGAGAAGGAATTGAAGCTGAGGCTCCACTGAAACAGCAGTCTCTAGAGATGAAGAATCAACTGAGTCGACTTGACCTGAAGCTACAGGACAGAGACAATGAGGTGATGGTTCTCAAAAAGGAACTGACGAGTCTGAAAGAGACAATGGATAAGTCGGTGTACGAGGCCCAAACGAGTAAGGCACACCAAGCTACTCTTCGTCATGAATTCGTAAGACTCGAACAGCAATTGGAATCCTTGGAGGTATATAAAATAATAACCACTTTCACAATCCAAACAAACTATAAAATAATATTAACAATCTCAATGAAATCAATTACAGGAACGGTTAGAGAGCCATGATGATTTGGCGCATTTGAAAGAGTTTTTGGTCTCGCAAGCCACGCTGTCCAGCCAATCCATTGCTCCCAAGCCCCAACGTTCCAAATCTCCAGATTTCGATCGACTTATAAACATGATTCGAGAGCTCAATTCCATCGCTGGAAACTATCAGTCAGTTGAACTCTGTTACACAAATTGTGGAGCCACTTTCAAGCCACCCGACGCCATCGTGCTTACGCTGTACAGAAACGGGATTACGCTGGACGATAGTGACGTCTTCCGTCCCTTTGACGCTCTCCCCACTTTGCAGTTCATTCAGGACATCTACGATGGCTACTTCCCAACAGAACTCCAGTCAAAGTATCCTGAAGGAATCACTCTTGTCGTAAGTGTTTGTGCGTTAGAGTTTTCCAGGTTCCTCAGCTTTGAACATTTTACTGAAGGTAAAAGATCGGAGACAAACGCTCCATCCTGGAGAATCTACTTTCCAAGGGAAGGGAAGAAAACTTAGCGAGCGAGTTGAGGTTCTTCCTAAATTTGTACCAACCAAGAAACGCACCTCCTCGAAAAAGCCGCCGGAAGAATCGCCTCCCGTTGAAAGGTGCTTCTCAGCTTAAATCACATTTTAGAATCTCAAAAATATTCATGATTCATTGATACTGATATCAATATGGTTATTATGTTGGTCCACTGCAGTGCTCCCGTGGAACTGAAAAGACTATCTAGCAGCCCGTCTTGCGTTAATCTTCCTGATCTCACTCCTTCCACCAAGCCCTTGACACAGACCCAACGAGCCCTCTATAAAAGCGTTCCTCAATTTATTACCCTCAAGCTTAGGAATCTTAAGACAGGTCGACGGAATAGCTTTGCGCAATAGCTTTTTTATTTTCATGTTCTATAACGTCAGTCATTTCATGTTTACTTTATAATTTGTCTATTTCAGAGGCTACATACAATTTGAAAACGACTTCCAGCGTGACTCCAGACGACATTCTCCTTCATTTAGAGACCCATATGGATCCGCGTTCTCCGGTTGACGACACAACAGGCATCCGAAAGTACGAACTGGTCAATAGTTTTCCGTTTGGAGTGTTCACCGTTCCTGGAACGACCTTCCGGGACTATGGAATCATCTCCAATGCCTTCATCTACTTTCGCCCAATCTAACCAATCATTCTAATCTTCATCATATCATTTCACCCAATCCGAAGCTGTCAAATTAATCCAACTCAATTCCCACACCAACTTAAATTCAAGAGGCGGGCAAGGAATGGAAAAGGGACAATCCAAATCCTCCATTCATAAACTCATTGAAATATCCAAGAAAATAAGAGAAGGGACTGCCGAAAAGGAGAAATACTCAGTTTTGCTCCGAAATCTCAATTTTTTTGTAAACTTTTGTCAATTAGTTTATGACAAGGAAGAAGGGGTCAGGCTGTTCTTCAAGGTCACTCAAAAACTACTGTCGACGCCGCTTGGAGAAACCCTTGTCCTTTCCATCGAGAATTCCACTACTGAGCTCACATTCAGCTCTACGCATTGGTCATTTTGGCTCCAGCAGGAAACCAGTAATGGTACCAGGAATTGTTCCACATTGAACTTGGCCAATCCTCTTTCCCCTGGAGGAGTCGAGCGTCTTTCAGTGCCTCTTCCCCTTCAAGCATTTTACGGGCTGACTTACAAACTGTGCCTCGTCTTTACCCTCAGTTTCAATGATACCCACTTTCAGCGTATCTTTCCCTGTGGACGAGTGGAAGTGGATATTCTCCACGTTTTGTCACATGGGAAACGATTGGATGCCCTTCCACCTATGGACCCGCTCCTGCTCCTCAACTGCAGATCAACGAAATCTGCACAACGACCAAGGACACCTCCTAGTGTCAAATTTGAGTTTAAGGCAAATGAGACCCTTCGTAAGGAGTTCCTCAGGATTTTCCTTGGAGATGCTGCCCATAGAGGATTCAGTCTACAACTTTTCCACCCTCAATCAGCACATCCAGAGTCAGCAACTCCGTTTGTGGCGTTTGTCGGTAGTGAAGAAGTGCGAGTGGAAATAGGAACTGATCGGATAGTCCTGAGAACGTTTAGTCAAGCATTGTTAGAGGCCTTGAAGCAGGGCATATTTACAAGGCTACACAACTTGGACGGAGTTCGGCTCAAGGGTCCAGGGGACGCCCACTGGGACGAACTTTACCGACTGAAGCTTAGATTGAGTAGTCCCACTGCTGTGGATGTAACAGGAAGAGGGGAGGCGACTGTTGAGTCAGAACTAGAGGAAAGTTATCTCCTATTGAGAAAGGTCACAGAGGGACTTGAGTTTAGTTTAGAAGCACCTCTTCCTCCTTTTCACTCTGACCTTGGTCACCCTTAACCCTTGTCATTAATTAATTAGCTAATTTAAGCCCTAATTATCCTAGGTTTTACTCTCCTTAGGTTGTTAATTAACTCCATAAGTTGGCGTCATCCGCTTGTAAAAAGAATTGACGAGAAACTAAGACTGAAATTGGATAACAATTCGAAAATAGGTTATCAACTACAGAATTCTCTCCATTGTTGAACTTGGACCTTGGCGTAATTGATTAAATACTTTTTTACCGCATTCCTAAAGCTTGAATCAATTGTTGCATTATTGTTGTAAAAATTTTGATCTTTAGATGAGAAGCTTGGGAATTCATTTGAGTTTCGCGCTTCTTTTTTTTAATTCTGTTTCTGTTCATTAGGACTGTTGAGTTTGTCACGTACGCAGGGGAAGTGGGATACTCGAAATCAGAAACAAAAACTTATAAAATTTTATTTACGTTTGTTTCTTCACAATTTTAACTTTTCAGTTACGCGACGTTAATTGCTTCTTCTGTAGCGGCCAATGTGTCTACTACTCCTGTTTACTTCCGCTTAGACGAGACTGTTTGTTGCTGAACCGCGGCGGACGAGGATGGCGGCAGAGAAGCGGAGAGAGAATGGGAAGATCCTCGTCTTTCGACCGACACTGGAAGAATTCCGTGACTTTCCAAAATACATCAATTATATGGAAGAATGCGGTGCTCATCTGCGGGGAATCGCCAAAATCGTTCCACCAAAGGAGTATGTCCCACGTCGCGGTGGATACGACGATGTCAATATGCCAATCCCTGCTCCGATTTCCCAAATTGTGACTGGAAAGCTCGGCATTTATCAGCAGGTAATCTGAATGAATACCCAATTTCTTCTTTAAGAAAACTTATTAATGAACGCTTTACTTTTACCTGTTCAATATTTTATGACCCTCTGATGTCATTTACAGATAAATGTGCAGAAGAATAAGATGAGAGTTAAGGAATTTGAGAAACTGGCCACATCTCCAGAATACCGAACGCCGAAGCATTTTGACTACGAAGATCTCGAGCGGAAGTACTGGAAGAACATTCTGTATGGAACGCCAATCTACGGGGCGGACGTCAATGGGACGTTGACGGACGACAGTTTGGAATACTGGAACATCAACAAACTTGGTTCAATCTTGGATCTAATAGGGGAAGACTATGGTGTCAAAATCCATGGAGTCAACACGGCGTATCTCTACTTTGGCATGTACAAGACCACGTTTTGCTGGTTCGTAACAATCAAGCAGTTGTTGTTTCCTGATTTCTAGTAGTTTAAACTTAAGATGTAACCTAACAACTATTACTCATTCATTTCCAGGCACACCGAAGACATGGAGCTGTATTCCATCAACTACCTCCACTACGGAGCTCCAAAAACTTGGTAATTAAAAATATTATGTATAACTAAATACACCTGGCCTGGATTTAGGTTAGTGGAGAAGGTTCCCAGCTGATTGCAGCGGCCATTTTAAATTCTTACCACGAAATGAATTGAAAAAACTTTTTTTTTCAGGTATGCAATTCCACCGTCGCATGGACCTCGCTTTGAACGGGTAGCAGCTGGTTTCTTCCCACAAGAGTCCAATAAGTGCCCTGCCTTCCTTCGTCACAAAATGTCAATCATTTCTCCGCACCTTCTAAAACAGTATTCGATCCCCTTCGACAAGATCACACAGGAGCAGAATGAATTTATCATTACGTTAGTCATTTTAATTATTCAGTTATTAATATAAAGTTGTATTTTATTATTTTTCTTCTGACTTAACATTAGGTTTCCGTACGGATATCACTGTGGATTCAATCACGGCTACAACTGTGCCGAGTCCACCAACTTTGCTATGCCCAGATGGATAGAATACGGGAAACGCTCCAAAATCTGCACCTGTAACTCGGACATGGTGAAGATTCAGATGGATACGTTTGTTGAGAAGTTCCAACCAGAAAAATATGAGAAATGGTTGCAAGGACTGGACTATGGGAGCCATCCCGAAGATCCGACGCGGTCTTCCTACTGTGGAAAGATTACACGGAAGAAGACCTCCGCCGCCCAACAACAAGCTGAGAAAGAGCAAGCTGCAACCAAGAAAGAGGGAACCGAAGAAAAGCCAGACAAGATCCTGTCCTTTGAAGTGAAGCCGATTTTGATTAAAGGATTGAAGGAAGAAGAGGCAGGAAGTGCGGATGAGGATTATGAGGATGAAGAAGATCCGGATGAAGATGTGATTGAGGCATATACTGACGTGTACAAAAAGGCGGGAATTCCTATCGACGAGGAGGATGAAGTGGACAAGGAAGAGGATCCCGACTTTGATCCTTCCGCGGAGGATGATGACGACGAGGAGATGATAGTAAGGATTCGAGAGAAGAAGCCTCCCTCATCTCCCAGTAACAAACGAAAGGAGCGGAAGAACAAAACTCCAGAAAAATCAGCCACTCGTGTCGCTCGAACAATTGAGGAACTCAAAGCCCGCCTCGTTCAACCTGCAAAGTTTAACCCGTTTGGAATCTCAGCAGCATCACCAACCATGCAGAAGAGTCCTCTTACAAATCTCCTCCAGACCAACAAGGATCTCGTCCTCTCCCAAGTCCGAGTTCCTCCAACAAATCAGAACGGACGACCGAAAATTCTCAAGAGACCTCCCACTAAACCACCTCGAGAACAGAATAAGAAGGCCCCAAAGAAATCCAATGGCGGAATTCCACGACCAAATGTGTCCTCACTTTTCCTTAGCTCCTGCTATTCCCGAGTACCTACGGTGGGTCACACAGGCAATCAGGGCCAACGGCCAATTCTACCCAAGTCTTTGGCGGTAAACCAGAGACCTGCTCTACCGATATCCTCGTCACATCCGCAGAGACTGGGCTTGCCAAGCAACCCGATATCCTCGTTACATCCGCAGAGACAGGCCTTGCCAAGCAACTCCAGTGGTCAGAGACAATTCCTACCACCCGCTGGGAATTGTCAAAGACCGATTTTACCCAAGCCTTCAACGCCATACTCTACTCAAGAAGCCTTAGGATGGCCTTCTTCAGGGACTCTGCCAATTTCCATTCTCCCAAAAGTAGGAGGTGTAGCTCAGGCTCCAACGAAATTGCACCCAAGGCCTATCCAACCGAAGCCAATGCAAAATGTCAATGTCACCGGAAATCAAGATCTGCTAATTCGACAAGTGGGTCCGGTGGATTTGTCCCAGCGCGTACACTCACAGACACCAAGAGCTGCATCATCCGAGGTCCCTCCTCTGGATAAGATCTCGCATCCTTCTCCTTCTGCGTCTTTCCCGTTCTATGTCACAGGACGAGCCCAGTCTCTTCCACACAACTCAGCAAGTCCCATCCCTGCTATCCTGAAGTGTTCATTCAATAAGGATCTCAACATTTCGACCGTCCCTGGTCCAGGGAAACCGTTCCTTGAGCCTTCCAATCCTCCACCGACTCTCCAGCCAACCAATGGGACACACAGTCAGAAGCGTAATCATTCTCCGAAAGGCTGTCCTGGGAAGAGAGAGAAGCTTTCGTCACCCAAGAAAAAAATTCAGCAAGCTCAGCAGCCGATGTCCGAGTCAGCGCTCAAATATGTGGAAGAGACGTTGAATAATGTCGTCAACTTTGGCGGATACCCGGACACCACCATTCACATCATACCGAATCCCAACAAGCAGAAGCAGCCACGGGTACATGCCAACCCACCAGTCCCAGCTCTTCTTCCATACAAACCTCACCCTCATAATTCGCAAGCTCAAGGTACGAATTGTAACTCTACCATTCACATTGCTTTGCTTTGCTTTCTTTTGAATCAAAAGCTTATAAGTAGTAATTCTTCTTCCTTTTCAGAGGCTGGTGGTAATTCCACAGGAGTGAACTCCTTTCCACAGAGCCAGGTTACATTCTACGGTGAGCAGTCTTCCGGAGTTCCTCGCTCAAGCTTGCCCTCTTTCTACAATTCTCAATACATGGCGGTCAACCCTGACATTGTGATGCCCATTTCGGAGATTGGTCCTGCCAGTAATGGGAATGTCCCATTTGACGACGTGACGCTGAATGCGGTGCTCGGCCCACCACTAATTCAACCACCTCCAACTATCCTCAAACCTAACGCCCACACCCTCACCCTCCATTACGGTGGAGAAGTGGAGTAAGGGGGTACCAGAGGTATCCACCTGTTTATTTATGAAATTGGCTTAACCACCTCTTACTCTAATCTTTCAGTTTTCTTATTCAGAATGAAATTATGATGTACGGTTAAAGCTAACAATTATTGGAATTATAATGATTTAAAGTATTTAAACTTATTGAGAAATCTTACGGTAGACTTAATAAACTGTAGTTAATAAGAATTATACCTGAAGTTGAACAGGTCAGCGGAAATTGTTTTAAATAACTTCTTCTTTTTTGACAGAATTAACGGCTACTTTGCTTTGGGGTATTTAGTTGGACTTATTTGGGGTTTCTGTAAACTTGAAGCTCGGAAATTTTAGCATCTTAATTCCAATTTCAATTCCATCATCCGAGCTTTCTTTTCTTACTGGAGATAGCCCCACTCCCACCAAAGGCTTCCAGTTTCTTGTCTCCAGGAAAGGATGATGCATTCTCAAGAATTAAAGAAGATTAAATTTCTGTCAATCAAATTTCTTCGCCGTGGCAGCTGGACAGGGAGGAAAACAAAATTTAATATTTTCCTGCAGTAGTGTGAGAAACGGTTTGGAGAGTTCTTGTGGAATTGGATAAACTCGTCCTAAATTTAGCGGAGAATTATTATTGATTCCTACTGGAAAGATTCCATTCTTCAAGTGATGGGTTGTATAAAAAGTAAACAAGGAAAGGAGGATCCGGACAAGAGCGCCGGGGAAAAGACGAGGGGAAAGGAGGGCGTACCCGAGACGAGGTCGTCCCGAGTCATCGGACGCGGTCAGTCATTATTAGTACGTCCACATACGTCATTCTCATTTCTCGTGTTCCCTAATTCCCAATCGTAGTAGTTAGTAATTGAAATTGAAGTCCACAGTTCACTCATCCCCAACGAATTCAAAGTTTTGATCACAATTTTGAGCCGGCCAAGGGCTGTGTTTGTTGTGTTAAATCTTAAAAAAAAACTCGGGATATTCAAAAACCTAAATCCGTTCTTCTGTAAGATGGTCTAATTCGTACAACGTTCGTTTACGATCTTGGATTTTCTTAGTATAGTTTGAGTAAAAATTTAACTTCCGTTAATCTCATCTCTGTTACCGTCGTCCTTGCAGGAAAGAAGGAGTACAACATTGACGAATGGCAAATCCAGGTCTTCCATGCGGCTCCAGGCACCAAGGGGAGTTGGGTCCCTTCCCGTAAAGAAAATTAGAAGCACCAACAACAGTAAAAACGATTCCCGGCAGCCAACAAAGCGAACCGAAGGAAAGTCTCAACCTGTAAAGCAAACCGGAGGAAAGTCTCAACCTGTGAAGCGAAACGAAGGAAAGTCTCAACCTGGGAAGCGAAGCGAAGGAAGGGCGCAACCGCTAAAGCGAACAGAACGGAAGCCTCCGCCGTCAAAGCAAAGCGGCGGGAAGCCACCTCCACCTGCTGCCAAGACGAAGGATGAAGGGAAAAAAGAGACTCTGCCATCTGGTATGGGAGACGAGCCACTTCCGGAACCTACTGAGCAAAAAGTCTTTATTGGTTTCCCTACCCCGCGGAGACGTTGGAGGCGGAAGGTCAAAAGATACCACTACATGGATGAAGTCACGCGAGGAAGCTTCAACGACCCCTGCGTCTCCTGTTACTCAAGTTTGGTCGAGCGACATGTCGTCTTTGCCAATCGAAACCTCTATACCCGAAAATGCTGTCAGCAACACAAAATGCTTCTCTAACTTGATGAAGAGCTCAAGGTTTCTAAGTGTTATTGTTCTCATTTTAGTGCAACTCGAGTGCTGAGGGACCACCACCAATCTCCAATAAATTCATCTCGCAAACAACTGGATTCCATATTTAATAAAATCATGTGCATGTCATACGAGAATAAATCGGTAAATTTTTCTTACTTCCATTTTGTTTGCACAGAAACTCAAGTCGCCAGGGAATTCCTGTTGATTCCTGGCTGGAGGATGTTTTTGTAAACACAGGAGGGAGTTGTAAAATTATAGGCGGGGTACCGATGATGACGATTGATGGGTTAAATTAGAAATTGGGGGACAAGGATATGGGGAATTGTTGGGGAAAGTGGAAGCAACTACAGAAGCTAAGAAACGAAGGGAAAGGAGATCCGGCTTCCAATTCGCATCCAGACCAGCTGGCTTCCAAAAAAGACCAAAAATCGCCAGCGACGCGGCAGGGACCGGGAAGCGTCTCCAAAACTTCTCCTCCGTCTCTGTCAGAAAAACTTGCCTCCCTGGAACCGTCGTCGCCACCAATCAGTAAAATCAAGATGGATACTGCGAGAAAGCCCAGTGCACGGACGAGTGTGACCCAAGGGAAAAGATCATCCATGCCGACCGGGGGAGGAAAACTGCCCATTGTGAATCCAGATAAGACAAAGTTGACATCGAAATCACCGTCAACGACAGCCGGTCGGAAGTCAAGGACGCTTTCCGACGTCGAAAGCCCAATACCAACATTACGAACTAGTACAGT
>Ga0194135_10002693_pt1 | contig 10806 bp, 16 predicted proteins | sample LitLau_LLRF_2013_FD_134024 | JGI IMG/M metagenome (GOLD analysis project Ga0194135, IMG submission 134024) | Freshwater sediment microbial communities in response to fracking from North America - Little Laurel Run_MetaG_LLRF_2013 (version 2) | ecosystem: Environmental > Aquatic > Freshwater >... | reverse complement strand
GGGCCGCTCTGATTGGAAATCAGCTTTCGGACTTTCTCATAAATCTCCTCCGGTGTCTCCCCTTCCACAACGGCTACAAAAATTATAAAATCAGATTAATATAGGAAAAGCCGAGTCAGGTTTCCCCGTCCTGTCATGTCCTTGCCAAGATCATGGCAATATTTGATTCCCAAAAGTAATGGATTCGGTTCCTGCTCACCCGTGAAATACTCTGAAAACTCCTGCTCCGTCTTTTGGGCCCTCTCAAACGTCTTCCGTGCTTGTTCTTCTGTCATTCGCTTACTCATGTCCCTGTCAGAGTAGAAAAGAAGAGAAATGGGATCAAGTCGAGAAGGGTGGAAAGCCAAGAAGTCTTTGATTTAGTGCTTTTACATTATTGATTCTGCTGACTTTGGTCGAATAAATATGGCAATTGGGTAAAGGGATGAGGCTTGGAGTCGCTTGATTGCATTCCCACTCACATCTAAAATGCAGTGCTTTCCCTACAAATTAAATCAGAAAATTACATTCATGGTTGGAAAAATATGGAAACAATTTCCTAGAAATTGAATGAAATGCATTTCTTCTTACTTTATCTGCTACCTCCTTCACTAAAAATGAAATTATTTTATTAATTCAATTGGGTTAATAAAATAAAAACAGATAAAAAGAAGATGAGGAAAAAGAGACTTAGGACTTGAAATATAACAAGAATAAAATCAAAAGTCTTTTACCTGCTGCGAGTGAGGTGCCGTAAAGATTGTCATTGTATTGTCCGGCTTCGATGAAGAGGTGATTTTGAATATCTCTACGGGAAATTAATGCAGAGCACGATTTAAAAAGTTGGAATGGGAGACAATGTAAACATTTTGACTCTTACCTCTCCATCTGTTCCCGTGAACTCACAAAGTGGTAATCCCGACCATCGACTTCGTATTCACGCCGCTGCCGAGTCGTGTCTGAATCATTTCAATAGGTGATGAGCAGAATTAAAATTTTGCAAGTAAGGAAAGATTGATTGATGAATCGTAGGATTGACATGTGCAGCTTACGTGGAACACAAGAACCGAATTTATCGGGGAATTCCGAAATGAGGTCATCATTGATGCGATCTTTCAAGCAGCCCAAAATAATCACTGGCCTAGCATATGTGATCGTCATTTGTGAAACGCCTTCATATGACAAAACCCCGTCATCCCCTGCTGGAAACAAAATCAAATAAAAATCAGGACCTGCCATCCAACGTCAAAAGAAGAAAAGTAAGAATAAAGATCGACAGAAAATAAAGATCTCGAAGGGCAACGGTAGCAATCCTAAAGATTTAAGATTACCTTCACCCCTGATCTCATCCTGCATGTAGACCATGTAGGCTAAGCACAGGTAGAAAACAGAAAACGACAAGAGATCAAGATTGAGATTCCACACGTAAATGTTTATGCTATGAATTAGAAATCTAATGACGACGACGAGAGAAGTGTGAAACAGAAGTTGAAAAGGAAGTGAAAGTAAAGACTGGGCGTCGTGTAAACTAAAACACTTACGAATGCTTGTGGATTCGGCTTCAGTACCTGGAAGACTCTCTGGAGGATAAACAAGGAGAAAACAAAATACAAAATTGGCCATCAAATAAGTGGGGAGAACCAAAATTTAAAATTCTCTCATCATCGCCTCCGCATCCGCTACCACTTAATTAGAATCACAACTAATAATTTCTTACGTTCTCCTTCGCTCACGTCGTCGATATTGTCTCGGCTCTTCATAAATGGAAACTTTCGAGTGAACGAAAAATTCTTCTTCTTCCTCTCTAACGTTGACATCTACAGGAAATGGAAGTGTTAAATGCATATTGAGATGAAAATATTATTGACTTACGTCCGTTTTTGAAGTTTCTTGTGTAGGACTCTTCCCTTGGAATTTAACTGAGCGATCACGCGCTTTCTGTTTCCGTTCCCATCGCTTTTTCGAAGGTATTATACCCATTCCTTCCTCTTGTCCATTGGGTAGCACAATGCGAGCCTGGATTCACAAAGAATGGAGTCAGGGTCAAGGACCACCCATTATAAAGTGATCGAAAGCATAAGGTAACTTAATAAATAAATTTAAATACATTAAATAATTTAAACTTACCTGCCACCACTCTTCGTCACAGGCGTTTGTTACATGAAGGACGTCACCGAAAGAAAATGCAAGACCCCTCGACGGGAGATTGTCATCTCTAGTGGGATCAAAATCATTGAGTGCTCGAACAAACAACGTTCTTTTCTGTGAAGTCCTCATCAAACTCCCCGACAAAACGTGTTGCTTCAGATCATGAATTTTAGCCTCGAACCGGTTGTACTCGCTGTAAAAATGGACAGAAAGATTGCCACTTTTTTTAAGAATCCCGGGTGCTTTTCTAGAAAATGGGGTCGATTATTCATGAAAGCACACCTTTCTTTATTCTCCACAACCAGAGTCACTATTTGGCCCGCATTCTGGATGTAAAGAAAAAGAAACACAGGAAGATTAATAAAGATACAAGGATTGGGAGGAGTCGCTCCTGCATACCTTGAGAGCATGCGCGGCTTCCTCATGTGTGGCCTTCGTAATGTCCACGCCATTCACATTTAGAATTTGGTCTCCACGATGGAGTTGCCCGCTCAAATCTGCTGGTCCACCAGCGAGAATGAAACTGATGAAAATCCCTTCATTGTCCTCCCCACCAACAATGTTAAATCCCAATCCACTTGTCCCTTTGTTCAGCGTCACGATCCGCTGGGAGAAAACCGAGTCCTCTGGTTTCCCACTTGACTCACGACGTGATTGTTCCAGAGAAGTTCGGCTCAGCGACATTCCTCCTGCCTCTAGCGGCCTCTCAAAGGGAGTAGGCGTAGTTGGTTTCGTGGGAGATGCAGACGGGAGCCGCACGGGTTGAGGAGTGACAGAAGTAGGGGGTACTGGGGATGCTGACATGCGTTGCGGAGAATCAAGCCGAATGGGAGGGGTCGGAGTTGAACGCGGAACTGCTGCAAATCCAGTCACCGGGTCCGGCTTGATGATGAGAAGAATCACGCGGTTCTCGGTCGACTTTAACGTGGCAACTGCCTCTTCATGTGTAACGTTCTCCAAGTTCTTTTCCCCAATCTGTAAGTAAAAAACAATTATTAAACCGAGATCTATAATTGAACAGTGCTGATGGTAAGCGTGATCTTACTGGCGTATTTCTCACAGCCACCAGCTTGTCCCCAACAGCCAATCGCTTGTCAGCATAAGCAGCTCCTCCCTCAGATATCTTTGTAATGTAGATACCATTGTCACCTGGAATGTGTTGATTCCCAATTCCGCCAGCGATGCTAAAGCCAAGACCCCTGTTTCCTTTGTTTAACTCAATCTCAATCATACGCGGACCGTCCTCGCCGCCCTTGCGTCTCACATACTAAAAACAAACAGAACAGGTGTGAATCAACCTGGCTTAATATAATATTCAAACTCAAACTTCAGTGATTTACGTTGTGGCTCCCTTACCAGTCGTACTGTTGTTCCTGCCCGTTTAAGTGCATCCACGGCGGTTGCATGCGGCACGTTCACTACGCTCTGCAATAAAAAACAAATGCGGTTAGGGAATACCGACCGACGACGCGAGTACATTAATCAAAGTCATGTTGAAGAAAAATCCGTCACTTACAATGTTGTTGACCCGCATGATGACGTCCCCTACTCTCAATCGACCGTCCGCGGAGGCTGCACCTGCTATTTTAGAACCGCTCAATTAACATCTCAATGTTTGCATATTATAACTTGTGCGGTATGCCTTGTGGAAATAAATTGGGAGAGTTACCTTGAATAATTTTAGTAATGTAAATACTTGGATCGCCTTCCACGTGCGGATTGTCTGTACCCCCAGCGATACTAAAACCAAGCCCTGAGCTTGCCCTTTCCAGGATAACTTCCTCATACGTCCAATCCTCATCATTGCTCACTTTTGTATCTAGAGACTGATTCTGGAAACTGACCGGACTGAGGTTCTCGATCTCCCGTGGACTGCTCTCAACCTGTTGATAAATTAACAAAAAATTAATCACAACTCATCGCATGAGGAGAGCAAACATTCCAATTACGAATTAATACCACGAGAGGTAATTATTTTTCTTTCCTCCATAATAATTTCATTTAATCTCTTTCATTGTAGGTTGACAAAGAGCAATCTGTAACCTGTACCTCAGAATCCTCCGCCTTGTAATCAATCACTCGAACAATCTCATGAAAACGGACCCTCCGTCGATCCCAACAAAAAACGCTGTCCCCTAATTTCCGGACGGAAGTAGATACAAAGAGTCTCATTGTCAGGAAGGAGAAAACACTAGGACTAAATTCCAGCAGGAGTCTTTTCTTACAGGTTGACAGACTTTCGATACAGAGGGAACGGACATGAATCCAATCGATCCCTCATAAAATATTCAAACTGAACCACAATGCGAACCTCTTTACGACGGAAACATTAATACAACCATGCATTTTCAAAATAGAGAGGCTTATAAGACAAACAATCACCATTGACAAAAATTCTTTATGACCCTTTCATTAGAAGTTTACAACTTCTTGGGAGAATTAAATTAGAATTATTCCCGTACCTTTGAGCCGGGCTTCGTTCCACTTCCTCCATTCAATTGATTCATGAGATTATGTTGCTGCGTAAAAGGGGAACGGGGTGGTTGTTGCATATGAAGCGCACTTGCATCAACTTCATCATCCCTAGCTGATTTTTGGGGATGACCTCTCCCCCTCGGCTCCCGCTCGGCTTCCTCATTGTAAATTTTCTAGAAAAAAAAAAGCAAATAACAGTGTCAGTCATCAATATTATTATTTTAGAATTCAAAAATCCGAAAACTTTTCTTTAAGAAATTGATCTGAGCAAAGATGAAACTAAATCTCTTCTACTTCCAAAATTCACATCTTTTAAAGTGTTTGTATTCAATAAAATCAGCGTTTTAGCGAAATCTTTCGTTACGGCATTGAATGTCATCATTTGTGAAGTGGATGGTGACGAAGACACACGGACATGAGCCAATAACGGCGGCGTGCCTTCCTGCTCCTTCTCCAGTACATCCTTCATTTCCTTCCGTATCCGCTTCTTCCGATTCTTTTGCCTAACCTTATTTGGCACGTTGGAAACGTAGGAGGAAAAGCGATCGGAGGATTGTCGTACGATGGAAACCCAATCGATCATCGTAAAAAAAAACTTTTCTCTTTCGACGGATTAACTCCTCCAATTATGATTTTACAAATTAAATCAAAAAAGTTCACCCGACTCCAACTTTCCACTCCAACTTTCTTCCATTCAATCCAATTTCAAAGACGGTGAGATTCAGTGCCTCAATGATTCAAAAACTGAGATTCAGCAGTAGAACAGCTAAAAATATATTCCTCCGAGAAAAAAGTTAACTTTTGGCTCGTCGCCCAGTCACTCATCAAGAGCCTCTCTAAACCCTAACCAGCCAACGCTTCCAGTCGTATATATTACAAAAACGATACAAGAACAGTAGAACCCGCCGATGCTACTGGGAATCGCATGGGATGAAAAGAACAACGGAATATGAAATTACTCATGGGACCTCCAGTAAACAAAGATCATTAGAACAAACGCAAATCCCCAAGTCTCTGCAGGAGAAGATCATGAAATTCCTTCCCTCCTGCAACCGGGCACAGGGGGAATTCAGATTGATCCGCTATGCTATCTCAAACAATCTTACACCAATCCAACATACACTTCAGTTTTGCATTCACCGTTCATGTATGAATTTTTACGATATAATCCTTACCTGTGCAATTGCCTGTGGATTGAGAACTCCACCAACAGGTCCATCGGGTCCCTGTTCCCATTTTGAGGCTATCCGGAGAGTTTCCACGGTCTTCTCCTGAACGGATTTACTTTCGTCCAAAAGCGTCAACTCATAGAACTCTTGAATATCTGAAAAGTCAAAAAATCATAAACAATTACTTTCTTTTGAGTGAAAGAAAATTCGTTTTTTTTTCCTAGTCTGTACGACTCTCAGCATCATAAATTATCCCCTTCAACATTTACATTTTCAATTCAGAAAAAGGAATCCAACTTTCCATTTTTACATCCATTTTTCCGTCAAGCCCCTCTCTCTCTCCTCTTAAGCCTCATCTTTCTCCAGAAGAAAACGAGCCAACAAAAACGCCCCCAAATCTTCCTAAACGTCTGAATTTTAGTTTTCTCCAACCAAAACTAAATCAACCCGCAGCTGCAGTAGAAAAGAAATATAAAAACCTAACGTTCTAACAGCCAACACTTCAGAACAAGCAAGGAGGAACATTAAAAAAAAATTATTAAATGAAAATTAAATCTAAGGGAAAGGATCATGTCATGCAGCAATTTCGTTGAACGGAATTAAGTTTATGAGAAACTAAACTAGCACTGCTTCCTGTGAAGAGTTTTTGACGGAAACGGAATTCTAAAAACTTGCGGCACTTATGATGTTTGTAAAAATCCACCTGACATTGTCAGTTTCTCATTAACATTTTTCCGAGTTCCTTACACGAACTTTCTCCAGACCAAAAAAAAACAAACGTGGGAGAGTAGAGTAGAGTAAGAACAGACAGTGAAAATACATTTTCATTAGGTTTAGTTTCTTTCACAGACTAAATTTTATGTTCTGCACCATCTTACTTTCACATTTTCATTGGGTTTAGTTCTATCACGGACTAATTTTATTTCTGTACCTTCGCTTTGAGGAGCGTATTATAATACATAAGGAAGGGAAAGGGAAGCTGGGAGCCCAGAGAAAAAGAAATAAGACAAGATGAGAGAGGAAGGAAGGACGTGGAAAGTTTTTGGCTCTACAAAGACACCTAATCCCCTAAAACCAGACTTCTTTCGACACTTTCTCTTCAACCACTTAACTCGGAGAAAGTTAATATTATGATTTAATAATATTTCTCGCCACGCCAACATTTAGGTTACGCATTCAATTTCTCAACCACAGCAGCGCGTTCCTCCTCCCCAACTTCCTTCCTACAACGGAACAACTCTAAACTCATGGGAATTTTCAAAACATACTCGCAATGAAAGCAGGACCCAAACTACTCGCAGACTTTCTCCATTAACTCAACAAACTTGAGCCTTGGAGTTGCATTGACTTGAGCAGCAGAGCAGAACCAATCACAACCAGATTGCCTTTAATGGGTTCTATATAAATTCCTTCGTATCGAAAAATTTTCAAGTCACCACCACTCACTCGGTATAAAAGAAAATCAAACAGGGGATGAGTTTCAGAGCAGTTTCGACTTATTTTTTCAAAGAGTTAAATACTAAAATTAAATTAAGAATGAAAGTTCCGAGTACCAAATTAAAAGATACTGTTGCTTCATTAGAACTTGAGACCTCCCTCCCCTTCAGCTTTTAATCCGAAACTAAACCCAAGTATATAAAATCATTTTTGGACTTTGAATTGCTATTCGAACTCAAGGGAAAAGGAAAAGTTCAGGGATTCATGAGGACTTTTACTTTTAAGACTGTTTGGAAAGTTCTTGTCTGGGAAGAGGAAAACCCCCTCCACACCTCTCATCCAACTCCATTCAAATTCTCTCCTTACAATCCCATTTACAAGGGAAATGGACTTTCTCCCATAAATGTACAATCCTTGCCTTATCTTGGAAATGAGTCGAGAAACACAAACAGAAAGTAAGGAATCAGGGAGAAACTCTAGCAAAGCTCAGAGTCATCCCCCCTCCTCCCCCTCCTCTTCTCCAATCCCAAAAAAGAGAAAGTTTCCACGTTTTACCAGCAGAAAAACATCCTCCTCCCTTTCCTGAAACGACGGTCTTCTTTTTCAAATGAATTCCATCTGCCACCGAATAAAGAATAATAGACGCTCCAGCTCTCCAGGCAGTGTTCAAAGGACAACCAAACATCCACGAGGCACAACTCCCGAAAAAAGAAAACAGATCCACTTTCTCCCCAGATGAATCTTCTCTTTCCTCCTAACAGACACACAAAGTTCTCAATCTCGTCTTTTCTGGAAATGGATCCCCTCCCACAGCGATAGCTTAATGACCACAAAACCAGCCAATCAACATTTCTTCGTGGTGGGTTTAGGCCTTACCTTCATCTCTGTAGCAAAAGGAATGGTGCAGAAGGGGATTAGGATTCTGAGTCAAGTCGTAGAGAAACCTATCACCAGATGTGCCAAGTCTTCCAGAATCAATCGTGTAAGGCACCTGAGGATGTGAATGACACGAGCATGGTGGCGGCGGTCGCCGCAAAAGTGCTGCTGGAGGTGGCGGCGGCGGTGGAACACCGTCGTCAAGTAGACGCTCATTTCTTGCGCTCACTGTCATTAATGCACCTGGGCGTTGATGATTTTCACCGTGTCCTTTTACTAACACGAGGTCACAGAGTGGAGTATGTGAGGGATCCCTATCACTCTCCCTTCGGACACACGGGCACTGGCAAATGTCAGTTCGTCGAACTCTCCGGACGTTTGACCTCGTCGGTAGGTTGATTTTCTCTTCTTGATTCTCTGCTGGCAATGGATGAGTCTGTTCCTTCCGTATCTCCTCACGTACTTTGAGTAACCAGGCCATTCCAAAAAGTGCCATTTTGAAGGATGATGAATCGCACATGTCGTCCTTGTCAATTTTTCTCCTCGAAAAAAGAGTCAATTGAAACACTGAAAAATCGGAAAACTCGGAACCGCTTTGACTTTCCGTTGAAGATGAAAACCGACCGTCACCCTCTCCCTTTTCACTCAATTTGTAATTCTGAATTGAATTTTTCAGAATAACATCATTTGACATTCACTCCCAACATTCCATCGTCAATTCCCTTTCTTCAAAGGCTCCTAATCTTTTGTCTTTCGTTTTGTTATCATAAAAGGGAAGAGAAATTTGACTTTCACCCCTGGGCAATTTGCCAAAGCCAAGCTAAAGCAAATTAAGGTTTCTCATTCGAAAAAAAATAATAATTCAATGGAAAACGGAAGAAGAAAATGCTTTTCCTTGAGCATGGGTCCCCTCGTTTACCACGTAACATTCATTCCCCATAACTAAATAAAAAAAAATAAGAATAAATCCAAACACCAGTCCACCAGGCGTGAATCTACCTATTTTTCTATCAAAAAATAAATAAAACCTTATTTTCCGTGAGAATGTTAATAAAAACAGAAACGAACAAGGAACGTCTCATTACTCGGAAGATGAAAGAAAACTCGCCTCAAATACTCTGTCGTCTCCACCCCTCCTCTTTCTTTCCCCTAATCAATACAAATCCGGTGGAGACAAGACAAGACCCTTCAAATGAATACTCATTTTTATCATTCAGTGACAGCAGGCGACAGACTTTCCATACGCCAAACCCAGTGACAGCTTCTTTATTTTAAAAAGAGGTTAAATAATTTTCCACGTGAGAAAGCAAGCTTTCTCTTGGCACCACCACCACATCATCCCTTCCCGTCTTTCCCACATTTCGTTCCTCATTCATCATCTCCATGCTAAACGCGCTTGCTGGTTCACAGACTTCAAGAAAACCTTCCACGATACTCTTTTGCTCCACTGCATAAACCTTTGAAAAAAAACCTCGCAGTCTCTCAAGGATAAAACGAGAATCTTATCGTCGAGGGTCTACAGTCTACAAACTCTACAAATCAAGACAGGAATAACAAAATTTATTAAAAAAAACTGCAGAAAAGAATATAAGGGCGTGGGAGTTGTCTGGTAAAATTGGAATACTGAATGTTTACTGTTCTTTTCAGGGACTCGGCGGGAACCCTTTGGAAAAATTCGTGGAATTCCTGTAACTTAACAGGCTTCTCCAAATTTCCAACTGTGAGTGAGAAGACTGTGAATAGTTTGTATAAATAGTGTCTCAAATTGCGAATATTAGGAGTCCTAGCCTCTTTAAATTCTTCTGTGATACTTTCTCTTCCTATTCCATTGAAAAAAAAACGAAGGTCTAATGATTGCATCTCTTTCCCCTTCTTTCTAGGTCTCCACTAGCGACTTTTCTACCCTTCCTATCTTACAGCTCTCCTGCTGGTAGAAGAATGGAAACGAATAATGATGACAAAGGAGTTCGAATTCATCGAAAGAGGAATAAACTCAGCCGACTGGAATCATTTCTTTTGAAAATCCAAAAGTAAAATCCAAGTCAGGATGAGCAGAAGAAGAAAAGAATCTACTTTCATCTTAATTTCGGCCATTCGAAGAGATCTATTGTGTCTGTGTCCTCTACTTTTCCTCATAGTCATAACCCCAACCAACCCCCTCCTTTTCCTCTGAACTTCCTCCAAATTGAGCAACAAAGGAAGGAAGAACCTCTAACATCGCTTCCTTGACTTCATCAAATTCCAATCGACCTAAGGTCCCCTTTGCCTCAGCAGTAGAACTGAAATCGATTGGAAACAGACGGAGGGAACGGAAGCCTTTAGGAGATCAACGGATGGACTCTACAATCCAAATCATTTCCAACAGCTTTACCTCGCCACCTCAACAGGATCACACAACAAACAAAAGTTTTCCGCGAGGATAAATATGGGCTCTATCCGCAGGAACTTTTCGTAGACTCCTGAAACTTGCCAAAAATACCACAGTGTATCATGTTTGATTTGATCTCTCCTGTGCGTAGGGAAAGTTCGAAATTCCTTCCTTTTTAGTAGACGAAAGTCGTTAAATATTTATCTGGAAAGTTGTCCACAGTTTTTTAATCTTTGAATTTGAATTCAATAAACAGAAGCTGTTTGTAGAAAAGGAAATTGGAATTGGAATCTTTAAGCTCTATTATTAGCCACCCTACATTCAGAAACAAAAGGAAAACTTTCACTTCTGATC
>Ga0194135_10002692_pt1 | contig 10806 bp, 8 predicted proteins | sample LitLau_LLRF_2013_FD_134024 | JGI IMG/M metagenome (GOLD analysis project Ga0194135, IMG submission 134024) | Freshwater sediment microbial communities in response to fracking from North America - Little Laurel Run_MetaG_LLRF_2013 (version 2) | ecosystem: Environmental > Aquatic > Freshwater >... | reverse complement strand
GCCTTTTTGCAACACGATATTGCATTATCACCCTTGGTTACGTTTGGTCGATTTTTGGCCGAATGCAAGCCCCTAGTGATACCGTTGTCGCAGTATTCTCTTGTTCTGACCTCTACGCCTGTACTTAGATAAAAAAAAATGAGGAAGCCCAAGAAAGGACGACGCTACGCTACGATTGGCGAGATAAAGGCGTCATCGAAAAAGGACTACAACTTGACCACCAAAAAAAATATTTTTTAAAACTTCTTGAATTGAAATGAACTTTTTTTAAAGTGCATAATATCGAAGAGGGAATACTTTAAATGGGACAAGATCAAAATTGATGAAAAAATGAATAATTGTTGAAATAGACCAAAATTCGCAAAACTTTTTGAACACACCTCGTATACCCGTTTCTGGTTATATTAGTGAAGGGCTTTGGCTTGGAATATGCAGTTTATGCTAGTATTGACCTGTTGTTCCCAGGTAAGGGAAAGATTACCAACATAATACTTTTTTTGTTATTTGGTCATTTTATTCTATACATACAATCAAGGTAGATATACGAGTAATGTTACAGTTTACGGTCAAATTATATTTTAACAGTGTAACTCGCATTAGCTCAAGGGACGGCCGGACGGGCTACTTTTCTTGGAAATTTAGTGTTTGTGTCTTAAGACTCTTCAATTGATTAGGCCCATATGCATATTCGTCCAATAAAAGCAAAAGCAACCAAAGTAAACGTATTACATCTGTATAAACTTGATAATGCCTTCTGTCAAAAATATTAACGCTTAGAGACAGGTGTGCTTTTGAGGCTATCAGAACCTTCAAATTCTGTGACCGACTCAACATCCTCGTGGCTTGGCGAACTCGGGAAGGACATGAGTATTCTTTCTGGAGCATAACTTCTTGAATTTTGGTTAACGGCCTTTAGGCAGTCTATTTCTTTCCATCCCTCTCCAGATGCCAGTAGCTTCGGTTGGAAAAGCTCCGAATTACTTCTAGATAACTTATCCCAGGAGTCTCTCAACTTTGGAGGCGTTTTTGATAATTTATTTTTAAACGAACGTTTTCTATCTTTAGAATTTGTGTCATTTGGATCGGAAGGTCTGGCATTTTCAGAATTTTGGTTTTTATTGCTCATTGTTGAGATGGCTGATCGACATCTAAAAACAGCATAGATAACAACATAATTTATTATTCAATTTTGATTTGAGTTACTTGAATGAAGTAAAGTGTTTGTTAACTTAAGCCGCTACTTAGGTATTGCAGATAGGCATAGTTATACGTATGTGTGAAATTTTGATGAACACTGCATATCAGGCAATAAACTTAGGTTTCTGACAGCTGTCTGGATAGTATCGAGAATATCATCGATACCATAGAAGAATGAAATCAGCAAATCTCTGATACTACGTACCCTCGTACCTACTACAGCTTACCTTTTTGAAAAGTTAGACAGCATCCTCTTTGGATCCCTGGCTCCTGACCAATAACTGCACACCAAACAGACCCCGGCAATCATGACGATCATGATGAAAAACGTGACCAAGAGAACTAGATGCGATTTTCCACTTGCGTTGCCTTTCAAAACATCAACAGCTTCTCTGAGGTATTGCTGCCCCCGCTTCGACCACGAGCCTTCCGAAAAAACGTACGGGTGTTTTCCAATTTCCACACTATCTTTGTAAATGTACCTGTCGTCTCGCTTTTGATCTTTATCGATATCGCCATAATTTATTCCGAAAACTTTCATCGATTCTAAAACACGTAAAACGCCCCCGAAACCAATGTACCATGTGTCGTCATTCAACCGGAGAACGACTTTTTTCGTAAGCCAGTTGTACAGAGCAGTATTGAAGCGAATGATATCGTTTTTTGAATTGCTTTTGGCTGCTATGCACTTAACAGCGACTGTGTAATATTTCGGGATTATGTAAGCTGAATCATTGGAAGACAAGCTTAAAACACTCTTGTCTTTCCATGGGATGGCAATGGCTTTAGGGTGGTCGTCATCATCGAGAAATGGTAGGGGTATCTTGGTTACGGTTTCTTCATCAATTATGGGCTGCTGGTGTGTTGGTATTCCAATTTCAGGATCGTTTAGTATCTTATCCTGTCCGGCTGGTTTTAGGGGATCTTCTCGTTTTTTCCTTGCGTCTATGGTGCCCTTTTCGAGGACTAGCTGATCACAAGCCGTATTATCTCCTGCGCTATTCACCTCTAGCGGGGTAACTAAACAAAATGTTTTTTTAGTGTTTGTGGCAAGCAAATATAAATCAAAAAAATAAGCAACCATTTCAATTATTTACTGGTTAGTTGAGGTCTAATGACGTTACTCCCTCCCGACTTCCATCCAACTCCAGTAGTTTTCAAAAATGTTTTAATGTCTTCATGTAAATCGTGCATAGATTGGCCATCGGTGTAGCTTAAAAGGCCCGCGTAATAAACCTGCCTAGTCACGGGCAACAACACAGCTTTCTGATATCCGCCAATTGCGTCAGCAAGCCCCATTAGTAAATGTTGCTGCGTTACACCAGAGCTGCCGTGTCTGACTAGAGTAAAACAAGTCCTAATGAAAGTCAAGAGAGTAGGGATCGCTTCGGAGTCAGTAAAATCGACTAGACTCGGTTGGGGCAGCACATCTTGCATTATTCTTCTGGCAATAAGCAGATCTTTGTCCATTTCACTCCAACATCGTTTATTAGCATCTCTTTTTGAGAATAAAGTAGTGCCGACGTTATAGTAGTCTACGTTAGCTTGGCAATTTGATAGAAATAAAAATAAAATAAGATTAATAAAAAACATTGCCAGAAAAAAATTAATTACAAACAAACAAATATTTAATAGAATTATTTCAAAGTATAAATGGTACGAGAAAGTAGTTAATACAGTATATATAATACAGACGACACCAGCCGACGACCTCCTCTCAAATGAACTGGACGGACGCTTATCCAATGGTATGGCCATAGGAAAAAAATGACCGCGGGCCTCTCAAATGTCGGTGGTCGGCAGATTATATTTAATTCGTGGCAGATATATAAAGTAAACCTGGCAATAGCCGCCATCCATTTACAAAATACCAAGAACGGCAACAATAGGCCCATCTGTGGCCCGTCTGTGGAATTCGCAATAATCCACTATAGGGCATTTAACATTGTTTTCGAATTTACATCAGGCGTTGGCGGATTATGCATGGTAAGCTGGCTGGTTTATCCAGGTTAACTCTTAATCATTTTTAACCGCATTCATTCATGTTGCCGATGTTTTCTTTACGAGACTAATATTTTTTTTCTTTTTTAAAGGAACTGTTAGTGACCCACGCGTTTACAAGGATATCCAACTGGTCTTCAGGCAATACCTACTTCCACATGACGATTGGGAATCTCGTCCGGGGTTCCAAGTTACTCTGTGAGACGCTTTTGGGTTACAAAATGGACGATCTTCTTACGTCTTATATATCTCTCATGCTCACCAATATCAACAAACAAAAGAGCATTAGGGTGAAATAGTTTATTTTAACTTTTATTATTAAATATGATGTATCGGTCAGCATTACATGCAACCATAATTTGCCTAATAAAACACCTTCCCAATACCCACTTTTTTGGTCAACCGATACGTACAAATGGGTAGTTTATTAGGCATATTATTATTATGGTACCGGCCAATGATAAAGGCGTCCGCATGGAGGATGATCTAGGCGGCCTTTAGTTAAGTTTAAGTCTATCAGCAAACCCTATAATACTTTTAGCATCATATTTTACGAGATCCCAATTTAAGATTATTACCTACCAATATCAATAATATTTATTGCACTTTATTTTGAAGGATATATTATTTATTTAATTACATTAGATGCATTTATTGTCAATATTTTCCGGTTCAGGTTAATAAAATATTTACAGCTTAAAGTACCAGTTGTTGTTCAAGTATTACTCTGTGGTTTTAAGTACCTAATCGACCTAGTTGTAGTCTGGATGTTCTAAGAACGACCGTAAGTAGATATTTTACATCCACTCGCACTATTTCAATCTTATATCTCTCTTACTCATTTGAGGAAGTAAAGTGCCGAACACACCTAAAATCAATCACTGCTTACATCAACACGAGGTAAGAAGTAAGCTACCTCCGCACGGTCGTTCTTAGAACAGCCAGATTATAGAATCGTAGATTTATTTTGTTGTTTTATAATTCGAAGACAATAATGGTAGAATTGTTACATCAATACCAATCTACAATAAATATTTTTATCGCATGCATGGGCAGTTGACACCAAAATAAGTGTACTCTGAGTACCTCTCTCAGTTTTGTAATGAAGGTGCCTCGTATACATGAAAAAGTGTCATTATAAAATAGTCATTGTATTCAATAATGGATTTTAGCTATTCACATTTTTTGACATAGACTAAATATAATTTGTATGTATACATCGCACATTCGCCCTCATAGCTGGAATACCTACACACAAAAAAGTCAGTAGGTACAATTAAAAGTGGCTTTCCATTTTTATAAAGCTTCACTAGGTTGGTACTAAAAAATTATAATTCGGACTTATAAAAAAATAGTTAACCCTCGGTTAAAGTGTTTTGTACTGTTCGCCATTAACCCTTTCTTGTTGTTAGTGAGTTTATTTACGAATGGTCAACATGACCCCAGATTGAAAGAAAAGACTAGGATAGTTTAGTCAGGCTTATCATTCGTAAATTAAATTATTCATTATACCCATTGCGACATAAAAGGTATTGTATGCGACGTGGGCAGTTCACAACGAAATACTTTACTCTTCTTTTCCACAAAAACCAAAGATAAAGATAAAAATCATGATATTTTGTCAATAGGTAGGTAAATAAATTCCTCGCATATCTCAATTTAAAAAGTTGCCTTTATGTGTTTTGACGAAAGAAGTTATCATTTCTTTTTGTACCTATAACCTGCAGCCATGAACGATTTAATAAAAATTTGAAACCTAAACAAAATCCTACAATACAGTTACTTAATTAATACACTCTAAAAATAATATTCTTAATCTATCGCGCACAAGTTTGGTAAAAGAAAAGGCGGATTTTATATAAGTTCAAAAAATGCAATCCCATATTTTCTACAAAAATAGATTTGGAAATAAATTATGTAACATCCACGTTGTTCGTTGAAATTTCTAATTCGTTCTTATTGGAATGTAGGTATATATAAACTTAATTATTACTACAATAATAATGGCCGAGGTTGCAAGATTATTAGGTAGGTAGGTAGGTATAATAAAAAGTAGCTGATCTTGTTTTAAAACAAGTAAGTATACCAACAACTTACTTTACTACACTAAAGCAGTGCATCATTAAAAATAACTTTTATCGGATGAGATAATTAATTAATAATTATTAAAAATAAGTTATGACTGATGTTGCACTGGCTACTTTAAAGAAGCCCCAGACTATCGAGACGACTCGACCGGGTAGTCTGATACCCATAAGCTAACTGCGCGGCCGATGTTGGGAACACAGAGAGAGTGCCCAAGCATGGAGCGTCGGCAGTCCGGTGTTCGAACATCGGCTGCTCAGTGAGCTTCCTTTAGGAAAGGAATGAATGATAGTGTATAGCTAAGCTTCTATAAAGCCTACAATCCTATGGCCTAGTCCAGACTACAATATAAGACAAGTAAATTAGCCTTACACTAGACAAGATAGGGTGAATGCTCACACAGAATTAACCAATAGTAAAATATCCATACATGCAAAAACAATAATATTGACTGTCTGGCTCTCCTAACTACGACCGTATATAGTTAAATATTGTACTTCTCTTCCCTGTCACTAGCTAGTGTCTGTATTATACGATAACTAATTTTTCTTCGATCGCATTTTCAATTACCATTTGAATAGCAGGACGGCAGTTGGGCATGGAACGTTATGTATTTTTGCACTCTTTGCCTTATGGTATATGTTCGTGCGAATAGTTACTACTGATATTCGATCGAATATGGTTACTATTATTAGATTCAAATTCAAAATAGTAGCGTGTAATACAGGCCACTCTTGGGGTCAGCTATGATTGATAAAACCCACTTTTTTAGGACTCCGGGGATCTAGATTCTAGAGGATCATGGGAAACATACAATTCCCAAAATATATTTTCTACTTGCTTTGACAACATACTACGTTTAACACCTATATATAAGGTAAAGTACAAAGTAGCCATTATTTTTTTCACATATTTTACTATTGGTTTTGAAATGTGCATCTACCCAATTGCAAAATTTATATTATTGAAGAAGGGGGTTGAAAGTGGGGGTGTTACTGTACCGTTACCGTACATGGCTAGAACAGTCGAGGCCAAGTACGATGTCTACCGGGTTCACATGCCTCCAGGGGACGAGTGGTGATTCCACGGCACATCAGAAACTGCAGGGTATCGACTAGTCCTCATAATATCGTCCGTGGGGATACCAGGAGGCCGTGTTGTGGGCTCAGGCGTGTACGTAAACGTCAGTCCAGTGGCGTAGATGATGCCATCGTTTCTTACCAAACTCACTAATACCTGAAAACAATATGAGCAAATATTTAGTTGTTGTAGTTGTAGAATTGCTATAATTGTGGCTATACTTCGGTTATCTACTTGTAGACTACATTCACTTAGTTGACCAACATTGATTTTAAGTAGCCCGTAAATAATTACTGGATTTGCTTTGTACAAAATTGGGTACATACTTGGGTAGGTTGCCTGCCCCACAGCCATTCCCCTCTAAAACTTGAGATTTCAGGTACAACACAGAGCATACTCTCCTGGCACCGATACATGGTCTCAGCTTCCACGTCTCCAAACCAAACCTAAAAGATAAATCGAATCATTATAGAAGGGTCAAGAAGGCTTAAAGACATTTAGGTTTCTTTGTCATCATAAACTTGTAGGTACCTACATAACTATTAAATCAATTTATTAGGAGTTGTGACAGTGGCGTGAATTCACGGGTTTTTCCGTGATCTTCGAATCTTTTACAGTGGCCACATGTGATGCATTCAAACACTTTCCCGGTTCAAATTTTTCTTTGTTAAACAACACTCTGAAATACACGTGAACCCCTAATAATTTAAAATTTGATTACCTGTAGACAAGGAGTGAAGTTCTCGCCAGTGAGCTCCAACATAGCTACTTCCCCTCCACCATTCAGATGCAAGCTATGAACCACAGGCACTGGAGTAACTGGAGATCGAACTGGACCCATTCCTTCGTAAAACCTGCCAAAACACATAGCGACATCAGTCCATTTGATTCAAAAGGTAACATAAAACATAATCATAACGGAACTACTTAGGGCGAACGAACTGAAACCAGTGGAGAGGTATATTGAAAATTTGACTCATTTAGAGCCTAGCACTCCGCGGAATAATGTTAGCTTACCGTACTAAAGCTGACAATGGGTTATTTTCTCATATTGTCTATTGAACGCCAGTGTAAAAAAAGTCAGAGACACGCAGTTTTACATCAGAATGGGGAAACAAATCTTTTGAATTACTGCATTGGCTTGGGTGCTTCGAGTACAGGTGTACTATTTAGAAAATATAAATATGTATCCCTAAAGTATAAATTAAAAGAAGTAGTTTTTACCTATACTCAGCCTTGTCAGTACTAATAATAGTCCAACACGCTCCGTCGTTGATCATTTCTTTATTGGCTTCCTTTGGACATGGCGTAGCTTGGAATTGGATTATCCTCTCTTGAGAGAGACATAAATACATTCTTTCAGTGTCCTTCATATAAAAGGCGCACTTGTGAAGCTGCGAGACGGGATCATCGGCTTCCAGAAGGGCCATCTGTTTGTCCACTTTTCGGATGACCAGCCGAGGAAGCGCCATGCCGGTCACACTGCAGACAAGTTTTACCGTAGCCCCGTAGTGGACGTATCCTTCCCTGACAGCGAACTCCTCACTTTCACTCTCATTTTCGTCCAAAAGGTGAATAGTAAAAGCGCCCCATTGTGTTGAGCTTGCATGAAAATTTCCATTTTCCACGTGAAGATATCTAGTGCTTACCGTTTGTGATCTAAGTCTATTGAAGAGGGCCACCTTAGTGCCACTTGCTATGCACAGATCTGCATTCTTCAATGATTGCTTCTTCTTTGAAGGTTTGGATATCACTTTTATCCTTTTACTATAAAACACACCAATGTCATGTCCGTTTCCATAAAACATTTTTACAGACAACATAAAATGCTTTCGCTTGTCAGAGTCGGAAATAAATAAAGTCTTAGCAGCACAGTATTGTTTGCCGTTATTTAAATCTAGCTGTTGCATATCTTGATCAGAGTTGCCAATACCGATAAAAGCGCACAACTGAGCAGAAGTCTCTGGTTCACCTTCTCGAAGCAATTGTTCTTGTCGCAACCGCCAGCCGTCGCCAAACAGGTAGATGCAAGGAGGAGGGCAGAAAAACCGCTTTTCATTTCCGTACGATTTTTGGGCAACTTTGGCATGCAGAATTACAATAACCATATCAGACCGGTCTCTTAAGTATTTTTCCATGGCATCACGCGTAAGGCGACGATCCTCCTGTTGTCTAGGTACCGCCACAGGGCCATACCTTTCATAATGATTAGTAGGAGACGGAGGTGACTGCATACCCAACATTGATAAGCCGTGCTGATGAGGCATTCCCCTCAAACCTCCAGTTTGGATCTAAATTATTAAGCACTTCAAAATTCTAAAAAAAATCGGCGAAAATGACAGGAAAACAACACATTTCATTTCAATTTTTCTTGTAAACTCTGCGGTCTAATTTTGATATTTTAGAACCATTCTGTCAAAAAATGCTTAAAGACACTGATATCATATATAAAACACAGTAAACTTGAAAAATGCATTCAAAAATTTAAAAAGTAGCTGCGTCTTGCAGGGCTTGTTTACAAATGATGAACACCTGTTTTTCTCCAACCATTTTCCCAGCAGGTATACCAACACTACAAACATAAAAGAGCCGATTGCCAAATGAGTCATTACTTTTAAATGCGTTGCTCATTTTGAAGATATCTTTTAAAAAATCAAATGAAATAAGATTGAAATTTTATTTTTAACTTGTTGATGAAGACAACACTCAATAAATATGCCCAATCAATTAACTATTAATCAAAACACTAGGAACTGAATGAACTGAATCATGAAGAGTCAGTTCATATTGACATGTTATGTTCGCCAACCAAACAAAAATTCACCATGTGTATGTACTCCTCTTTTTCCCACGGTGATTTTCTCACGATAATTTCGACCGCGGCTTCCTGTTACTGTGGGAAATCTTACTAAAAATTACTCTAATTAATGTTATTCATTCAAGGTATTGTATTTGCGAAATACAACAATGCATGGTATGTTTTATGGATTTGTTGTCAAAATTTGTAAACAAAAGTCAGCATCAGCAATCACTAATGTCAAAAGTTAGGCAAGTAAAAATTTCTACCTACGTCATTAACTACCGAATGGTTTTCCCTAAAAATATGTAAGTCGCTTATAAAATAAATACTTATCCGTTATTCCTTATGTAATAAATATGTTTAGTACCGATTACCTAGTTTTTTTTACATAGTAGGTATTAGTCGGTAGCGCATTTGCCGGTGTTTTAAAATGCCTTAAAGGGTTTTGATGGAAATTAAGAAGCCGTCCAACCACCTTGAGAACAGATGACAATATTGAAAATACAATATGTGGCAGTCCCCATTTTTATGATAATCAAAATTGCTTCACCAGAGATGTGCCCAGCAAAATGACGACGGTGCGGTCCTTCTTTAAAAACGGTGTGCGCAATAGAAAACTACCTGCCGCTATTGTCAGTATCACAACTTTTAGAAAAAAATCTGGTATAATACTTAGAAACGTCCTCGGTCAGCTGCCTACATTCAGGGGACGAGCTGTTGAGACGATGAGAAGAGAATAACTCATTAAGCACTGATAATTAGCCCACGCTGGGCTATCAAGCAACCAGCACTATGAGGGATGACTATCGTATTCCTACCTACCCGAAAATGATATGAATCTGCATGGCATCTCTGCCTTTCTATTTCTATCTAATGAAACCCGCTTCAGAGACGAGATGTTGTTCCTAATTTATCCAACTATGAATGAAACAATGCGTCTCAGATTTATAGGTACCTGCCTACAAAATGGTCTATGTGAACATGTCTAATTGTTGCGTTCCCAATGTTCCCATTCTTATTTTGTGAGAACTTATAGCTAAGTAATTGTGATTAGCAAGTGGAGTGCGGGCAATGGCCCCAGTACGTCCTGTTAAAATCTGTATGTATAATTCTGGATGCAGATAAAGATGTAAAGCGACAGGGTGGCTGCTGAGTTGTGATAATGCTTCCTTCCAAAATTGTAGAAGTAGAGAGAAACCCCTTTGCCCATGTTAAAATTTAGGGACAAAATGGACTTGACTCATCTCCTGAAGTCCACGCGCCACTTCGAGAGGATTGGCCTACTCCCACTCCCTCAATCGGCACTCTTCATCCCCAGATAACCATGTAATATTTTGTTTTAGTTGCTGAAAATGGGAGTTCAAGGACTGTGGAAGTTAGTGGAGCCATGTGGTAGGACGGTACCTTTGGAATCTATGAGTAATAAGGTGCTTGCCGTTGGTATCCTTTTAAAACCCTCCAATGACACCACGCTAAATGCAGTCCGTTCGCTTGTCAGGGTATGTACGGGTATGAATGAAAAAAGGAGAAACGGTGGTCGCCTTAGAGACTGTGGACATGCGTATGGCCCGAGTTCGAGTCCCGACTGAAGTGAAAATTTTCTTATCTTCCACATCACCTATGGCTATGACTCTTGGTAAGTG
>Ga0194135_10002691_pt1 | contig 10807 bp, 4 predicted proteins | sample LitLau_LLRF_2013_FD_134024 | JGI IMG/M metagenome (GOLD analysis project Ga0194135, IMG submission 134024) | Freshwater sediment microbial communities in response to fracking from North America - Little Laurel Run_MetaG_LLRF_2013 (version 2) | ecosystem: Environmental > Aquatic > Freshwater >... | reverse complement strand
GATGGGGGATTTGGTCCATTGAGTGGGGGATTTGGTCCATTGGATGGGTAAGTTGATCCCTTGGGTGGGGTTGTTGGTCCTTTTGGCGGTGGGGTAGAAGGATAAGACCGTGGACTGCCGGGTTCTTCATCGCTGCTTTCAGCGATTGAGATGCTCGAAACGTCACTCAACGATTCATCCAAGCGGATAAGAATTCTTTTTATCTCTGATGTTTTGAATTCGAGTTTTTCTTCTGGAGATGAAAATGGAGGTGTGTAATCGGGATCAATTTGACCAGATCCAGAATTATAGCTGATTGGTGTTTTATTTAATAAATCAGATTGTTTACCATTCTTGGCCAAGGACTTGTCCTCTGATCCAGACAAATGATTCATCAGGTTAAACTTCTTAAGAGGATTTAAGTCAGTCACAGGTCGTTTAGGGGAGATCTGATTTGCTGGCTCGGCATTGTCCTGTTTGTCTCCTGAAGTAATTAGAGTCTGAGAATTTTCGTCAAGATTAATCCTACGTCTCCGGAACGGGGGGCTTTCATGGTTAATCAGCGAGGGGTCTGGAGTAGGGTTATCTGATGGAGTAGTTGATGGACTCGGGTTGCATCTTCGAGGAGTTGATGGTTGTCTCCAGTTGGATTCTTGGAGAGGTGGAGGCAACAACGGTACAATGAATGGAAGTGTTGGAGACCGCTTCCCTTTTTCACCTCTCTCCCTTGTTTTCCTCTGGGTGTGTGTAACAGGAGTCATGGGTAGATTCATTGCCATTTGGCTGCATGCTTGGTTTGTCAGCGAATTCATTCTTAAGTTGTTCTTTCTCATGACTTGTGTGAGTTCAATAGCGTTGATGACTCCTTCTCCGACATTGAGGTCATCCCATCCAACCATACGCATAGTCGTGTACCAAATTCCCGAGTAAATATCGTACTGAGCGGTGTGTCCTTCCATCAAAGGATAGATGATGATGTTGGGGTAGCTAGGGAGTTGGTAAGGGGGACCGATTTGACCGTAAATTTGACCTCCTCCAACTTGAGGCTGGAAAGGGAAGATTTGAAGTTGAGTGTATGTTAGGGGAGGGTATGTGATTCCGCTTTGAAGATTTGGCAATCCATTTGACAGAGAATTGATTCCAGGTCCGTCTCCACTGTTCGTTGGAGGTGACCGAGGGGAGAGATTTTTTGTATGTTTGGAGCCTCGAGGAACGAATGGAGATCCAGGGTTCGCTTGTCTCGCCAGGAAGTTTTCATGGACAATAATGGGAATGTGAGCGGGGGGGTTGTTCAATAAATGAGGGTTGAATGTAAACTTGTAAGGAATTTCGTTTTCAACTTCTTCTATAACTTCCTCAATCGCTTCATCAATTACCTCTTCAATAACTTCTTCCACATCTTTAATCACCTTCTCAACATCTTCAACGACTTCATCGATAATTTCGTCGCTTTTGGCGATGGTGCTTGCATCGGGACTGGCAGATTCAGGAGCTGCTGGTGGTTCTGTGCTTGAATCAGGAGCCGGTGGTGAGTCTGTATCAGAATCAGTATCAGGTGATTCAGTCCCGGACTCTGGGGCTGGTGACTTCGTGGATGTTTCAGCTTGGTCTTTTTCTTGACCCTCCATTTTTCTAGAGATAAAGGAATATATTTTAGCCTATGGATTACTTGTGCATTAGAGTTAATTAGCTCGAAGGTACTTACAGCAAGTTGATGCTCAGGTAGATTAATGTGGTTTAAGATGGTGCGACGGAGACGCAGAGATCTGAAGAGAGTTTCGACGATTTTCCAGGTCATGAAAATCTGAAGAGCTGCAGCTTGCTCTGCTGCAGCATTCGCACTTTTCCTTCAGTTTGCAGTGAAACATCCATGGAGACTCAGAGATTTTTTTCTCATTCTTGTAGCCAGGGATTTATAGGCGCGTAGATGGGTCGTTGTGTGAATGGGAGCCAAAGCTGATGCGGAAAAATACTATAAATCTGCAGTTCAATCCGAGAGTGGTCAGAGCAATGATGATAGATAGTAAGCAGGGTTCTCGATTCCAACAGAAGGCGAAGCATGTTAGGAGGACAAAAATGATTTGCTCAACAATAATAATAACGCATTCCATTTATAACCAAGTTTATTATTACGCTTTATTACCAAACAAGTAAAAACTAAGCATCAATTAAACAAACTCATTTTTATGTAGTATATACACATGTACATTAAGCTACTGTTACAACAAACTGAATGAAGTCAGCTATTTAAACTTACTTTACTTTAAACTCAAGTATAACCAGAGTCTACTAAATTATGATAACTAAACTACTTTCACTAGAACTTTGACAAGATCTATAAACTAGAAACTATGTGGACGAGATCAAGGGCCGTTACAACAAACGGACTTTCCTATCAATCTGACTTTGAATACATTCATTATACAGCAAACATGACTAGATTGCACTCAAACCTCTTTAATGTCAAAGTCGGTTGGTCTTAACCTATTAGTATATTAAAGTTATCGTTAAATTTCATACTTTAAACTTAAGCTAACAAGTAAACACTGATAATTAATCTATACCATTTATAAGAACAATTTACCGGACCCTAGACCAATCAATGCAACATCTTTACCTATGCATTTCAACAACCTTAACTCTATCCTAAAGCCCTATTGACATACATTAAACCTGAGGAACAACAATATTCATTACCTTTTACCTAACCATTCATTATGTACTAAAGACAATGCAATCTCCTCTGTTACTTGTTCAATAACACGTAAACCTTTAGAAGATTCATTTATTACACCAATGCCCCGTTTGCCTTCAAACTTTCATTCACCGTATCGTATACTATTATCCTATACTTTCACTTTTGTAACATTTGAAATACAATTAAGGATTTTCTACTAACAAACTTAACTTGACAAATTATTTTAAACCTAACTTTCCGGCCGGAAAAGTTTATGCACAAAAATACAAATAACTACACAACAAATTATTAAAGCTTCCTATTCCTACTTTTCTCTGTATACAATTTGGTACAAACAATGAACCACCCTAATGAAACTGGAAATCATACCTCAAAGTGAAATGAACATGAACAATGATGAAATGCTTAAGGAGATGAAAAGTATGCTTGTGAGTGTGATGTGACAGAAAAAACTTACAGAGCGACGTTTGAGATGAAACTGTGTGAAATTATGAAAAGGAAACTGCTATGGAGTATGCAACAGATCATGATGATGAAAATATGAAAAATATGAGACACCTGATATGCTTTGGAAATTACCAAAAGGTAAACCCTACATTTAACCAACCTGACTAATAAAACACGCAAAATTAAACGAAACATTCGTCCGCATGTTTGCTTTGTCCAATAATTAGCACACAAACTCTGAACTAAACATAAAATCTAATTTGGCTTGATTCCACCTCTTCCTTCCTATTTCCCATGATTGTTCAAGAACTAAAACCTATTTCCTTAATATTGCAGGTACCTTTCAATCTTCTGTGACGTTAACCTACCTAACTAAAATGACTTCTGGATGGGATTCTTTCATACCCAAAGACTGACTGACTAATAAGCGCTTTTTGACTTTTTTTAACACTAGAAAATGGCAACTGACTGCGATATAATTATGAATTCCTGACTAGATTATCTCAATGCGCGTGACTTAGTGATATACACTTATAATTATACCGATCCACTTGAATGCGTCGATGCAGATGAAGATATCGGAGACAAGAGAGGTGTGCTGGCATTCGGTGAGATGGAATGAATAGGTGAACTCCATGTCTGAGTTCGAACAACCCTTCCACCTCCGCTTCCAGCAGATTGATGATGGTGATGATGATGATGAGGTCCTCCCATGAAATCTGCAAAGGGTGACGAGTGTTTTTCAGGAATTAGGTGAGACGCCAGGTGAACTTGGAATCCTCGATAGTCCCTAAACGTCTTTCGGCATATGACACAACTGTACTCGAAATCCAGTTGTTTACTTGAACCCTTCACTCCCAAAATTCCTTCTTCGTCCTTTGAAGCTGCAGACTCTGTGGGGTAAACCAAATAACACCAGGTGTTAAATAACATCATAAACACACACATTAATTCTTTTGGGGAAGGGAGAAAGCTTATTCTCATATAGCCCCGTAATCAGCTTACCTGATGGAATTAAAGGAATCTCATCGTGATCTTGATTAGGTTTCTCATCAAAGCTTTCCTCGTCAAAGTTGTTGTTCGTATCATCGTCTTCAGAATTGGTCTCAGTAGCTTTACGAGGTAGCTTCTTTGGTTTTCTTGACCATTCGTCGAAGTGAGTATTAGATTCCCCACTGCTGCCTTTCCTTTTGTTGGTGGTGGCTTTCACATCGCTTTTAGAAGACGTAGGATTTGATGAACGAGGATTTGAAGATGTTCCTCCTCGAGGTCTGTGCCATCTTCGATGTGAGGCTAAGTTAGCAGGACAGCTGAAGACTTTATCACACTCGGGACATCGATATTCTACATGAACTATGCAAGCGCATCGATGACGGGCAAGACCAAAAGCGTCTTCGTACTCTTCTTGGCAAAGTCGACAAACGTAAGCACCGATTTTGTTGTCGATTTTGGACAGCTCTTCACGAGCTTCGTCTGTCACTTCGACTGTGTTGAATGCGGGATCTATATCACCTCTTCGTGTAACCTGTTCATACAGATAAAGTTTCTCATGAATAGAAAGCAAATAGCAACTAGATCGAAATTAACTATACCAAAATGTTTCATACCTGAATTCCGAGAGCTGTTTCCTCATACTTTTCTTTGATCAAAAGTTGATTTCTCTCGTCCCTCACAGTCCCAATGTCCTTAATAATCGTACCAGAAACCGGGGAAGATTTGTCTTCATCAAAATGGAGTTTTCTCACAGCTTTGCTTCTCTTTCCACTCTTCGGTCCCTTCTTACTCAAGGAATTCGGGGTGATCGGAGTGACTGACTCAGCTATATCTTCAACCACCTGTTGGGTAAATACGCAAAGAAATGTACACATGAGATTTCGCTTCATTCATTCAGAAGGGAAGAAAGCAAGTGGAAAGGAACTCAAAGGCGAAGAATGCACAACTCGCGATGAATAGTGAATAGCTATAATATATACGAGCGTGTGTATAAAGCTGCTTTGAATTTACTCACCCCACTTGATTTACTCGCTCTCGGAGCAGATGCTCCAGGTTTCCGTACAGTGCATTCAGGTGTTTGAGGAAGGGATCTTTTCCTAGACAGATCTGAGGGTTCTATTAAACTACCAGGAGAGATTTTCGTGTGCCCATGATGATAGGCAGGTGAGCTCGAGGATGTTTTGACGGAGAGATCGAGTCCTTGATCATCCCGATGATTCTTGAGCTTTAAATCATCATCAATCTCTCTACTGCTGGTGGTGGTGGAATAGGATTCTTCCTTCGACTCTCCATGTAGTCTACCAAGAGAAGCATTTTCTTGCCGGAATATACTCGCAGAATGAAGTAACTGTCTCATCTTCATCAGATTCGAATCTTGGAGAGGATTGATGAACGCAGGAAATATTTCCGCAGATTTTGGGGAAACTGGAGAAAATGCCGAGACTTTGGTCCCCCTGGACTTGTTGCTGCTGGAAGAATGAACATCTAAAGGAATTGATGGAGCAAGTCCAGAAGAAGTGGTGAGAGCTAATGGGGCATGTTGAATCGGAGGTGAGAGCAAAGGGCTTAATTGACTCAACCTCGCTTGGTGTTCTTTCCATATCTTCGCCCAGTGTATGAAAGCTGCTGGATGAAAAGCCCCTCCTGAGCTTAATTGTGGCTGACCGATTGCAGATGTAAAATCGGTGAAATGGTGGTAAAGTGGTTGGGATGATGGCAAAAAGAGTTCACTTAAAGATTTCTCCATTCCATTAATTCCAGCTGGAGTTAAATTATAAGTGCTCGTCTCTCTTAATTTCTACTCCTGAGACTAACAACACTTCGTCGTTACTTTGTGGTAGTCTTTAAAAAGACTTTTGAATTCCCTACGCAATGAAATAGGGTTTTTGCACGGTCCTAGCCTTATAGATATTGCACGTGACTCATTTAGTAAGCCAAAAAATACACGACACTCTGTTGACTCAGAGAGATGGTGACTAGGTAAACGCTAAAGGGTGACTAATATTCTTCTTGACTAAAGTTTCGTATCTCTCTCAAGGTGAGAAGAGATAAACTAGATAACCAGAATTAGGGAGACTAGGTACGACTACACTCTTTTATGACTAGATTCCTCTCATTTGACTATTTCATTCGTATCTCTTATTATTATTATTGACTAGTCTGACTGACAAGAAACAACCTTCTGACTATGAATAATAATAATTAATGACTACACATTCCTTTTCTCATCAATAGACTAGAGTTTTTTCATTGACAATCTACATTGACTAGATTAACCAATAGACAGAATAATATTAATATTACTGAATAATACCTTATTCTCCCAATGTTCTCCTGGTTCAATCTGAATGCTCAGGATCGTCGCTGACCAGACTGCTTTGACTATGATATTTATATACTTGACTGACAAATTAGACACTCATTGACTTAGACAACTGACAAGTTTTAGGTAAGTGACTAATTAATACACAATGTTAAAATTAACTTAGTTTAGTTGACTTAATTTTACACTCCTGATCTAGCAATACACTCAAACGACTAGTTTACAGATATTACACTTTCCCCTGACTTTTACTTTGAAAGCTCTGGTACACTGACTTTTCAAATATAACAAATAACAACAAGACTAGTTTCACTCTGACTCTTCTTCAAAATAAGCGAAGACTAGATCCACACTGACTATTTAACACTAGAAATTGTAACAAGAAGACTAGGTCCACACTGACTATACTTGACACTAGAAATATGTTAAATACGACGTGACTTAATCAATGTGACTTAATTCATGACTACAATGGGAAACTTGACTTATAAACTTGACTAGGTATCTTTTATGACTATTCGGGGCAACACGAGATTGCTTTCTTTCTTGTATTGTAAGTTAAAGTTGGTTTTAGTTTTAGTTTTTACGTACTTTTATGGCACTTCAGACTTTGTAAGCTTTAGGTTGGGTTTTTTGTAAAAATTTCTTAGGATTTGGTTTTTTTTAAACTGTAGTTGTAGTAGTAGTAGAAGTATTAGAGTACGGTGATTGTAGGAGATTCTTGAAGATAATTTAGAGGCAGAAGAAGATTTATTATAGTTAGGAGAGAGAGATAGAGAGAGAGTAGAGTGGTGGTTGGTGTGTAACTCGTGAGAGTTGAGGTATGACTGAATTTCGGTGGATAAAAGTCGGAGGTTTTAGTTTTAGCATCGGAAGCAAATCAAAGGGCTGCTGTGAAAGCGGCCGTGGATTCTTCTTTTTCTTTAGGAGGAAGAGGAGTTGGCTTGGATGTGGGATGGACCCAATACGGTCCGTCACAAGCGCTCCTCTCCAGCATTCCCTCGGACTCCCTCCTCCCTGAAGGAACCCTCCAATTATTTCATCCCTACGTTCTTTCACAAACAACCATCCGAATAACCAGCCAAGCAACCACACAGACACCAAGCTAAATGCTCATGTCAAATGGCAAGCCACATATCCCTACGTGTGTGTGTGTGTTTTGTGTCTCCTTATTAAAGAGACTTTCTCTCGGGGTTGGAAATTGGAAATCCCTTAGACTCCTTCTGTTCTTGCCTTCCCTTGCTTTCATCCCTGGTGTTGCATTTCAATACACTCGGCACTCCTATAGTTTGTGTGTGTAAGTAATCTCGTCCTAGGTGGATGTTTCATTACTGCCTCACTTGGTTTCTTTTAATTCTTTAATTAACCTCGAATCGTTCTTGTGAGTGGCTTATGTATGTAGGTAGTTTTTAAAATATTCTACTAATTGAACTGGATGTTAGATTAAGCTTCATTGTATTTAATTTAAGAAAACTAAGATCGTGTGAGCGTGACGCTATTTGTTTAGAATGCTACTCAAGCATATCTCACATAACCCCAGATGGAAATTGCTTCTACTTAAAATTCGGTGTATTTCGATTCTGCGTCTATCTGTCGACAAAAAGATCCGTTAAAAATCGATAACTATAAACTGTAGTCCCCCCGCTACACTATTCGTACCTTATTAGCGAAGTGTATATGCATTCATGTTTCATATGCTTCCACCACTTGAGAAAAATGATAAAATACAAATGTACTACTCAATATGCGATACAGTAATCCTGGCACATACTGTCCTTCTGAGTAGCTCATAATTAATCTATTTTTATACTCTCATTACGATAAACAAGAGAGCTTGTGAGGATATGGAGGATTTAATCCTCTCACATTTCTTATGAATCATGAATCTGCAAACAGAACCAGTAATTAATAAACATTTAATTGTACTCTCAACTATTCAACATTTTTCTTTGTTTGTCCCATTGGTATATAGACTCATATGAAGCTGACAAAAAGATAAATCTTGGTTTTTACAATGCTCCAAGCAAGGATTGTTTTTTGCAGATGGCAAATAGAAAGTAAAAGCAAAGCTGCATGTTCATTTGTGTAAGGTTTCGGTTTCTGTGAAAAGAGATCATCTCTCGCATGTAAGTATGCAGATGGTTTTGGGGTTGAATCATTCATCCAACCAAAGGATTGTGACAATGACAATGATATTTTCGTTATGATTTACTATAGCTAACAATGTAGGTCGTGCTTGTCTCTTGTTCGTTGTTGTTGCGCACTCCACAGAGAACACTTTGGAAAACAGACGGCATATGCATATTATGATGATGGTGATTACAATAAGCATGAGGAAGGTTATGGGGTTAGTAAAATGAGTGAAGGTTATCCTTTCTTTCTAAAAACGCATCTCTCTCTCTGATGCGAGTTTCATGTAAAAGATTAAAGTATACGGGATTAGGAACAATCCACTATGATTTCATTATGACACAACAAATGTGTAATGAGAGTCCGTACTTGATTGTCTACCTTCACATATGAATCTAAAAATAAACGCTTTGTGCGTAATCGCTTTGTCTACCTATGAGCAGCAATAATTCACTCCCAGATTAGTTTCATCCGTGTCCCTCAAACACGGTGAGCTAAATAGCTGAGATCATTAAAGGTGGGAGCCCTTTCATCTCAATAAATTAACCTCTCTGTTACGCACATACACACAATACCTCCTGAGGAACAAAATGAACAGATGTAAATGGGAAATTATGTCGATCTGAAACATTTTTGAAAGCTTTAGCTCCAGCTGCAGTTAATAATCAATAGTGATCACGTTGTTAAGTAAGCACAACGCCTTGCACAGTCACGTTATTGCTTGTTCTTTCACCTTTGTTTTCAAACTTTTAAAGGTAACTTATTATCTAGATAATCCTCTCATATTCCTCTGTGTAGTCTTTGAATGAATGAATAAGAAATCGGTTGTAGACAGCTTGTAAATCAATGGAAAGCTTAAAGAGTCATGTTCTGGGATGGTAATAAATCTGGATGCTTAAAAGGCCGAAATAGGTCAATCAATCATTGACTGTACGGAAGGAAGGAAGCCTATCCGTTTAAAAGAAGAAGTGACCTGAAATCCCAATCTGCTCGGCTTTGTTTCCCTACTCACGTCTTAAACATCTCTTTTATCTTGAAGATGAACAATACACAACCACTTCCAATTATTACGATCTCTCTCCTGCTGCCTTATATTCTTTCACGTCAAGTGAAACACGAGTCCCTAAGAACAACCGGGTGATACATAACAAACGCTGTGAAATGAAATGGCTCTCTCTCAAATATTGTGTTGGTTAGGTAAACAAAGATCTCACTTAAACTATCCGATTACTGAATTCATCTATACGAAGTCTTTTCATCTAGGTATCCTCTTTTGAATAGGAATTCTTGAGCATTTATATACATTGTGCCACATGCTAGACGTCATTTGCTCTTATACTGATTGAATTGAGACTTTGAGACTGTGTTTGCCTTCATGACATGCGATACACCGTTCAACCCAATTACGAAGATAAGGCAGAAGAAGTGTGTTTTCTACAAAAGGCATGATTTCCTATTAGTTATTAGACTTAATTCTAACGCGAACAAATTACGAACAATTGACCATGGAATTTCTTTACAAACTCGCTCAATTGCATTATTTAGCGTCTTGTTGTAAAAGGTAAAATTGTGTTGGTAATGACATTTGTGACATAATACGGAACTCTTGTTGAGAATCTACCGAACAAAGCCAGAAGTCGTATTTGCATGCAAAATCTCAGGGGAGAAAGTCTCACCAGCGCACGCTAATCACGAAAACATGTTCTGAACAAGGAATGTCTCTAATTGGTTCATTTTCACTCCTTCCCTTTCAGAAAACTAATCAAGGACCTGTTGTTTCATCAAATATTTCCATATTTTCATTAACTCAAAGGACTCATCAGAATATCAGACGCCTATTCATGCACGACATTCACTTACTTCTTCTTCTGTCCGTTCAATTTGAGAATCTCCTGTCTCTCTCTCTTTCTCTACGTCAGCTTCCCTAACATACTTTTCTTGCGTAGGCAGACAGGCAGAGTATATAGGTAGATTGCAATCAAATTAGAACTTGATTCACCCAAGAAATAAATCATCAACGATGAGCCAGCATATTCATCTTGCAAGCATATATACAGCCTTTATTGTATCGTCCTTTGTCTTCAACGCTTTCTCCGTACATCTTCTGAATAATTAGTCCAAAAAGATCATTCGAAAGTCTTGAATTCTAATTGTAACAAGTGATTGAATTTCCAGGAAATCCAGGGGAATTGCTAAACTTTTGAACTATATTGTCTGTAACTTTTATTTGTAATTGT
>Ga0194135_10002690_pt1 | contig 10810 bp, 9 predicted proteins | sample LitLau_LLRF_2013_FD_134024 | JGI IMG/M metagenome (GOLD analysis project Ga0194135, IMG submission 134024) | Freshwater sediment microbial communities in response to fracking from North America - Little Laurel Run_MetaG_LLRF_2013 (version 2) | ecosystem: Environmental > Aquatic > Freshwater >... | reverse complement strand
ATACTATACTATACTATACTATAATATGCCTTAATTATTTACACTATCCTACGTTATATGAATGGAAGAAATGGGTATCTAGAAAGTGCATGTTCTGGAAAGGGTTTTTTTTATTCTATTTTCCTTTCCTCAAATAATGTCTATTAAATTGATCCATGCGTGCACGTATACCTACATAAAATGTTTTTCGATAAATGTACCCACCTGTGAATTTACTACTAATGAATGCGTTAAGAGAAGTTTTAGACAAGGCAAGTGGCCGGCGTGTGCAGCCCAGTAGAGGGATGTGTTCCCGACACTATCAAGAGCAGTTGCTGAGACCCCCTGCGATAGACACTCTTCAAGAAACTCCAAGTTCCCGCGACGACATGCGTCATGGAGGGGTTGCTTTACTTCTTCTTTTTCGGTAACTGTAAAACATTATTTAATACTTATTCATACGATCACAGCCGTATTACGAATTTAAGAAACTATGAAAAGGGTAGATAGTTAGTATAAATATTAATGTACACCTACCATAGTTATAAGGAACCAAGCCAGATTTTCCGTTACATTTTGATTTCCACCAACCATCTGATGATTGTTCCAACACATAAATGATATCGCCTTCATCAAAGGATAGCTCTTCCGACTGAAACGTATAGGTATTCAAAATTAGGATGCAGGCTAACATTATCTTATGTAAAAGTACGCATAGGCTAGAAAGGCATAGCATAGGGTATCGATGCTTACTCCTAAAGAATGTCGGTGTCTAGACATACTATACTCATTAGTAGAGGGGACTATTCCCTATTAGTTTTTAGGGAATCGGGCACTGCTACTTGCCTTAAATGGGAAGTAGGAAACTTGGGTAGGTACCTAACCTATATACAACGAAGTACTTAAAGGTCCATCTAATGCAACATAGTTTTATACACTTACAGTTTTTGCGGTATAAGCAAATACGGCACGATATACTTTTACGGCTCCTGAAAATAAATAACTTAATCAACTAGGTAGGTATATCTATTTATCTAATACCTATTGAATTTTTGTCGTATACCTATGGTCCCCCAAACTCAAACTCAATAACTTTAGTTTGTAATAATTTTGTTTAGGTGCAATAGGTACCTACAACGTTTGATCACCATTAAATTAACTGCCTACTATGTATATTTAGTACAATAGTCTAAATTGTAAAAATTACTTGCCTGGTTTTGGGAGGAGCTTCGGTTTAGGGGGTGTATTCATGATAGCATCACCCACTATCATCAACGATTAGGTAAATATTCAAGTAAGCTGCTGCGATTATGAGGTACGTGAATAGTACCGCCTGCTCTAGCACACTCAAGACAACTAGTTCAATCAGAATTTGTTACTGTTCCAAACCTATTTTTCATGATATCGATGAATAATGCTTAAGGCGAGGCCATAGTCCCAAAAATAAAATTACTGTGGCTTTTAGTTTCCTGTTTGTTTTTGTTGTTTTGTTTTGTTCATGTTGGGGTATCTATGGGTCTAGCAGCCAAATTAATTTCCGTAGTAGCTGCTCGCACGACAATTATAGTGTGAACCGAATACAGGTTCTGTTCCTAAAAAATTAAAACTATGTTTACCTTACGACCAATGTTTTCCCATTTTTGTGGTTTCAGCAGCACTGTTCTTGCCACAGATGTATTCTAGTAAAAATGTCAATATTTACTTTTTTGGTGCTGCTAAAAGGAGGATTTGATTTTGAAATGTTAAAAAAACTAAGGAGGAAGCAATATTAACCACATGGAGGCTGATAAAATTCATTGAGTATGGTTGTATTTGACAATCTAGCTCACATTTTACAAAATTTGTTAGAGTCTGCCACCGGTATGTAAGGTTTAATAGGGCTGGAACGAACCTCAGTTTGGAAGGGGAGTAGACTGCTGCCCATAGGGACAGTGCTCTCTACGTAAGCTGGGTGGGCCGGAGGGGAGAATATTTTTTGTCAAGACATGCCGAAAAGGTCTAAAATGCATTTATCTTATTTTCTTCTTTGCATTCACATATTATTTATTTTAATAAAACTATTCTGTTTTATAGTTGTTAACAATGAGTGGAAAGTTCTTGGAGAAGATAACATTGGGAGAATTTATGTTGGATGGTCTGCGACTGAAAATAAAAACATCGACATCATTAAAACATGTATTGGTCGGTTTAACCCTAACGTTGAAGCCGTCCAGGTAACTGATTGTCCTTTTCTATTATTTCAATTGTTCGTGTTTAAGTTAAAAGCAGTAGGTACCTAGGTAGGTAAGTGTTGAGTAGTGGCAAGAAAAATGAAGAGCCACTCACCTGATACAAATTTTTTACTAATTAGGTACCTCTAGCTTCCAGCCATATATTCTTGAGATGCAAATTATACTTTTATATTTGTGACATGAGACTCTCACGCTATCGTGGCATACAATAAACTTCCTAACGACATAAAAATACTAAATAGGTCAAAATTTACCAAGAAAATAAACGACAAACTCTTAGAGAATCCATAGATGAGTTTGGCCCTTCAGGGTGGGAGATCTGGCTCTCAGTGTTAAGTGTTCTACCCTCAAATGGTTTCTATGTTTCCATGTTGACAACACCCCTGGTGGCTTTATGTTCTTAGGTCTCTTCGGGCGCGGTCCATCCGGCTAATGCTGGACAACGACCTAGATTGAATGTAATGTAATGTAATGTAGAAGACCTGGATGATGTCGGGGACGGTCGACACGTTATAGGACCGTACTTTGAGTCAATAACAGGGGCGACGTCGTATGCCAAGATCTTCCAGCTTCGACCCTTATAGCTAAAGCGTTAACCGATTCACAAATCGTTTCAGGTGTTACTGCAAATACCTGGGCGGCACAACATTATTCAGGCATCAACTGAAGATAGTTTGGGCTTAGTGTCCTATGTTGAAAAAAACCAAAGTGACAACCGTTATAAACATTTTGTGTCATCTATTTCCGGTCAGATAATTTCATCCTTGAATATTGAAGGGACCTCTCAAATTATGACGACATTCCTTATTTCCTCGAAAGCACCTCGTTTACTTGTGCTAATTCATAATACAAGTAAGTTAAGAGTATAAGAGCTTCTCAGTTTGAAGATGATTCTAGAAAACGTAAAATATCTAGACTAGCGGAAAAGTGAACGCCGTCAGTGGACTCTTCCACTGATATGAGTTATTTACATAATCCGAATCAGAATAAACTAGCATAGGATATTGAAAACAGTTTTGCTGTGCAAGACCTGAATTCGCCGTATTTATATAGGTCGCCATATAGGTACCTAGTCGGTTCATTTATGTATTGTCAAACACTGTAAAATGATCGTCACATTGAAAATTAACCAAAACAAGTGGTCGTTATCTTTTAGATGCTTCTTTAAGCTTTAATTTGATAGTAATCGTTGGGCTTTGTCAAATATTTAGGGTTCATTTTGGGCCAGAGATAGAACAAGCTGTAGGTTATTGCCATGTATTAGTGCGTCAACTAAATATGAAATTAAAACAACAACAATAAAAGCCAAATAAAATTAAAATTAAAATATAGCTCTTTCCAATGAGTAAGAAAAATGCACTTGAAGTACACGGTGGATGAAATTGAGGCTGAAGAAACAGAAAATGACTCGCAAGGCAGAGAAACTACTATTCTAAAATCGTCACCGATAAAAGTTTTTTTCCCCCCAAAATGATAAATTGTATGTTCGGAACAAATCAACTTCTTGGGAAAGTAACTCCTATGGTGGTGGACCACCATTTTTGTCCTGTTTGATTCTCGATTGAGACATAGCATTTTGGACTAAAAGACATTTTTTTAATAAAAGATGTGCAACTGGAGCAAACTATCAATCAAGCTGCCTGGTAACAACTCCAAATCAAAGACTACAGTCGTAGCTAAAGAAAATGCGTACCAACATGATTTGACACCTGCCTACAGCGCCATCACTGTTCACAAGTTCTTTAAGTTGTGGATTTTTTTTTAGGTGCTATGGTGTACCATTTGATATTAGAAAACGATCTAGTGAAATCAGAGCGGATTGAAACAATAACAAAGGGGTTGACATGGGGCCAATGGAATCCAGTTACGCAAACTCTTTATTTTATCCATTTTCGCCAAGTTACTGTCAATGATGAAGAGGGGGAACGGATTGAACGGTCTGCAACCCTTAGCGGCTTTCAATTCCATGCCGAAGTGCCACACGAAGCCGTGGTAGGTCTAATTTAAGTTATTTGGAAAACGAATGGGCATTGTCATTGGTTTTAGCTTATTACACAATGGACCCTTCCACTGGTATGTGTTATTTACTGAATCAGATTCAGTATATACTGTCTGTCCGTCCGTCACACACAACAACGATATTGTTCTTGGACTCAGACAAATTTGCTACATCCTAACCACTTGTCGCGGATTAGGCTCTGCCAAGAACTTATGAAACGACCCCCGTATATTGCCCTAAAGCTCGTGAGTCGTGACGTCACAAAGGGTCTTGTGATTTGAAGGACAACAAATTGAGGCCCCGTAGACTTCCACGGATGTAATTTTTTATGTTGAAAAAATTCTATACCTCGGAACGTGGAAATTTTCATTAATCTCAAATTCTTGAGATTTTAGATGTATAAAATAGTTTAAGGAGAATATTGTTTTTGCGTTTGTAGATGAATATTCCTTTAAATCTGCCCTCTTTGAAAAATAATTCGACCACTGCAGAAGTCGAAGGAGAAAACAAGAACTTGCAATATGAAGATGATTGCATCCCCCTGCGTGTCCACGATTGTTCTTTGGATCTTCTCATCGTCTCAGATTCAAGCGGAGTTGTCTGCATCTGCCACCATTATCTTTATCAGGTACGATTGGGCGATTACGAGATCAGCCTACACTAGCGACACAACGACAAACGAACCACAGAATCACATGGGCTCTTATTGACTTTAGTTACTGCGAAAAAAAATCAAAGTGTAGCCACCTTCATATGAACCCATGGGACGAATTTTTTTCGTCTTGCTACATTGGAAATTCGGATGATTAGAGCTGTCGCACAAACCGGAAAATTTTAAATTTATTAATGTTTGAACTTTTAATGTTCTTCTGTAGCCAGTGAAACCGCCTACAGGATCCAGCAGCCCCGGAGATGACTCGATGACAGTTCACTTTGCATATACAGTGACCCTGCTGCACCATGGATGTGTTGTTCACTGTACTGTTCCTGGGATAGCCTGGTCCAAAGCTAAAACACTGAGGCCAGCATTCTCTCTCCTGGGCTGTTAGTAAAACCTCATATAATTTTACGTTTAATTTTTACTGATTTCTTTGCTTTTCATCTTAAGCAATGTATTAAAGGTTTAAATTCTGCGTTAAAAACTACTGTAGGTTGACAGTTAAAACTGCTTTACAGAGCATTTTTGCATTCACGATTGCCTACTAAAGAATGAAAGAGGGAAAGGTGCGTCTAATCCGCCATCTTGAATTGTAGCCGACCCAGACATTTTTCGAGATGACCTCAATCTTAAATTCACTTTAATATAACCTTTTCTGCACTAAAATGCACGATGAAGGGTAAAATGTGACTATAAACCTCCTGACTATATTAATGGTTTTGTTAAAACAATTGACTTCCTTTTATTGCAGCGCAATATTTGTTAATAAATGGCCCTGGTGTTTTGACGCACTTACTTGACGTGGGTGCGATGCACGAGCCAAACTGCCATATAATTCTTCCGACGAGTCTTTCCGATTTTCCCTCCTCACCTGCGCGTCTCGTTTCTCTACTGGGGTCGTTTGGCGAACTATCTGGAAGCCCGTTGTGTGACTTTCTTAATCCGGTCATTATGGTGGACCTCATTACCCTTGATTTACATCACATGGAAGTCGCCAACTCACATCTCATATCAGCTTTTGAGCAGATTCAGTCTGAGTCGAATCGGCAAGCAATTTTACACTACTCTGTGGTTCATTCCCTTGACCATGAGTTACTGGAAGAGGTAAGTATAGTTGAGCTCATCGAAGATGGGACTTGTAGGAGTGAGTGGGACTCGCTAATGAAGCCTCATGTATAGTCTTGTAACATAATTCCAATTTTAGCACAGTGGCAATTTGATTTTTTGTCCAACTCTTGCATAGATACCTATTCGAATTTATAAAATGGCAGCAAACATTTTGAGACATGCCAGGGCCTCGTTCTTATACATGTAGACCTATCCTATACTACCATTGTTACTTTTGTTTTTTAATTTCAGTTACTAGGATTATTGTCAATGAATCCCATTGAAAAAAATATGACTCAGTTTCTAGAGGAAATTCTAGTAGGTGGCGCCTTCTCGCTTACAAGAAAAGGTTTTTCAACAGAAGGAAGGGGCCTGCTCTCACTGTTACCAATTACCCTCATTAATCGTGCTGGAAAATGTGAAGTTAAGGTACGTATGGATACCACCTACTTTATATTGCTTAGGTGCCTACTTATTATTAATTATTGGTCTATTTTTTAGCAATAGTTTTAGTTGATTATTAGATTAGATTAGTATATTGAAAAAAATACAGTTGCACATAAAAGTAAACTGTAGAGTTTCGTTTGTCATATATTATATACTATATATTATGCATCTACATAATTAGATTCAGCTTAAAAAACTGCTGGAAGAAAGTTAAAACTGTTTCTTATGCTGAGTCACAATACTCTCAATACGAATGGAGTTGGAGTTAAAACTACAAAAACCTGCGGTACGACTTATACAAGGTCTCAAATCAATCGTGTAGAGCTGCTTTCTTAGATCAAATAATTATCACATTACCGGGACTTTATGTCTACTAAATTTTGATTTACCGAAAGGGACTTTTTGATGGAAGGAAATTCGAAACGGCCGACGAGAGCCACTCGAAATAGACGCTAACGGTTACCAAGTCTAACAACGAATATCATAGAAACTCACCCCGGAATACTGCTGTCAGTGCGCTGAAAAAACTGCATTATTCTATTATTCTTCTAAGATCGAAATTATTCATAACAATTATTCATAAACATTTTCAGAATAATGCTGTTTACACGATCGACGAGGCCCTTCATAGCCCAGGGGATTTAGCATCCATTTTTGTATGGGTTCAAGTTTTTATACTATACTATGGTTTATAGTGTATACGTGTTTCTACTGACAATAAACCTCATACCGCTGGTAGGGCTGCTTTCAGCCTTGTCCCCAAATTACCCATTCAAACCCATTTATTTATTTATTTATTAGGCGTATTTGGTGTTGAAAACCACACTGCACTCTTACGGCGACTTGTACGACACAAAATCACAAATCGTTGCTTGGATTACTAAAACACAAACTTCAGCGAATTGAAACCCGGGACAGTTACCTTTCCTACAGCAGTTTTTTGTGCTGAATCTAACTACCCATGTAATTATGTCTCTAAAATTAGAACTCTCCCTTCGTCCTATACTGATACCGTCACACTACTCTATACTATGCATGAAAAAAAACTCAAGCAAGTTTATAGGTATATTTCGGGGTATTGGCAGACAGATGTTTGTGGATTCATTTTTTCCAGGTGGAGAATACCACGATTTGGCTGAATCAGGAAATATTGTGGAACACAGCGATGATGATATTATCACCTCAGCAGAGACTTGTACCCTATTGCACTGATATTTGGACCAGGTTGTGGGAGCATCTGGCTGGGATTACGGAAACTCCTAGGTTCAATCACACAACAGTTTGCGATAAACTACTTGTCTCATTATCTTCTTACCAGGTTAGGCTAATTTTGTTGTGCGACGTTTACCCGGGCACCCGGTAGTGCCACAAGGAGTATTTTTTTACTGTAGCCTCGGGAGTCTGCAACTGACAACTGGTAAAAAATGATACTTGGGAGTTGGGGCACCACCGCGGGTGCCGGAGAAAACGTCGGTCGTCCTGGTCTCTGTCGTATGAGTGTACAGCTACGCTAGCGACGCGAGCAGTTCCTAGTTATCAACATAGTAAAAAGAATTAGATGGGCTCTAATGGAGTTTTGTCGATACAGCAAAGAAACGCAAGTCTAGCCACCTCCATAGGAACCTATGGGACAAATTTTTTCGTCTTGTTATGTTGGTAACGTTTTGCCGTAAATGCAACTAGTGTAACCATACTCTAGTTTAAAGATTATCAGCAGCGGCGAGAATCGGGAAATATTAAATTTGAAGAGAATTAAGACAAACTAATCTATGCTATGTATATAGTAGCCCCTTCCCACCTCTGTTTTATATGAAATGAAATTATTACCATTTCAGCCAGAAGTTCTTTCGCGTTGCACGACTCCTATGTCACCTATCACCACTTCTGGCTTTTCCCCTGGATTTCCCTTATTGGATACGAGTGGTTCTCGAAGAGCAAATGAACTGCCATTTTTGGAAGCTGATAACTGTACCGCAAGCAAACAAGAACACGTCATATCCGTGGTAAGTATAGGTGCTCTGGGGGTCACATTCATTTTTGAGCATTTTTTGAGAGTGGATAAGATTTTTTTTATTATTTTACGAGTTGTTTTAGCTTAACAAAAAATGTAAAAGTTCCTCTTCCTTGTCGAGGTTAGGTATTTATATCTTAGATAGGTATTTGTAATCTGTCACTTCGAAGTTCAAAGGTCGGCCGCATTGATATTCAAACACAAAACAGGGAAGGGCATCATTTCTTAAGGAAAAAAATATATACCTACTATTCGTCTAAAATAATTGGTAGGATTCGAAACTAATCGAAACTGCGTCTTCTGGGTATCCGACCCACTGATCTAACTAAACTCCTGACCCCAATGTGTACAGGTAAATAAATGTAACATTTTTAGGTAAGCTTAAACATGAGCGTGACACGTAAAAAATACTCAACGAATTCACCGTATTATCTCTAACTATAAATAACTCCCCTCGTGTTGTTGCAGAATGTGAGAGAGTTGAATATGTTCTTAATGAGGGAGAGCCGAAGCGTGGCACCTATGCAAATTCACGCTGTCACCGCTCAATATGTGGCTGCTCAGCTTGAGATTGCTCGCCAGCTATGTCAGCTGCTGACAAAAGCTTCCCTACAAGACACCCCTCCCAGAGATAAAGGATTTGCCTTCATGTAAGTAGCAATAAATAATATTAATGGACCCTTCTGCTGGTATGTTATATACAGAATCAGATTCAGATTAAAAAATTAGATGTGACCACCGTTTTGTTGTGTGACGCGTCTTTATTCACCGTAATTTATTTTTAAAGTTGCCGAAACACAGATATTGTGACGTCATACTTTCCGCCTCTAATGGCGACATAACAACAAAAACATAAATTACGGAGAATTTTGCCATTGTTTCACTGTTATAAGCTTCTTTGTATGCTGAATCTGTAAATAACTCATACGTTCGGGTGGAAGAGTCTTAAATCGTACGACACGCCGCACTTATTATTATTTTTCCAGTGTATATTATTGGCATTATGATATTTATTTTAGCCGCAAGTTGACTGAAGAAGAAAGGGAATTATTGTGGATTCTACTGAAACGGTACCATCACGCGGCCGAGCTGCTGGCGTTCCCTGTACCTCAAGGCTTCGCCTCCTTCTTCTGCTACTTAGGATTCACTGTTCTCTCATTTCCCATTTTTCTTCAATTTATTCAAAATAATGTCTTCCAACTACAGATTGATGTCATGAAAGAAATGTTGAGAGGTAAGAAATGTAGAGAATAGGGTGGTAGAAGTCGTAGTAGGCACACAAGTAAATATGTACTTACCTACATATCTATGGGTACCTAATAATGGCTATTTTAATTATTTTACTAGTTTCAATTAAAACTGTATAGTCAATAGTCATGGAAAAATCCATTAAAAAAAATCAAAATAAGATTATTTTGGATTAAATTCATCTTGTTGTTTCACAGAGAGTTAGATAAAAGTCATCTCTGAATCTTTTTATTATAGATATTGTAGATATAAGTCACGAGAGAATCGTCTTTTTATTTCAGATATAGATGAAAGTCACGAGGGAGTCATGAATAAAGTGAGGTTGATTGAATCGTTGCCCAGGTCGAGAGCGCAGCGACTGTTGACTGCATGGTCGCACCCTTTAAGTCTAATGATTCGAGCCCGCGAGCACGCCCTCAAAGTTCTCTCTGGAGGGCAAACGAGTCGGCCACGTGGGTGTCCGCACATCCGCCGTTCAGCACAATCTCGTCGAGGTAAGAACCTACCTAATTACTACTTTAGGGATGACAAGTGTTTGGTATTCTCAATAATATACCACGTGAATAACAAGCCCTCCGGGTTGTAGATTTACTATTAGAGAAATATGCCTTCCTCTTCTTCTTCCTACAAGATGGGGGTCAGCTAAACTGACTTAGCACTTAGGCTTGGCCCATTGTACCAACCCGGTTTCCTAGTTTAGCAGCCCAGTCTCCGATACAAACCGCCCGAGCTGTTTTCCAGACTTACTGACTGATATTTATCCAAACAGTATTGTATAAGTAAAAATAGCCCAAGCCTTGCTTGTCAGAGATATTTGGATACTAACATAAGTTCATTTTTACCTAGATGGCTACTTCATCCTAAGAATACTGAAGAGTTTCTGATTCACATTGTAATCTGAAATTGGACATTCTTTATGTACATATTGTATGTACCATGTTAATTAATAGTAGGATCTTGCCGAGTCTCATTTGTGATTGGAAAGCCGCTATTGATAATTACCTACATACTAGTAATATTTTTTTTCAGGAATCGCGGCATTTCCGTCAAAGGATCGGGTATCTCCATTGGACACTTTCCTAGATCTACTAACTGCCAAAGGTACATCCACCTTTCCTTCCTTACTCACT
>Ga0194135_10002689_pt1 | contig 10810 bp, 9 predicted proteins | sample LitLau_LLRF_2013_FD_134024 | JGI IMG/M metagenome (GOLD analysis project Ga0194135, IMG submission 134024) | Freshwater sediment microbial communities in response to fracking from North America - Little Laurel Run_MetaG_LLRF_2013 (version 2) | ecosystem: Environmental > Aquatic > Freshwater >... | reverse complement strand
TTCTTGAACCATGCAGCCGCAGCAGCCTACCTCCATGCCCACTCCGGTGGGCCCTCATTCCAGAATCTCCTGGCACAGTTGAATGGAGCTGCTGCAGCCGCTGCCGCCGCCGCCATCCAGCATCACCACCACCACCACCAAGTCCAAGTCCTCCAGCATCCCCCGCCAGGAGCCACCTACAATCATCCGTCCTTCCCGTCCTCATGCAATGGGAACGGGAGTGAAGAGTTCCTCCTCAAGTCCCCACACTCACCCCCGCCGCATCAGGATCTCTACGGATTTGACAACTCAGGGAGTCCCACCCGTCGGAGCTCCGGGAGTGAAAGCGGAGAAAGCCATGGGAGGGAAACGTCCGTCTCACCGTCCTCATCCCCACTACCCCTTGCGGGAGAGGAGAAGAGAAGGAAGACCTCCCCAGTTTCCATCAACACCCTTCGACTCAAGGTACGTGAGCATCAACTGAAATTAGGAACGACGTCCACCCCTTCCGATGACATTCTCACCAAATAAACAATTATACAACTAAAACTCAAATTTACATGAATACTCAAATAACTTCAAATGAGATTAGAATTTGATGCGGAGAATTCCCATTCCCAATTCTATAAAACTAAAAATCAATGAAGAGAGAAGACATTTTGTAAAAGACGACGGAAAGTAGTTGATTAATTTCGGTTAGGAAATTGAATTGAATATCAAGAGTGCGTACTCAGTTGTTAACATTGTTAAAATTATTTATATAAAAATTTAATTTATTAATTTATTTACGTTTCATTATTTACGTTTAATGTAAAGTTAATTTCCAACTCCACTTGTGATCTCAAGAGAAGCTGCAGGGGGAAGAGTGTGTAAATCCCCGTCTAGAAAAAAGAGACAATCCAGACAAGAGAAATTTATAGGAATTAAGGCTGTAGGTTATAGACAGCAAGCTCAGTAAAGTAAATTTAAGAAATTATACAAATTCAATTTGTAAATCCTGTAATTTATCCAACCGAGCCTTATTTCCACATTATCCACATTCCGCCCGAGCCCAGGAGAAACTGAGAATGAAATAAAAGGAAAATGAAGTGCGGAAACAAAGGATTGAGAAACTTGTGCTTGAGCCAAATTTTCCGAGTTCCAGGATAAGATCCATATTCTCCAACTCTGATTTGAAGGAGGGAGAGCCTGAATTTATCAGAGCAGTCCAAGGAAGTTATGAAAAGTATTCCTTACAGTCTAATTGTTGTCATTAGAGGAAGAGACAAAAAGAAGGAAGGAATGATAGAAGAAATGGAAAAAAGACGTAATGGGATGATAATTAGGGAGAGGAAGGAAAGGGTTCATTGGTCGTCCTTACTTGCCGGGAGAGATGCTTATTACAATTACACGTTTTTGTTTTGGGTTGGCAGGGCTTAATTCCATGTTTCGGGAAGTCACGTTCATGTCCCCCCTCCAGGACCTTTGACTCACAGTGTGACTCTTCTGGGACTTGGGAATTGGGAGTGGGACTCATCCATGTAACAGCCTCCTTTGTATAGGGCCTTCTATCAGAGACTCCGCACCGATACCGAGTGAGTGAGGGTGGTACTTTGGGAAACGTTTTCCCCTTGTATTGTTCTCTGAGAGAGTAAAGAGTGAGGCGCCTTTCATTAGGCCTAATTCTCCTAAACTCCACAACCCATCATTAGGAAATTAAATTAATGTCATTTCACATTTAAGAGACTCAAGAGGAGAGACGGAGACGTGGACTGGGCTCTCTTCCTTCTACGGAGTCATTTGAGCCCATTCCATTGGCCGTATAAACGCACCACCACGGAACCAACAATCAAGAATAAAAGCGAAAGAGAATTAGGAGGACTCTTGGTAAATATTAATTCCAAAGAGAACGGAAGATACCGCAGAGGAATTAAGGAGATTTCATTTAATAACTCTCCCATTCTCATTATTCATTACTCATTAACTCCCAGGCCCTTCTCATAGAAAGCAAAATAAGAAAAGAGGGGAATACTAAACAAGTTCAAACTAAAGTTAAAATCCAGACAATTCGCAACAGGGAAAAATTAGAAGAAACAAAGTCACAACTTCTCAAATTAATATAAACCGAAAGTATTTCCTTCCTGGTGGTTACCCTAAAGTGAGCTCACAATCAGTTTGGAAATCAAGATAATTCGAATAAAATTCTGACGTTTTTTTAAAAATCAAAACTGAAGTTTTCTTAAACGAATTATTTTGATTTCATTCTTAAGTTACGCAAGAAAGAGAACTTTATTCCTCTCGCGCTTACACTCCATCTTGATGAGGCTCAGTTTTAGCCTTTGAGAGAGTTTGATTAAAAATGAGAATCTGAATGTAATGGAGCCCTTTATAGTCCATTTCCCTTCCGTTTGCTTTGCCTCTAACCAACAGAACTTAATACGTCCATGCCTCGCTCTGCCGTGCTGTTGAGCTCAGAATTTGTAATATGGGAATAAAGGGAAAGTATCAAGTAGCCAATGGTAGAAATACACCCTTGGTATATCGTGTATGGGCTAAGGGAAAGAGCAGGGCTAGGCTGAATGAGTTGAGTTGTGCTCTTTTATTAGGAGCAATTAGAGGTCAATTACTTTTTTGTCTAAGGTGGGTTCCTTTCCTCGGTCGTTCCTTGTGGGTTGCCTAACGTTGTTTGGGTGCGAGTGCGAGATGTGAGATGTGGGAGAGTCTCCGCCTCAAACAAATTACTCTTATTACTCAAATTACTCAAATTGGTCTTCATTAAGGAGAGTAAAAGTAATGTCCCCTAATTGCAATTTATGAGACTCAATCAACCACACTAAAACACAACAAAAAACACAATCAAGACAAAAAACGAGAATGACTCTTGAGAAAGGATCCACAAGAGCTCATGATTCCCACTCAACGAAAACTCGACAATACGCGCAGTCTCCCATCAACGCCAAAATCCCAAATTGATTTCAACTTTTTACAAGAATCCCTAGCTTACATCTGTTTGATGGGGGATAATCAGGAAATACATGGCGTCTTTGCTTTGTAAAATTCTGTTTTTGCTCTTGATTGATAATGATTTTGTTATGAGCTCATCTCCACATTGAGTGGAAGTAGACCTCGACTCCGCTCACCTTTTTTGTGGGTGATTTAATTGGGGAATTTTACCCAATTACCTTCCTACCCCTCTCCGCTCCGCTCCTCATCTCCTACAGTCTTAATTGAATTTATGCATTCTCTGAGGAAGGTAATTGCTCTCCTTCGTCTAGATTAATTCCCCTCTCATCTCATCTCATCTCCAATCAGGCTCATCTCCAAAGGAAAATGAAATAAGATGATGAGAAGGAAGAAGAAGAAGTTGCGAGTCATGGAGATCTAATTAAGAAAAGGAGCAACAAGAGAACAGAGTTCCCTGTTCTACATTACAATTCCCATTCCCCGATTGAGGATTCTTCATCTCCAATCCAATTTGGTTGGGCCCAGAGTCCAATTTGTGCCATTTCATCCCTCTGCTTGGCTTACCTCTGCCCCTTTAGCATCTAATTCCCAATCCACCATCCTTTCTCTCCTCAATCAATCCACTAAACTTCCGTCAGAGTCTCACATTCAGATTTCGTTTCACGGGGAGGGAGAAAGAAGTTCAATTTATAAAACAAAAGTTTTCTTATTCCTTTCATCTTCCTTTCACTTGCCGCCGACGACGCCAACTTCCCAACAACACTCAACACTCAATCCCCGCCGAAGTCTACAAATCTCGAATCCTATTCCTATTCCTCTCTCTTGCGGTTTCCTCTTGCCCTTAAAAAAATGAAAGAAGGGGATTTGGATGATCCGTTTTTGATTGTTGATTTTTGTAAGTCGAGATGGAAATTGTAGAGGGTTGATTTGCCTTTTATTGATTTCTGATTACCTCATCCCCTTCCATTTCCAACCCCATTTTTTTTTTATATTTCGTAGCTTCTATTTGGCAGTTGGAAGTGTAAGTGTGTGTGGGTTGTTTTGATTGGGTCAATTACCACCTCCTGCCCCCCAATTTCATCCTCATCAACCACTCAACTCCACTTTCCATCACGGGAATTAACGTTGTTGAGGAGGAGAGGAGCTCTTTTTACTAAGCCATCATGGAATGGAGGAGGATGATTGGAAATTGGAATCAATTTACAAAAAAAAAAGAAAGAAAAGAAAAGATCAAATCAAGGGAAGAGGTATAAGGGAACGGAAGGAGAGAATTATTGACTCGTTCTTTCCCTAATGGTCCGTGCTTCCTGCTCTTCTCCTCACTTGAATAATTCACACCATCACACCCTTTCATTCCCTGCCCTTTTATTCCAAGAAACTTTAACTCACCGTAGAAAGGGAAGATACACTCAAAAAAAGTCAAAACCAAATCCAAGAGAAATGATAGGAAGACGGAATTTAAGGAAGAGGGACAAGACTGGGGACAAATTTCCAAGTGAGGAAAAGGAAGGAAGAGGTTCTACGCCATTTAACCAATTCCGTATCCGTTACTCATCTCTTAAATCAATCATTCCTGACTCTTCATTTCAAGTAGAAGCAGACGTCTGCCTATACCACCATTTTTAGAATGAAAATGTTCAAGTGAAAGTTAAATTAAAATTAACATTACAATTTAGAAGTTAATAAAATTATAATAAGTTGGCAGTTGGTAGGATGGAATTGGAGATGAAGAGACGGTGGGTCGACCTTGGTTCTCAGTTTTGTGTAACTCTAATTCGTTTTTTATTGGAGGGGCTTAATTAAATAATTAAATATGAATCATGCCTCAATCAGTTCCTATAAATTATTAAATATTATTATATACATCCCTTCACCCCCAAGTGTAATTAAGTAATAAAACAAATTCCACCACAATCCCAACCTAGTCTGCACTGAATTCAACTCTCCACTTGTCCCATATATAATCCATTCAATGGTCGCCAACTCATGCCCTGCTGTTCTTAATTCAACTCAGGTTAGGTTGGGAGGATGAAAAGGGGAATTCCGAACGGAACTCCGTCAAGACGACGACTTGGCAGACATGGAAGTTGATTCCTCAGTGGCAGCGGAGTTGAGGCAAATGGTTAGCCCAATCATGCTTAGCCATGGCTTCTATTCCCAATCCAAGTGTGCCGGTGATCAATCACCACAAACTCAAATTGTAAATTCAAACTTTAATTGAGAATTTGCAAAATGCAAATCATAAAATACAAACTGGACTTTAATTTGATTTGCCAAGGGTATAGAATGCATTTTTTATTACCAAATTTATCATGTACTGGCATTCCGAACTGCCCATTTTGAGCAAGCCCAGGCTGGAACCCATCTACACTCCTCCACTCGCATCTGCCTCACTCTCGGATCAAGCAAGATTCAACCGGAACGACGGCAGGATGACGCCCACTCAGAAAAAGAACAATTGTAGAATTAGAATGAGAATTAGGAAAGTCTGGAAATAAAGGGACTGTTGAGCAATTGAACTTAAACTGATTTGACCAATTAGAAGTCATTATCATAATATTAATAACCGAACATGTGAGCTCAGTCCTTTCATTTTCATTCCCATCTTGTAAGGGGGCATAACTCAGGAGAGTGGAATTAGTAAATTAAAAACAATCGACAAATTAGGAGGGTAGTAAAAGGGAAAGACACCCAATTACGTCAATTAAATCCTCATTTCATTAACATGGGAACTCTAATTTCAAACCCAATTACAATTACAGTCTGGCTAAATTTAATTCTCGTCTAAATTTAGCACTCCGATTCATCCTCATCCTCATTTGCGTCTCGTAACAGCCTGAATATAAGTTTCTGCTCTGAACCAATTCCTTCCGCTATTCTCTCATTTCTTTCCCCCTGCCTGATGAATGATGCTGATGAGATGAGTAAGAAAAGAGATTATGACTGAAACCTTGAACTACAGAACAGAAAACACACAAAACGGAGCCCAACTCCGCCTTTTCCTTTTGTTCTCATTTTTTCCTGTTTCTTTTGTTTTATATTTTAACTGTCTCTTGTCTGGACTCGGAAGAGGGGAAGGGGAGAGGGGAAAGAGAGATGGGCGTGGTTGGAAGGTCAAGAGAGGCTCATTAGCTTCCAAAGATTTAATGCAATTAGCCCCTACCCAATTATACCATCTGCGCATATCCCATGATTGAAAAGTTTAAAACTAAGCAAGGAGTAAGAAAATGAAAAGGGACGGCAGGCAAGGTTAACAAGAACTAACAAACAAATAAAAATTAAAATGGAAGTCACAGATATCTTTCCTAACCATTGACCTTTGGTTTCACAATTTAAGAGTCCAGTTTTTCCTTTCTGTGCAGTCAATGGACTCCAAGGAACCAGAAACCAAGCAAGCAATGCAACTCTGCAAAAATCCCCAATTAAGTTTTGAACGTTTCCAATATTTGAGCTCTCGTGTCTCGTCGAATGCCTCTCTCCTGAGAAGTTGGGAGGATGAAAAGGACGGGATGAGAAACGGACTGGGAATTAATTGGCTCTTTCTTGTATACTTTTAGAAACTGAGGACTCGGGTTAAATGGCTCAAGATTAATAACTTGTTTTTTCCAATCAAAATATGGAAAGGAGGCAAAGGGGTAAAAATATCATCGCATGAAACGAAAAAAAAAACTAAAATAAATTTAACGAAAACGGAAAGATGAGTTCTGTTCCCCAAAGATCCCTTTGAGAGGAGCGGGGATTGTGTTGAATTGATGAAAGGTACAGTTGGTGGTTAGTACATGTGTCGTACAAGGGAGTCCTAGGGAGCAGGGGAGACCCACTTCCCCCCTCTACCATCCCATCATTGGGACTTAACAACTTGACCTCTCACCTTCTTCCCTTGTTCCTCTCCCTTGTGGCCCTCCAAGGGGTCCACCAACCACCAACTTACAAAAACCATCCCACACTAAACTCTGCATTACTCTCCTAGAATCTGCAAACCCGATTTCGTATTCCTTAACTATATCCATTTCTATTGTCAATCAATTTAATTTGGATTTATGAGTTTAAGAACTCACAAGATTGGAAATTTGTCCAAGGGAACTGAGGTGAGTAAATTTACAAATTTTCACTCTTTTTTTTTTCTGGTGAAGGGATTGAGTTGGGAAGGAGTCGACGGACGCCGTGCCGTGGGAGTGACGCCTCCAAAATGGAAAAGTGGAGACAAGCAAGCAAGTAAGGTCGAACGTAACTCACTCGGCAAAGTCAGGAGTGAGGAGCGGGAATAAGTTTTGTACGTGTAAGGATTACGTTTGTATTAAGGGACGTTGACATGACATGAGACGAGGAGCAGAAGCACCAGGGACTCTCATCCAATTTATTCTGATCAACATTAGCATTTAGATAATTCCAGTCTTCCTCCTCTTCCCCATCTAATCTATTTAAGAATTGACTTTCTTATTCTTTAATCCCCTAATGTAATCTTTTCCCAATGTTTCATGCGGGTTAAGTTAAATACTCTGATCATGTGCGGAGAGGAAGGAGATGAAGATGAAGGCAGAGAATCAAAAGAATAAATTAAGAGAAGATGAGTTGGAGTTTGAGTTAATTAAGTTTCAAGAGACCCCTTGGAGTGAGCTCACAATTTAATAAAACATTCTCAAAATAAGGTCCAACCAAGGACCCTGCAATCAGGGAAGAGAGAAACCAAGACTATAGGACACGAAATAATTACCGAGCAGGCGTTGTTAGGGGCAACAAGAAGAAAATTAACAATTCTCCAACTCACCAAACCTCATAATGCGAGAATGGAACTGGAATTATTTGATCCAAGAGGGACTGGAGTCAGACGGACAGAAGTGAAAGCATAGTGGAGCTCACAATAATACTTCAGCACGATTCGAAACAGAATAAAATTCTGGAATGAAATTATACTTTTTAATTAAATTAAACTCATGGTCAAGAATATGAAAGAGGATTTCCTTCTCTTTTTATAAACTTGTTCCAAACTAGGACCAACATTAAATTTTACTCTTTTCTTAACCAAACTGTCAATTATGCTTACATTTTGAGAGTAAATTAGAAACATATGGAATTGGATTAATTGACAAGTAAAATAGGAAGCAATTTCTCAACATTTAATGAAATTTCAGTGGATTTCAACTCAGTTTGACTTTGAAATCAAATTCAAAAGTTCGTGTTGGGAGGTGGATCCTATTTTCCCCGTCTGTAATTTTTCTCCCAACTTATTTTTTGATTTGTGTGTTGTGAGTGTGAGCGTGTAATTGGTTTTATTCGTGTTAAGGAGCTGTTTGTTTGTCGACCAAGTGACAGGGGACTGGTTGTTTCCTAATCGAAGGACCCCCTCCCCCCTTTCCAAGCGCTCATTAGTAGGCATACACAACTCCTACTTCTAATCTCCTCGTATTCCCAATTCTCTTATAAATGTAATGTAGAATGCTTAAATCTTTATGTTTTTCTGGGCAAGGAATGAGAAATGACGGGAGAGATTTATTGACTGAGGCCTAATGAGTATAAACTCCAAATCCAATTGAGCTCATTTGCTCGTTAGACTCACCAGTCCACCCCACCTACCTCCACGCCAAACTTACAATTCAGCCAAAGCCAGCACCAGGCCTCACCTTCCTTTGTTCTTGTTCATCTCTTATTAATTTATTTTTTATTTTCCACTCTTTCTTCCTTGAGTTGAGTTGAGTTGAGTTGAGGGTTGGGGGGAAAGGGGTTTAGTTGTGGATAATGTGAATGTAATGTAAATGATGGTAAAGTAATGGGGTATAATGGGCCTGAGCTTAACTTCATTAACTTGATTGGCAGTTTCAATTAAGAACAGAAACAAATGAAAGACCTCCGTGGAGAATCAACAAACCAAATCTAGGCCTTAACTTCCTTTTCCTCCTCCCTCCCTCCAGTCATTCCTCTGCAGCCTACCATACGAAATAAATTTTTAACCTTAACTCTGAACTGAGAATGGCGGCATTCCCAAATGAGCGTTCTTTATTACAAACACAAATTTAAAAAAAAATTAAGCTAAAGTTTAGAGATGATCAAGAGTGTTCTCTGCTAATTTCTGCCAATGCTAACCGAAAGTGATGGATTCATGAATTAGTTTGATATTAATTAGTCCACATCAAATATTCAAAATGGCACTCATTGATTGATTCACAAAACCAGCTTTCCGATCGGCGGAATTGTTCTTTTTTTTGAATTTTTAAAAATCGTGGCATCTGACATTTCGTCATCCGGAGTCCACCTCATCGGTTGAGAATAATTAATTGTTTCGGGAATTAAGGTATTTTAAAAGAGTTGGTCCCATTCTTTTGGTAAAGGAGCGGGTGAGGGTTGGATTGACAGAGGGGGAGGAAGGCGGGGTTGTGGGTATTTAGTTTTGATGACTGAACTCCGCCCTTCCTTGATCTCCTGTCACTCTCCCGCCCTCCAATGGAAATGGAAATGGAAATGGGAAGTGGGAAATGGAATCAAGACCCTAATGGGATAATAGGAATGAAACGGAGACTTGCAAGAATGGGAGTTGAAGATTTATTTATTCAAAGAAGGCTAATTCTCTCTACCTTACCTCCACCCCTACCCCCTTTCCCACTAATGACTAATGAGATCCTTCTTAGTCCAGCAACAACTCAAGCCTAGTCAGAGGGTGATTCCGATCTTTGGTTTCTCCGCTTCTTTTTACTTTATAAGTTTGGATCTCATCTGCGGTGGGACTGGTGACTACTCCCACTCGGGCCATATGCCATACAATTTCCTGTAAACTGCCGTTCTCACTCTCTGACTAATTAAAGATTAAAAGATTTAGGAGGAAGAGGAAGAATGGGACTTGATTTGATTTGATTTGAGTTGATTGATTGAATGAATTATGAATACAAATAATCAAGGCACCCAATCAATTCATCCCCACCACGTTTCTAATCTCTTCAACTAATCCTCTCTCCCATGAGCCCAGTTTCACGGTAGGGGGTTGGCAAAGGGGATAAGTGGACACCCTGCCTACAATCAACAATCAACAAAGAGGAAGAAAGCTAAAGGATGAGAAGGTGGGATGAGAATGAGAGTATTGACAAGACTAAATAGTCAAGCGATTCAAAGCTACAGCGGACAGAACACAATCAGGTACAAATGAATTGGAATAAGGATTACAATTAGTGATAATGAATTAACTAGGTATACCGAGACTCATGGAACGAAACTATTCCGCCATGTAAAGAACCCATTAATCCAATTGTTCCTCACCGTAGGGAAACTTTGAGAAATGGACGGCAAACATAGTTTTCTAATATAAAATATATATCAGGCTAGCTTGGTCTTCAATTGGAGGAAATAATTGCAAATTTGGAGAACAAATGCAGTATACGTAATGCAGTAATTCCAACCGAAGTCTTTTTTTTTAATTCGTAACATACTGACACTATTTTTGCACTTTGTACTTGCCATAACTTCTTTCCTGATAAAAAAAATATTTACTAAAAACGCTGAAATACAAAATTTTTTAATACAATTTTATAAAGCACGCCGAAATACTAAAATGTCCTTTAAAAATATTAATTTACTAAAAATGTCTAAATATTCATTTGGGTCGCATGCATTAACATGTACAGGTATTGACGGGGGAAATGTAATTTCAAGAAATATGTCAAGCTCTTTAAATTACTCAAAAGTTGTCTGTAAGCACTCTCAAATAATTAACTCAACCAAATCAAAGGAAAACGAACTAAATTCCTGTAAATATTTTGCTCAGTTTTGAAATCATACAAATGTTGGCAAATGTATGCAATGACTTAACTTGAAATTTTAATTAGTGAATTATAATGCATTTGTTACAAAAGTCACAAACTTTCCATGTGGCTGGCGGCATGACTTCCGTTGGAAACTGAAC
>Ga0194135_10002688_pt1 | contig 10812 bp, 8 predicted proteins | sample LitLau_LLRF_2013_FD_134024 | JGI IMG/M metagenome (GOLD analysis project Ga0194135, IMG submission 134024) | Freshwater sediment microbial communities in response to fracking from North America - Little Laurel Run_MetaG_LLRF_2013 (version 2) | ecosystem: Environmental > Aquatic > Freshwater >... | reverse complement strand
GGATGACGCACCTCTGCGAAGAACCCACACAGAAGATGCACGAAACGGTGGCATTCATGAAGAGGCTTCTGGCTAATCCAGACGTGAATCTCGTTGACTTGTGTGATCGTGTATGTTAAGCGTTTTTTGCTTTCATCATGGGACTAAATTAACCTATAGATTTGTACTTTTCAATTATTTAAAGCTACAATTAGCATTGAATGGATGGGGATTGTATACGGAACCTAGAATCTTGCCTGTTCTTGCCAGTGTGTTGTCTTGTGGGGGATTGTATATGGAACCTAGACGCTTTACCTGTTCTTGCCAGGCGTGTTGTCTTCTGAAGCAAAACTGCTTCGCGACAAGCGAAACTCCCCATTGAGATTGACAACTTTACCAAGGGATTCAGAGGTAACAAACGCTTGAGCTTAATATTCGGATGGATAATTTTACTAAACGCAAACGTATTAGGATATGGTAATTTGGAATGGATTTCTTTTTAATTAGTTTCCTATTTTAGGTGCTGGTAATATAGTGCGGACCGCGGATTTGGATAGCTAGGCCGTGATCCTCCAACTCCGCTCATTTCTCTTGCATTGAATATGAAAACCCAACGCCCTGAAATGTAATATTTAATTGATTAATTGTCATTTTTATCTTCTTTGATTTTCGGTATTAAGTTATTTTTGTTTTGTTCCTTCAGCATCATGTTAGCAAGTACAACTCCAGAAGGATATGCGAACGCGATTACTGAGGCTCGGAAAACAAGCATCGGATTTTGAAAATGGTGTTTGTCGTACTGCTAAACAACACAGTAGCCACTTTTTTCCGCATTTAAGAAGCGATGCTACATTGACTACTCGCGTAAGTTGTATTGTAGTTAACAGGGAGAGCCAGCATTTCTAATCCCCGCTATATAATCAGCAATGGTTGGTTGGTTGGTTGAAAGCTTCCCATGCCCCTAATGGTTGGTTGAAAGCTTCCCATGCCCCTAATGGTTGGTTGGTTGGCTTACAACTTCAGAGGACGATAACAGTCTCTTTCCGCCACCTCACGGACCCAACTCAAATTATTACCGCAAACGACGAGAATTTCTTCTCTTTTCCTCTACGAGATGACACACACACAACCTATCCAATCCTTCAAATTAAATACGGGGAACGACGATGGGAGCGAGCAAAACTAGACGACCTTATTCTAGAATCGGATGGTGTATCCTTCCGATTCTAGAATCGGGTCGTCTAGTTTCAATTTTTAATCCCCTACTTTTATTTTTTTAAGTTCCATCCCAGTGCGTCGTGTCGTGCCTAAAACCAAAGTCAGTTGGATAGGGGGGTTGGGCGGAAAGTCTACTCTCTGGAAAAAAAGTGTGCGCGTTTTCTCTTCAAATTTGGCTTTTCAGGAGTCCGCCGAGTGGCGGAGATGGAAACAAACTTTGTGGGTGTGCTACCTAGGATTGACCGAACACTGCGCACGCGCTATCCAGTTTACCTAAAGTTCCTGGAAGGAAATATGAATTTACCTAAAGTTCCTGGAAGGAAATATGAATTTTTCAATTTTTCCTAATTAAAATTCAATTTTCTCCCCCAGTTGAGCTTGTATAAAACTGGTATTGTGCAATGTGGTAGTGACTACTACAGCGCATGTGCAGAGTGCCATACCCCCATAATCCCCTAATTAGTATTCGAGATTTGCCAATTTTTTGAAACCGAAACCCAAAAAGGTTTTTACGGAAAAAGTACTTTCTGCAAGGTATATAGAATAGGTAATACATAGAATAAGGAATAGAATAACTGCCAGGGTATGGGGACACTACGGTCATCTCTGACAAAAGTAACTTTTCTTTCTTTGCCGTTGCGTGAATTGGTTATAGTGGAAGATCAGCTAGTGCCTAGACAAATTGAAAATGAAAATGATTAATGCTAATTTCATTTGCAACTTCCCACAGCAATTAACCAGCAACAATGGAGGCTATAGGTTAGAAACTTTTATTAAATCATAAGTTTGTTACGGTTTCATTTTTACAAAATAAAAAAAAATGGTTAAGCGTAATACATGCACTTTAGTGACATAAATTGCTGCGAAGGAAACTGATTCAAAACGTGACTATGGAGATAATCAATGTCTTATGCCTTTACAATGTCCACCCTATATTATGATCTTAGCTACAAGCATTTCCTACACACAAATTAATCATAATTTCGAATTGCTGAATGGTTATGTGAATTGGAATTATATTATTCAATTTTACTTAGCTTCCAATTATTTATTAATAAAGTCACGCTTCACTTTTCAAATTTTTAATCAACCAAGTCAGTCAAGTGTGGAACACAAACTGTTGAGCTCATCTCATCCTCCGTAAATTTATTATGATGTTGACCTTATAACACCCGCATCGCCGGTCATTTCGTCCATGGATATTCGGGATGCTTGTCGACACTGAAATGGGAACAGAAGTTAATTAGTAAAAGTAAAATTCAATTCGTTTCGCGAGTATTTTTTTTTTTATAATTTTTTTCTCGAAAATCTGTTTACCCGCAAAACATCTCTGAGAGAACTGCTCTGCTCATGTGCTCTTTTGTGGGATCGTCCAGTTGCTCAAGAACTCTTACATCCTCCAGTGAAAGATTGAATGCGCAAGACTGCGAGGAAAGACAAGTTACGAAAATGTCCCTCGTTGGAATCTTAAAAAAACTTTACCTGGATGATGCAATCACAATTCGCCTTACCTTGATTGAAGTTTTGATATCGTAAGGGTTGAGGCATTTGGGAATTACAATCACGTCGGATTGGATGAGGAAGCAGAGGATGATTTGAGTTGGCGTTTTACCATATTTCCTCGCTATTTGTTGAACAATGGGATCTTTCGTTACTTTGTGCTGGTTACATTTACTGTAGTAACAAAAAATGGCAATGCTAACAATGCCCTTCTTTTAATTTATACTCCTACACGCTTTCACATACTCTGCCGAAGTGTCAATTTCCGTGATATCAAGGAGTCCAAGCGGTCCATAAGCACAGACGGCGATTCCCTTCCTTTTACAATAGCTACGAATTCTTTTCTGTTGAAAGTAAATGTTGATTTCCGTTTGTAAAAGTGCTGGCGGGATTGTACAAGAGCTTAAAATACGATCCAGTTGCTCCTGGTTAAAGTCACAGACTCCAATGGATCGTGCTCTTCCGACTTTGACTTCTTTCTCCATTGCTTTCCAAATGGGCTCAAGGTGGGTTGTGTCAAGTAAAACTTTTCCTCCATCATCCCGCGGAAGTGCGTCGGCATCCAGTGAAGACTGAATTCCTACTGGGAATTGGATGAGGTAAAGGTCCACATAGTCCATTTGAAGTGACCGTAAGGCCTCACGGAGATTTTCATTTACTCGATACGGCCACATTGCTGTCAGAGGCAACTACAATTTTCCATCTTTATTAATACACAATTTTTACATTCAATATTCACAACGCTCTGCTCAAAGGTCATTCTAACCTTTGAAACAACAAAGAGTTCCTGTCTTTTAATTTTTCCTTTCTGGATCCATTCATTTATAACTCGTCCAATCGTTTTATCATTATGCGATGTTGTGTCAAAATGGCGATAGCCTGCGCTTAGCCCTATCTCCACAGCCTCCTCGATCGTAGTCGCATCATCACTCATCTGTGAGATTATTGTAAAAAATTATAAATTGGAGAATATGAAAAAGGGAACGGTATAAACACGGGCGTTTACCTGCCATGAGCCAAGGCCGAGCCCTATCATGGGGATTGTAACCCCATCCTGCAATTCTTTTACTCGAACTTTGGGTTCCATTATGAAAAGATACCACCTTTGAAATCCGACGTCTGGGCTTCCGGTTCAATGGAATATTCTGCTCTGCTGAAATTTTGAGTTATCATTCCGTTATTGTTCGATTCCTTTTTAAATTCGTTGTGATTAGATAAATAGGGTGGATAACGTAAGGGTGACAGGCAGAAGTACTCCAAGATATTTACCGGAATGCTTCTATGTACTGGATGATGTCACGCTTACAAGTTTAACGAGTTAAGTGTTGATTGCAGTCTATGCAAGTTCTCTGGGAAATGTCCAATAAATGAACTGAAGTGATGTCACTCAAGCACTAACCACATATTTCTGTAAACATTATTAATTTTAAACTAAAACATTACAAAGGTCGGTGCTTGAAATGAGATCAGACTCACCCTTTTATTTGACTTCATAATGCTCCTACTTTGAAGAAATCGATGCAAATTTTAAAATTATTACCATCCACCTACAGGGAATTTGGAAGAGTTGTCCCAATGTATCCGACCGCCACAGGCAGAAAGCCTTCAGGGATTTGAGATATCAATCATGATGCGAAACCTGGAAAATAACCCACCGCCTGCACTGGAAGTCTACCTGTTCTGCCTCAATGACGCCATCTAGAACTCTCAACAAATGCGCCGGCACTGGAACCTATCTTCCAGCCTCTCATGACTGACCCCCTGAATTTGAGAAATATCTTCCCGGTAAGTACTAATGATGCAAAAATTATAACTGCCATCAAGAAAATGTATTTGTTTGTGAAAGATGGATCCACATTCCACAATGACCAATACCTAACCGAACCTAACCTTTTTATGCGCTATTTTTACTTTCACAGACCGGAAAATTTGAGTTAATTTGTTTCCGCGTCTAACTTCTGTCGTCATTTCCCTTCCGTTTCGACGCAATGAAGAAATCTGTGAATGGGTTTTCTCAGAGAAATCACTTTTGGGGCAGGGGTTCAAAATAGCAAATCTAAAATATATGTTGTTGGAGTTTCCTTCACCGGAAAATGTGAGTTCAGTGTAGTCAAAAGGCTTCATTGCATCTTCCCACAATTGGACACCCTTAGACATTTCATAATGAAAGGAACGAGTTTTATAGTTTGTCAACATCGACGGAACCTGGCCATACTTAAACCATTTTACACAAAAAACGTCATCAACATATAGTAGATGATCGTAGTTTTGTCGATAAAGGAATGCGTTCAAAATGGAACGATTTATGTGGACATTTTAGCGATGAGAAATATGCAAAATTGAGGGATCTGGAACGAATCGAATCTTGACGAATCTGGAACGAAATACTTCTTTGGTGGCATGTACACCTATTCACAAGCTACATCCAAACTTCTCCCAAGAAATAAACTAAATTCAAAGGTTCGGTATTTGATACGGATCTATTTTGCGCCTTTGCAATTGTGCTAAGGGAATTTCGTTTCTATCCAGGGACAGGTTTGCTGGGATGAGGTTTATGGAATCTTTATCAGGACATTAAGGACATAAAGGGCCATTCGGTACCCAGGACATTCATCTGAAGAACCTGTAGAGTAAAACTCATGCAGTTTCATCAGTATGATATTCTAATGATTCCGAATGACAACCAACACTTAAAAAAATTGGAAACTTTGGTCCTTGAAAACGATGAATCGCAATCGGGTTCGCCGAATGGTTTCCAAGAACCACGATATGGAAGGGACTAAGTACGAGATCACCAGGAAGTTTTGAAATAAGATTTTTTGACGTTTTTAACCGTAAAATTGTAGCTACAAATTTAATTAATTTCAATTTCAATTTCAAACAAACTTATTCCAAATCCTTTTATCTTCAGCAAATCGCCATAAGACTATGCTTTTCTCCCAGATATGAGAATGCTAAAGGAAAAAGGGGGAAGGGGCACTACGACAAATAATTAAATTTAAAACAATTTTATAATTCATATCTTAAACCAAATCGACTTTCTCTCACTGACCAAAAAATCAAGCAAGCACTTTCACTTTAAACTTTAGTGAACTGTCACCGATTAGTAAAGTAGAATTTTAGGAAATATTAAATTAAATATTACAATTAGGCCGATTCAAAATGGAATAAATTTGTTGATTTTACAAAAGTTTTTACTTATAATTTTGGGGGTGAAATAATTACGTTATGACTTTTGGCTAGGAAAAACTCATCGAAGAATCACTATTGGCCTACTCGATCTGTTTGTGGATGTAAAAACTCAAAACACGTTCTTGAGCCGTGTGATCGAAACTTTAGTTTAATCGAACTGATGGTGGTTGTAAACTCAATAACTTATTTCACACGAAGAATTATAATGGTAAGCCCCTAAATCCGGTATTTTCACGTTAAACTGAATGGACATACTGCTATGCCACACAACTAGTCATGCCAATAAACGCAATTGTAAAATGCTTAAAAAGTTTAAAATATACTTGGATACAAAAGTCCTATATTTCAATTTATTTTTTATTCACAGAAAGAAAGATACCATGCGAAGGCTGAACTTAACCTTGCATAATATTTCTTATGTTTCGTGAGTGTAACTGCTAATTCAAAAAGTGAACTGCCAAATAAGGACAGACTAAAAGAATAGCTTAAACTCAATATCCAATAATATGAAACGCTTTTGTGATGCTCCCTGAAACACTCGAACTATACATCAAATTAAAAATACGTGTTTCTCAAATTACTGGAACAAAGACAAGCACACCTCCGCCATGTGCCTGTTTGTGATGTCCAGGACGCCAAACCAATTGAGCATGAATTCTGGAACAATTTTTTATTGCAGTATCTGCAAGGGCTTTGAGAGTCATCTTTGCCTCGCACATGACACTTGTAGCGGGTTGGTCCTTGTAGAATTCGCTGATAAGGATTTTGATCAAATGTCCACAATGAAACGCACCCAGAAGTGGAAGTTGTTCCGATCTCGATTCTGAACGACAATATTCCTCCAACTGCAGAATTCGTACTGGAATCGAGAAAGACTTGCATTTCTCCACAGTTGCCACCAAGTCTGAAAAAATACAAATATAGTAGAAAGAAAGATGAGTTAGCCAAATTTCCACGATATTATATAGGACATTTTAAAGATAAATTTAACCGTATATCTATTATGTTCTGCTTATAAACTATTTGAAATGCATGAAATAATATTGTATGCAAATACATAGGGATGTAAGGAAAAATGATAAAATTATTCTTACCATTAGAATTGATGTATTTGGCTTTGGCACACAGCGAGGTCATGAATCTGCTCCATTCTATGCGTTTTCCACTTTGGCGGCAATCATTAGTATCAGTACACCAAGCTTCACAATAATTGTCCAAATCAAGAAAAAAATCTGGAATTTCCCGATTTTCATTACTGAATACAAAATCCTTTAATTCCTCGTGGACGCACGGTTTATTTGTAGCCTAAAATCGATAAGTTGCAACCAGAAGCCGAAAATTGTTAACAATTTATTTTAAATTTTTACCTTTAACTGCTCCGTTTTAGGCGAGGCATAATAAATCACACTTCCTTGCGGAGTGTTTACCGCCACTGCAGTTTGCTTGCGCATGGATTCCATCCTTGTCATACTTTTCTTAAAACTATATTCCACGAGTTTCTATAAAATACATTTGACTAATTTGGAGATTGGCCTAATAGTCCATTAACTTTAACCTTACGCATCCGGAATCGAATTCCAGCCGCTCAAATAAATTAACAAGTTTCTGCTTCAGACCGTCAATTCCACAAGGTTGAAAGGTACGACGGACGCACTCCGTCATTCTAGATAAAAGGCATGATGTATGTTTTACTTTTGATATATTTTAAGGATATTAGTCTTTTTTCCTTGCCTGCAAGACCTGCTTTCAAATTTTAAGCAGTTTTGTATTATTTCCGTATATGTTTGGAAGCATGCTGAATATTTTGAGCCCAGCAAGGCTAAGAAATAGAAATACGTGTTTTTAAATTTTTCTGTTGAACCTTATTTTGAAATGGATATTTTAAACGTACTGGAGATTGCTTTTTGATTGGGACAAAGGCTTTGTAAATACATTTCTGCAAACTCAAAGATGATTGATCCCATTCCCAGGCATTTATATCCTCCACGGAATCCAGTCTCGAAGCACTTGAACAAGGTTGGAATGACATTGCAAATGGGCTCCAATTCATCCTTCAAAAATGTGAGCCTCTGAAACATATCCATTTGAGGGAACAAATGCAAAGTTGAGTTTAATCGTAAAATGGATTCACGAGACATCAGACGGATCTTTGGAATCAACTCCATATCAACGCGACAGCCAGTTATCGTCAACTATAGAACAAACAATAACCATAAACATAAGCACTATTACAAAACTGACGAAACACGTAAATTCCGTGTCCGATTCATTCCAATATTTTAAATTTAGAAGAGGTGGATTTGATCAGGTTTCCGTTGCATTTTCCTTACAAAACAACCTATTCTGCGTATTAGCATTTAAAAATACCTAATTTTAAATCCCAGTCCAAAATTTCATAGCTTATTCAGATCAGGAGTGCAATGTTTAGATACACCCTAACAAGTAAAACAAATTTGCTTTATCGGTTTCGTTCAAGGCTGCTTCAATGCCGTTTATAATTTGCTAAATTTTAGCTGAGATAGTCAGGCGACTTCTAATGGCAGTTTCAGAATCAAAATCGTGACTTTTTTCTTGTAAATAATTTAGTTTAATTTTGTGTTCGTTTACTTAACTGCTTCTTCCATGTTGAACTCTTGTTGCTGTTCCTTACACGACTCTCCTGTACGCTGTGTCAAAGGTTGAAGAATATCCATAAACAACTGTTTATCCACTGATGTAGTCGACTTAACCTTATTCACCCATAATGCTTCGGTGACAATTGCGGCAGAGAATAGCCAAATGACCGCAATTCCAAATTTGAATGAATAACTCATTGCAGAAATAGGAAAATTTAAAAGCTAAGACTGGACTCGACCGAGTCTCCGATGCGCTGTAACGCTGAAATAATCCTATTGTACACCGCCGTGGACGTTCAACAGTTTTAGTGTAAACTTTTATTGAATCGAAAGAAACAGGAAAGAGAGCACTTGACGACCGAGTGAAAGTGTTTGATTTGAAAAGTGAGAGCAGAGAGTACTTTTAGGACCCTTAAAAGGTTTTAAACTGAAAGCATTTTTTTATGCTATGGGACGGGTGATCGATAGATCGACAGAAAAACCTTTAAATTGCCTTCTGTTTACTTCTAACTTTGTCACGCCATGATGCAGATATGTTTCACAAATGAACAATTACTGAGTTTATGAATTTTGTACCAAACCCTATTTGAATTGGATTTTGAAAATTCAGAGTTGTGATTTGAAGTAAAGTGAATTTAATATTTTTTGTTAGAATCTCACAACAACAAAAAATGTAGTTACCTTCATTTGATTTAATTTCACTGAAATACCGTAATGATTATTCCAGTCTTACATCGAGAGTTGTCGGATAAACAAACTTTGTCTCTGGCCAAGGCATCACTTAAATATTGAAACTGTTTGAAGAAGAAATCCAAACCTCCAGCCTTTTCATTATCTGAGTAAACATTTTGAGAAACGTACTTGTACAATGTCCCTCATTGTATATCTTCTTTTACAACTGAAGTTAAAACCTTTTTTTATCACTTTCAACTCAGAGTGACCGGCGTCTCCAAAAACCATTCTGAAAGAAATAAAAATAAAAATAAAGTAAGTCCTCTTTTTTGAACATCATGTGCGCACAAAAAGCTTATCAGCAAAGCTTTTAATGGAAGATCATGATTTTCGTTTTTAAATTCTTCTTTCTTAGATGTATTTAAGCTACTCGCAAGACAATTCGAACGCCTTTGAGAGGACGTCAATAAGGGATAACTCGAGCACAGCATATCCTTGGCTTTTGATGATGACTTGTCGCCACTTGACACGGAACCACGGGTACTCCAGGTCATACTCAACCACGTCAACATACTTGAAACAGGGATCTCAGGATGCCCCTCAACCCACGAAAGTGCCACACGCTTTACATGAGGATGTGAAGTGTAATTAGGAAAAAGTTAAATAAAAATTAAAAACTTCGAATACATTTTTTTCTTTGGTAATCCTAAAATTTAAAACCACTTTCTGAACTTACCCGTAAGGTAGGTTATTAACTTTCCGCAAATCTCCTTCGGTTAACTGAAACGCTTTAAACTTGTTTAAACGAGAAACTAAAAGTAATAAATAACTCGTTAGGAATCTCCTGTTTAATATCTTTTGCTCATCTGCTACGGCGCAAACATATCTCCACGAAACGAATCAATCGGTTTATTCTCTTTCGAATCAAGTTAATGTGGAACTCTCAAATCAAGTCTAGTCTAGTCAAGTCTAGTTCTAGTCTATCTCGGTCTGTCGGGCCTACTTAATGAAGATGCTGGGATGTGAACGATGCAAATCAAGTTAATAGAATTAGGTGGATGCAAATGAACAAATGAACTTTCTCTCTTTCAAGTTTATTTCACTTCACAAACTCTTTTGGTGTTTGGGAAATCCAATTCGCTTTGGAGTACATTTTTTCCTGGCGCAACATCAGATACGCGTAAGTAAATTACATCGTATTCATAAACTAATCTTGAGAATTTGGGATCTTGTCAGTATTATTTATACGCGTTGAATCCCAATCTCTTGTAAGTTCTCCTCAACAGGTAAATAGTTTAAGGCAGAAGTTTTTATCTTTATAGTGTTTAGCGTTTGAATGAAACAAGTTCTCATCCGATCATCTCGCTTCGTTTCTCACCAAGGCCTTCGAACGGATTTTCAAAATAAACAATTTATTGGGTGGAATGGAGGACCAACCCATTGTTACGGACGAGAGAGATTTAAAGGGTAGTTCCCATTCTGGATCATTTCTCAACGGCCATGGCATCTGTCTTAAAATTGGGGTAAAAGGTCAAGGATCCGAAGTCGCACAGCTAATTCATGACTCCACGACTGACCCAGGTGGGAAACCATTCCTACTTGTTGTTTCTTCATTGAATGAGTTACATAAACTATC
>Ga0194135_10002687_pt1 | contig 10813 bp, 7 predicted proteins | sample LitLau_LLRF_2013_FD_134024 | JGI IMG/M metagenome (GOLD analysis project Ga0194135, IMG submission 134024) | Freshwater sediment microbial communities in response to fracking from North America - Little Laurel Run_MetaG_LLRF_2013 (version 2) | ecosystem: Environmental > Aquatic > Freshwater >... | reverse complement strand
TCATTTTCCTTTCTAACTTGTCATCTCTACTCTTTGAACTTTTATATAAGTGCCCTCCTCCATTTACCCCTCATTAAGTTTGAATAGAGTACGTCGAAACTTGAAAAGTTTTACTTTGATAGGAGTTGATTGGTTTATTTCTATGGAATGTTCTGTTACAAAATCTAAATTTAGTCTCTTCTTTTATATGTTCAGCGTTCTCTTAACCTAATCCATCTAAGATTGCTTTTTTATTCTTGTTTATAGGACAACTATATCATGGAAATACTTCCGTCAAACCCTGAGTGCAATTCATCCTATAAGCACCGGACTGGAAGCAATGGCCCTCAAGTCAACCATTGACCTCACTTGCAACGATTATATTTCAAATTTTGAGTTTGATGTCTTCACCAGGTCAGTTGACTACCACATCACGAGTCAGATCGACTGAATTTTGAAATAATTTATTTACTTCTGCATAAATATTAATTAATTAGTCAATTCTGTTTTTCAGACTGTTTCAACCGTGGTCCACATTACTTCGAAACTGGCAAATTTTGGCAGTTACACATCCTGGCTACGTTGCCTTCCTTACGTATGATGAAGTAAAAGCAAGACTGCAAAAATATATTAACAAGCCTGGAAGGTACGGGAAAGAGTATATAACCATTTGTTCCAATCCAACCTAAACCTAACCTAATGCTCTTGATGAGCTCATTCATTTTCTTCTTCTTCTTTTCTTTCAGTTACGTCTTTCGTCTTAGCTGCACTCGACTAGGGCAGTGGGCTATAGGTTATGTGACAAGTGATGGAAACATTTTACAGACTATTCCTCAAAACAAGTCCTTGTGCCAAGCACTTCTAGATGGTTACCGAGAAGGATTGTAAGTTGCCAAAAAATAGGGAACCGTGTGTGTTTCTTGATATATCGGGGGTAGACGTTAGCATGATGAAAATGAAACGTCTTGTTCACTCCAATTTCCTTGGGAATTTTGAGGGTGGAACTTTTCTCTTTTGAATCCTCCCTTTCCATTATTTTGAGTAATTAAAGCACAGCCTGGCATAATTCCGGCACTGGGTTAAAGTTATAATGAGTGATGGATCTTGGTGATGACATTTTGGTTTTTGCTTCTACAGCTACTTATTCCCAGACGGCAGGAACGTGAATCCGGATTTGTCTTCCGCTGTTCAACTTACTCCTGAGGACCATGTGAAGGTAACCCAGGAGCAATATGAGCTCTACTGTGAGATGGGTTCCACGTTCCAGTTATGCAAGATATGCGCAGAAAACGACAAAGATATACGTATTGAACCTTGTGGTCATCTTCTCTGCACTCCGTGCCTCACGTCATGGCAGGTAAGTATGGATAATCCAGTAAAAAACGGGTAGATGGATAGAGGACCTTGAGCGTAGGACTCTTTGGGAAGTTGTCCCGGAAAATTCAACACCATGAATTCTCAGGATGGGAAATCGTGTCGTTGTCAGGAGCTGGGATGAGTGGGCGTGGGTAGCTTTCGAGTGTGATGTGCTAATTTCCATCCCCTCTTTCTTTTCCGTGTGCAAATATTTGCAGGCATAAGTCTTTAAATTGATGCTACTTCCTCACTTCTCCCAATCCATTATAATTAACACTTGTGGCCTCGTGGGAATAAGTGGAGACTGCGTGAATGCGGCTAAAACCTTGATTGTAAAATGTTACGGAATAAAGGAAACACTTTACAAGACGGTTTTCAGCCAACTCCATCCAGCTCTGCCCAGACCCTTAAATAAAATGCTCACCATCTGTAAGCTAATGATTCTAAAATCAGGCGATTGAGAGAAAGTTCCCAGCTCCCGATTAGACATTGAATAGCCAGTTTTAGTTCCACGACCCCGAACAGAAATCACCCTTCAGCGATTGTGTAATACATGTTTCCTTTTAATTCCAGGAATCAGAAGGCCAAGGATGTCCATTCTGCAGAGCGGAGATTAAAGGGACGGAATCAATAGTAGTAGACCCATTTGACCCTCGAAGACAGCACAAAGCCGGTTCAACTGGGAATCTGGTAGACTTGGACGAGGACGATGAGGTAGATGAGCATCATCATCCGCTTCAACGCTCACCCGTGATTCATCCTCTTGATTGATGTGTAGCTTAACTTTCAAAGTTAGCATGATCAAGGGCTGGACTGAATGAGTTTGGCGTAAATCCCCGCTTCTCGTTCTCCGTCGTTCCAATCCTTTTATATATATTCATGTCTTGAACCTGCATTGCTCGTTCCATGAAGCTGCTGCTGGTTTCCCAACCCATAAGCCTAAATTCCTCTCGGTCGTTCCTCTTATGAAACACAAAACCCTCGTTTGTCATTTCGTCATTTTTATTTGGCAATCCACGTTACGAAATAATTAGACAATGGTTGCTAGTCAGGTTAAAAATGATAGGGTTTGGATTGGATTATCACTTGACTCTGGATACCCTTTGCCACAGAATTAATAAGTGGGCATTCTTACCCAATTCACAGTGGAGTCCACTGGTAATTCCCTAAATAAGAGCTCCAATTATTTTCAACAGATGCGGTTTGTCATTTAGTCACTTAAGTGCCAATTTGCATGTGTAGAAAATTAGTTCCATTCAGGAACGTAATATGCATGGCTTCCATTAACTTGATCTGATTTTCACTTGCAGTTTCTATTATAAATTAAAATTAGTATTAGAGGTGGATACTTCTAAGGTTGTATTCATGTATTAGTGCCGCTCCGGAGCAAACAAAAAAATAAAAGTGTATACTTAAATCCTGCTGTTTGAAATGCTTAATAATTTGTCGTCGTGCATGCAATTCCTGCTAACGAGACGCTTCTTCTTGTAAATACTCCCAACGTAATTAGTTGCAATTTATATAAATCAGTTGACAAATTGATTGCGAGATTCGTCTCGGCGTCAAGAAAATGAAAGCAAATAACTCTTGCTCTTATTTTGTGCCGCTTTCCAGTCTCTTTTTTCATCCTCCAGCACTTTGCTCCTGTAGTATGAAGTTTTAACGAAGAACTATTAGTCGCTTGGGAAATTGAATCTTAACGTCTCCTGCTACTAAGTATAAAGTTTCCACTTTCAGTCCTTGTCTCCTGGTCAGGGTTGCGTAAATTCAGATTTATCTTTTCGCAAATATTAAACTACGATCTTCCTTCTCTTCGATTTTAAGTAATTTACGGTAAGCGCTTGCATGCGAACGTGGAATGTGACGCAGGAAGAAATTCCAAGGGCATCTACCGGAACTCGCAATAGCTGAAACTGAATTTGATCCTTGAATGACCCCATTTCCTCGTGTCGTCTAGAAGCCTTTCTTACTCATGAGACCTCTTGGTTGCCCTCAGTTCTCTGAAGTCGCTCAATTGAGACCTGTGTGGGCTGTTCGCATGCATTCAGTATATGTGGGAAGCAGACTGTCTAAATGTATTATGATTCTAAAACGTGTTGCGTAGGATGCTGGAAACTGGAACCTTGTGAATAACTCTCTCCAAGCCCTGGCACTTTCTCCGAGATCCGAAACTCCAGAATTCAGGGTGAGTGTATACCTAGATTTCCTGCCATTCCGGAGATATTCTACATCCACAACCCAATTAGTGTTGCTAGGATTTTCGGATTTTGGTGTAATTCTCTCGAGATGTTTTTCTTTGGTTTCGTATTCGTAGACGTAAGGACGCTGGGATAAAAATTTAATGAGGAAAGTTTAACGTTCTGTAGTCAGCGCGGCATAAGGAAATAATTCTCCAATTTAATTTCCTAATTCTTAACCCCGCTGGGACTCTCCCACTCTCTTTCCTGTTTCCGTTCATTTTATAATTTCAATTCTTTGTACTATTCTTATAGGGCACACCTGGGACGACTCCAAGAATACTCACCCCAAGGACTTCTCCTAGGATCTCAAGGAAAGACTGTGAAATGCTCCTTTCTGAAGAACATCATCGGAGGACGACGACGGCAAGGCAAAGCAATTTACCATTCCACATCAACCCAATTCAGCAAGAGGAGGTCATAACCCGCTCTTCATCTCCGTCTCCCTTGCTAATAAATATTGAAAGCGGTTCTTCATCATCGTCAAGTGTTCAAGGAGTTGAAGGAGGAATTCCACCTCCGCTACCTCCGAGGAGAGCATCCCCTTGTCATGGCTCTCCTAGTTTGTCCAGTTCGGATATCTCTATCTCGCGGTAAGCTTTTGGTCCGGCGGAAATTTCTTAGCCCATTTCATCTTCCCTGGGAACTTTGATTAAGGCTGTTGGTCTGATGTTGCGGTTATAATTTATTTGTGCAATTTATCGCTGCCTTTTTCCTTTTCTTTTTGTAACAATTGTTGATGTTGTTTTTTTCTTATGCAACTGGAGTGTGCGAAGAAAGTTCATAATATCTGGGGAGTTTTGCAGCCGTTTCTCTCGCAAAAGTTTCTGTGACAGAGAAAACCCAATTTTTAAAGTTTTTCTTCTCTCTCCTAGGCCGCCTGCTGAACCTCCAGCAGTAGCCCCAAGGCCTCCTAGCACAATCACCAGCAACTCCCAGCCTTTCAATGGAAGTCATCACGGAAGTAATGACAACGAAGAACGAGTCCGGCACCCCAGAGATCAGCCTGAACGCAGTAAGCATTTTGATGACTCATTTAATTTCTAAGATCGTCCTTGAGTTCAAGGTTTAATCCCACTTCTGTGTCCGTGTTACAGCAGTTGAAAATGGTTACGATGTTCCTGCCAGAGTTCCCCGCGTGACCAGCGTCATCGGCGGAATTTCACATCAACCAAGATCTCAATCAAGAAAAGTCGCATTACCCGAGAAGCCTATCCCTGGTGTGGTCCGGATGCCTTTAGCCAACAAGTCTGTTGTGTCACAAATTCATCAGAGTCAAATCCGACATCAGTCCTGTCCTTCCCTGAACAATGCTCCAACTCATGCCGCCGGAGTTTTGGGATTACCAAAGTCTTGCCCTACTTCAGCAACAGTTTCCCCCAACTCTAGTCAACAGCTCCTACTGCCTTTGAATAGTGCTTCAAAAAGTGGGCTGGGTCCTCCTGCAAGTACAAAAAACCAAGCGCTACTCCTTCAGCCTGTCTCCAGACACTCACTCCACCCACAATTAGGTGTCAAGGAAAAGATCCCATCCTCGAGCTTTTCTACGCGAGTGGTCGTGAGTCGGACTTCATCGAGTTCCGTGCTCTCAAAAAAATCAAACGACAACAAGCCCGCCGAAGTCATGGGCCCAAATTACGAAAATGCTGGACCTGGGAGAAGCAATAAAACGGAACAAGAGGTCGCAACAGTTATGAAAGAACCAGCTGGACTTGCCGTATTAAATGATCACATGCAATCCGATTCGGAGAGCGAAGTGACGCCATATGAGAATTTAAATATGGACTACATCACACGACTAACCAGTGAAGGCTACTCACAGGAACTTGTGATTCGGGCTTTGGGAATCAGTAGGAACGATATTGAAATGGCAAGGGATATTTTACACGAATTTGCTACTCGAGCCTCATAACCTTTGAATTAGGCAACGTTCATACACTTTGTTTTCATTGTTATTACTCCGCTGGAGAGGTTCCAGTCCTACTCTTTTTCCTCTTTCTCACTCTATATATAATTCAATTGTTTGTTTGTTGGTAAATATTTGATTAACTCGCTCTCATATTTCCCGAAATCCAATTATCTATTCTCTATACAGGAACGTTGTCAGTAACCTTAAATTATAAATTGATTACTATTTCTGTGTACACTGTGAAACTGTGATTCCTGGACCAGAAATGGGAAGAGGAAACTCATTATCCGAAAAGAAGAAGCCGAGGGGCAGTGTCATTCTGGTAAAATACAGGTTGGTCAAACTCAAGCCGTATTCGTGGCCCTCTCATGGCTCCGTCGCTTCTGTTGAACTTCCATGATCCTTAAATCCAAATCTTCATCTGGAGGGAGCCTGTTTTTCGAGGAGCTTAACGTTTGTCGAATCATATCATGTTTCTCCTCGTCAGCTCAGCGCCTTAGCAAGTCCTACAGGAAGCTTCCATCCCAATCTGTTGCATGAATTTCTAGTCGTTAATTTGTGTTAATCATTGACTGTGAACTGAATAGATGCCCACACTTTTGTAATGTGATTCCTGCTAAGCCAAAACGTTGAGCACAATCGAGAATTATTAATTCTGTATTCTGAAATATGGTCGAAGACGTCTACTGAATTAGTCCCTGTATCAATAATTATTTGTTCAGTCTTTGTGATTTTAATAAGGATTTCAGTTGTGTTGTAAAGCCATGTTAATGCCAGCAGTTACGGAATATGATTGTACTGCCACTCTTTTACAAGTGCGAGATTCTTTATCCAATATGGTAATCTGACTGACTCTTTCACAGTATTAATTCCCGATTCCCTACACTTTCTCCATGACTTTCTCTGGTATGTTAAAAAAAGTTCTCTATTTGTAACTACTCTACTTAACTCACTGTGCCCAAGTGGCATTGGAACGGGATTGTAAAAACAATTGAAAAGACAAATCCAATATTTAATTTAAAAAAAAAGTAAAGTGATAATTATTTATGCAATATGAATACGAGTCGCTGTGAGTCTGATTTGAATTTGTTTTTCATTTTCATCTTCCTCTCCTCGTTGGTTACGCTTGGCGTGTTAAGAAGATTAACCTAAATACAATTGGTACTGGAACGAGTTTCGCAATTCTGGCGTGACAGGGAGTTGTATTGGCTTTGATAAATATTTCATTGACCATCAAGGTATTAGAACCCAGGACCAAGATTGTTTTTAAATGGACTTTTTAAAGTTAATCAATCACAGTGCGGTGTGTGAACACTGCCAAGATTCTTTTAGTGTGCGGAGAAAGGACTCGTGGCGTGCCTATGCCTTTTTTTTTCGTTCGTGTCAAACTTTCCACCTCAACGCCTTGGAAAGTACCTGCAACAGTTCATCTTTCCAATTTCTTACTTCATCGAGCAGAGAGCGAGACCGAGAGCATGGAGAAGAATAGAGGAAGGAGAAAGGACCCAAGGAGCTCTGTTCCTTTTATCATCCAAGCAAGGAGCAGAACTTTATGAACTTTCTTTGTGAGAGAAAGTTCCGTTGACTCAGCTGCCATTTTCATTATGTTCGGAGGGCATGGACTGGGAAATTTGATTTCCATGTCTGGTTACAAGAAAGGCTTATTTTATTCATTTACAAGGGTAAGCTCATCTTCATTGGGAATGGGGACCCCCCATCTCAATTCTCTTCCTGCCAAGATCCCATTAATTAATCATTCCAAAAATCCAACTTGACTGTAATATCCTTTCCCCCTTTCTGATCCGCGGAATAAAGAATGAGAGAGCCCAATGAGTCTTCTTTTTGTTCAAAGGATCTTTAATGGGAAATTGGGATTCATATTCTCGTGGATCCTCAATAGAGCCCACATTGACTACGTGTGAGCTCTTCTTTGTTTCCAATTGAAACGTAAAGAAAAGTAAACTTTCACTTTGTTGAAATAAAGTTTTTACCCGGTTTGGTTCCATTTCCTCCGCCGCTCTACTCATGACCAAATTCTTATGTCTCTCCTTCTCCTTGCATCCGTTTCCATTTTTCATAATTCATTGTCGCAAAATCTCGACTCGACGGAAATGAGGGAGCGAGGGAGAGGACCTTCTACTTTCATTTCCAGCAGCCACTTCTGTGCGGCGTACTCCAAGAATAGAATTGCATTTCACTGCTCCATTACTCCAGAATTTATCCCGTAGAAGTTGACACAAATTCAATACTTCGATCTGCTCCTGGGAAGAGTGTATTGTGATGTTCACTTTAGCAATCGTCTGTCATTCCTGATTTACTTTCCCAGCATAAACTTGTTTCCAATTCTGCTCCCACCACACGTTCACGGCAGGGAGCTCGGAAGGCAGGCTCAACTTCACCTCTCCACTTTCTTCTTTCCTTTCTCCTCTAGTTTGCATCCCAAATTGGGTGGGATGCTGTTCAGGAGATTTATTTATATTTGTAACTTCTCTTAAAATGCCTTTTGAACCCAGAAATCTTGAGTCTTTTCCATTACCATCGATTACAAGTCCGTTTAATTAAAATTAAATATAAAGCTTTCGGGTAGTCCAAAACTAATTTCCTAACTTTTATTTTCCAAGATTCAATAATGGATACATTACCACTTACGGCACGTCATACACATGAGAGTCCCCACAGTCGGGTCGGGAAAATGGGCGTAATATTCGTGGCGGCTCCTGAAAATAGACTTTTGTAGATAGATGACACTATACCACCCAACCACCGCCGCCAGAACTAATCCCAGTCGCTAAAGTTTGGCATTATTTGCTCCAGGCTTGGTAACTTTAATCTCCACTCCCCATTCTATTATATTCCAGACTTGGAAATAAGTTCCGGAACTTTAAAATTGATTAGGACTTAGAAACAGTTTTCTTGGAACCTTCTCCGGAATATAATCTTCTTCTATCCGGTCCCTTTGAAGAGTTGGAAACATTTGGTATTTTACTCATGAAGCTATCTTATGAAAAGCTTATCCAGTTTTTAAGGAAGCACAAAACGTCAATGCTATAAAAATAGAAAGGAAAAATAGATGATGAAGGAAAGATAGCTATAGGAAGAAAGACTTGGTTTACTCGAATTCTGTCATTTTTGTTCTTGTAAGCACCGATTTCAATGGATTCCGTCGATGATTATAATTCGATTTCAATTTATACTCGATTCCAAATTTACAGTTGCAGTGCCTTTTACAATTATCCCACCATCTCATCTTATTAGCCTTTTAGAGAAATTGCTGTTTGAAGTAAAACCTAAAATGCTAACGCTTCTTAACAATGTGCTCAATCGTGGATGTTGGAAGCCTCTCTTTTATGTATTTTTTAATCCTTATATCTAGGTAGTCCCCTTGTTTGTATTTTTAGATTTTAAATTCGAACTGGCTTACCTTAAAACATTCAAGGGTCGTTTCTAAATAAAGATGAAAATGCAAGTAGAGAGAGAAGGAAAGGTAGAAGCTTATGGTCGCTTTATTTTACTTTGTGAGGTTGAAGTGACCAGTCTACCTCTTTCTTGACTAAAAAGTTTCTGTTGACTTTAGTTTTGCTTTGATTTTATAACTGTTGATCTGTTTCACGTTTTCCCTTAACATTCCGACGGGATGCTGAGAATCATGGCTTGGGTAAGTTGTTTTCAATCATCACATCAGCTCTTACATCTTAATACTTAATGCTTGACATTTGACTTTGGGGTACGTCTACGTGCCATGTCATAGTCCTTTTAACCTTGGATATAGGTAATCTAATTTGCAAATGTTCATTTGGCCATTATAGGCTGCCTTTGTTGGCCTAGTTTGTATTGCAATCGGATACATCTACTCGGATAATGTCAATGACTTCTTCGGATACGCTTTGCTGATGGATGTAGTAGAAATGTTAGAAAAAGAAAAACCGGACATGGCCAGACGGATTATCATCATCGTTTACGCCTTTTATTGCACTTGGGCCTTCTTAATCTTCTCCTTACTGACTTTTGCTGTATATTTTATTCACCCACGCGACCAGGTGAGATCCCATTCAGTACTTGTTTCTTCCTTAACTTTTGCTTTTGCAAAGTATAAATGACTATAAATAATTTATAGAATAAGAATATTTGAATTATGCCCTAATAACAACCATGGACTGTATATATGGATCACTTTTGAACAAATTCAAGACTAAATGGGGTCAAAGACCCGATGGGGTACCAATGGGAGAGGAGTCCACGCCTCGTACCCTGGGCAGGAGAAATCCTGGCTGACGTCTCCCCTCTCAATTTGTCATTTCAATCTCAACCTCAATTGAGATAAACCGACGGGTGAATTTACGCTTAGCTCGTATCCAGAAATCAAGATCTAATCCATAGCTTAGCTTTCAATTTCATTCCGTCAAAATATACTAATTAGAATCCTTTCTGGTTTCTAATAGAATTTCCAAATTCGGAACAGATCCAGTAGATCCAGAAAAGGGTAGAAGATGGAGAACCAAAATCACAAGCGAATCACACATCATCCTAGGACTTAGGTATTAGTAAAATGCTTAGAATATTTTGTTGGGATCCCTTGTGCCATTTTATAGTGCAACTTACGTTTGTAATTTTGGGTGGGTGACAAATGCTTTGCGGTTTGACAAATTATTTTGTTGTAGCTCAATTATTTAGTAATACAAAAAGGAAAGGGAAAATGTCAAATTAAGGAATTACTAGCGAGTGGAAACGCCGCCACATTTTTCCTCCTTTCTTATTCCTTTTATCCAATCAAGGTGAAAATAAAAACCCAAAGTTTCTTTCAGACCGAAGAAAGACGCATTTAGACGAAAGTAGGTCCAACCTTTCTCATTAATTTCAGCTTGGTTTATTTAACTAACCATTTCCTCTTCAACAAATTAAGGTAAACCTGGAGGATAAGGATCCTGGAGATATCCTATCACTGTTTCCCGTAGTAAATGTCCATGACTTTGCTTATCAAAGCACCCCAGTCGTAATGGAATATAAAATATACAATCTGACAATGAAGGCGTTCGTGCCTGCTCACAGTTAAATTAACAAAGTTTAAACCCTTAGTTTGTTAGGGTTGTATTGGACGGGTGATTACGACGATGCTAAAAAGGAGGAGGACTCTGAATAAGCCTTCTTATAGGAAATTTGACAAGAGACGAGGCAGACAATGGGGAAAAGGTCTACAAGGACAGCGAGACAACGGAGACAGGCAGACAGTCCTTCAGAAACTTTCCATTTGCCTGCTTTACTCCTTTGATGCTCCTGAATAGGACTTTTCTCATCCATTTTGAAATCCCTCTCCCAACTTTCTCTTTCCTATCCC
>Ga0194135_10002686_pt1 | contig 10813 bp, 8 predicted proteins | sample LitLau_LLRF_2013_FD_134024 | JGI IMG/M metagenome (GOLD analysis project Ga0194135, IMG submission 134024) | Freshwater sediment microbial communities in response to fracking from North America - Little Laurel Run_MetaG_LLRF_2013 (version 2) | ecosystem: Environmental > Aquatic > Freshwater >... | reverse complement strand
TTTTATTCGGGGAAGTGGAGACAGTCTCAAATAGCCCTTTTGGAAATCTCATCTTACCCCTGAACTTGAGAGGGAGTTTTGAAAACGCAGACAGACATTTCTAGCCAATTATAGTTATAGATGTATTTCCACAGAGGTGTTGTTACTTAATAGACATAGCTGCTATATCATCCAGGAATTAATGATGCGCGTATATGATAATTGAATGAGTGATAAATGTTCTGGTTAGTATTGACGGATGAAAACTCTGCGCTATGCGCTACTGTATACTGCCAGCTTATTCCACGAGAATTTAGAATAGCGGACAGAAATCATAGAGGAATCTAAAAGGTACTGCACTGCTCATCAATTAACCAAGGCATTTAGGATTAAGGTAATAATGTCCTTATGTCGTATTGTCATTCTTTAATTGGTCAATTTCTCGGTTTACGGGAAAAAGAAAGAATGATTGAAAATTAAAGTATTAAGTAGATCAATGTCCGGATGTAGTCCTATCCCGAATCAGTATGAGTTCATCGGTCTCAGGTTGAAGCATTTGGGTTCGGATTTGAGGCTTTTGGTGGGTGGGGAGGGTAAGGGAGTGGAGGGTATGGCGTTATAGCGGCTTTCACGACTCTTCGCCAACTGCAGCTATATAAATTGATATCATGAGGTTTATGAACATCCCCAGAGGTAATTTCCGTTTAATAGTTCCTTTACACTAACGGCATGCCAGGTTTTCAGATGTGTATAGTTGTATCAAGCAAGAAGTCATGAATCGTCATGAAAAGATTAGCAAATGAAATGGTAACGCAAGTAGCTTTTAGATTCACAGCACAACAAGATTATTACGTGTGGATTTATATATTTCGTACAATTCTATACACAGTTCATAAAATATTCATTAAAACTGCTTTCGAAAGCTAAAACTACAACTAACATGGAAGAATTTCGGAAGCATGAAGCTATACAGAGCGCTACTTTTGTACGTTGTACACCCATGCAAATACAATTAACTAGGTAAATATCATCAAGATTGAGTATTGAGTACTTAAGTAGTCTCTTACTCTCAAAACATCGATTACAGTGGTTAAGTTTCGAAATCAAGTACTAAATATTTGTTCATAGCTTTTTCGTACAGGACACCCTGCAATTTTTTTCAGTACAAAATGATACAATATTTATTTAATACTATAAATTTCAGCTAAGCACCGTTTAAAAGTTTTTAAAATACTTCAGAGAAACACTACACACAATTACGTTACAGATAAATATTCGATAACATAGACACATTTGTGAAAGAGCTTTTACAGATTTCGAACATTGATCAGATCAGGGCCACAAGGTCTATCTAATTTCTATGTATACTAAGAATACTCTCATTTCTTGACATAAAATATTGTCGAATATTTAATAGATCCTTTCTATTAACAGCATGCATAATTTTGTTGGAAAAGGTTACCTCGTATTTCTCACTACATTTTGCACTGATATATTGACCAGTATACCTAGGATAACCTAGGATGTTGCCGAGCGTTTAGTTACTTTCTGTTCTACAGAGTGAAATGCTTCAAAATCAACAAGAATATATATATATATACGTAGTACATTTAGTACATTATACATTCTTTTACATTCAGGAGAAAATTCTTATCTTGAAATAGTATGTGTACACGCTTAGTAATACTTTCTGATTTATGTTCCCGAGTTAAAACAATAGTGAAGTTAGCATACAGTACTCAAAAGTTGTTATCTTTTTGGCATGTACTTTTGTGTTAGACTTAGAAATCAAATGAAAGATAACCAACTTCGTGGCTGTCTTTCTGCCATTAAATTAAAATCTTCAAGACTTCTTATTAATTAATTCTTCTTCTTCACCGAGATCAGTAAAAGGTCCGGAATGACAATCATCTTCATCTTTTGGTTCCATTTCAGCAACCAACTGAAGACTAGCTGATCTTGCTGCCTGAATTGGCCGAGGAAGTACAGAGGACGAGGACATACCACTTTCATTTCCACTGTAGTCCACACCATCTGAGCTGGAAAGAAGATGTGCACGTTCCTCTCGCATTCCTCCGGGATGTCGGTAAACTTTCGAGGGCATCACATTTCTTACTGTACTCTCTAGTTATGATAGAATTCAAGTTTTTTGTTACTAATTCTATCCCATACTGCTAACTTTTACGTCACAATCACTTATTAGTCAGTTCTTTTACTTACTCACGACACCAATATGCTCCTCTAAATCTTGCTTGACATCTGACACGTCCCACATTTGACAAAATGATTCACAACAATTCGGTTGATCAGCAGCCATGTCCACATATGCTTTATACGAGAAGGAATAATGATGTGCAATAGCCGCAAAGAACATCTCAATGCAAATTAAGAAGTTTTGAAGGCTTGAAGATATGTCCTTAATATCACTTTTATCTGTTGTTCCAAAAACATTAGCGATGACACCTGTGTTCACAAGTATGGAAATTGCCACCCCCTGGCTACATTTAAGAAAGTTAAGAAAACATTCATACGTATTAAATGGAACAAACTGCAATATTACCAGGAAGTATTTTCATAGTACTTACAAAAATGAGAAGAAGACAACAGCTTTAATGCAAAGAAACTTTCCGAGTGGACGCATAGGCTGTAATTCATCCTTGTTCGCTCGATAGAATAAGACTAGACAGTACATAGCCACGAATTGTGACAAATTGTTCACCGCAATTATGTACGGGAATGCAACACCTGCTTTAAACTCATCTTCTCCATAAACTCCAAATTTTTCACAAATGCTAAAAACAATTACAACTGTCTTACTAATACAATGCACAGGAATTCCGGGTTATTTTTTTGATACAAACTTACAATGCAATGAAAGTTGTTAAAGGTCGGAAAATTGTGTACTGTAGAATACCATGTTTGCATTTGTGGACAAATTCTCTTCCCATTTCCCAATCTCTCATGCAACATAATGGGAAGAAATGATTCACCTGAGGGATTAGAATTCAGTAATTAATTCTACAGAACTTTTTAACTATTTAGGGGTCCTAAAAGCACCCATCATCACCTGTTGCTTTAACTCCAAGTTAGCCTCTAAATCCATTTCAGCATTTAAGTAGTTCAGGAGAAACTTCATAAAGTTATAGATGACATATGCTTCGTAGCATTCCCTTAAGGAGTTGCAATAAATACTGTATTCAGGAGCCAGAAGACCTATCCACGCGTCTCCAGCATATATTGGAACCATCCACAGAATTCTTTAAATAAAAAATTGATGGAAACATATTATACAGATCGCATGTTTATCACTGATTATGTGATTTTTGAATTTCTTACCTGATGACATGCTTTTGGAGATACGGTTTAGTATAATGAACAAGATGCTGTGTGATTTCCCAAAAGGTGATAGGCATAGCAAGCAGAGCGAAGACTCCACCGATAATCTGACTGCGTTTCTGTGGGGCGCATTGACTTCCAAGGCAATTGTACACCAGCAAGGGAACAAGTACAACCAGGACCCCCAGATAGCTTAACATGACAAACGGACGTATCCACAATCGCCATCGAACAAAACAGTGAAACCACCACCTTCCAAATCGTGTGCCTGTTAATTAAGATTGATTCACATTAATAAAAAATTAATTAAATTAACAAATTTTTTTAAAAATAATACTCATGAGTTAAAACATTGGAAGAAGCTTCAAAGCAAAGCTGCCATAAGAATACTTCACTTACAACAATCCTGGACGCTCATGATAAATGGATAGTGCCCAAACGTCTTCCTGAGCTATCCTCGTGTCTTGCACAATTGATAAATGAATGTCTGCTGCTGCAGATAAAACGCCAACTGTTCAGTGATCAAATGTCATCACCGGTGAACCTCTTTTTACAGAAAGTGGCATGGTCAGTAAGCTTTTGTGATTTCAGACGTAGACAGTTTCCGAAGTCCCACAGAGCTCTGTTTCTAAATCCACAAAAGACCATCTTTAATTCAACATAATACAATAAGACAAATACTTATTTGGTCTTCAAACCTGCGAATGTATTTAAGTTAGGAATGTATTGCAAGCAAGGATAAAAGTTAGCAGATTCAAAAACAAAAATTAAACTAATTTCAAGTGTAAAAATATCTAAAATATATATTTTAGCCGTCATTAACCACATAAAAAATGTCTGTGTTGTACTACACCTCACTCATTTATCATTTACCAATACTTATTCGAGCCTTCCAGAGCGGTTGGCTCCCACAGATTATTATTTGGCAGTTTTTTGTAGGGGTGACAGAACAGAAAAATATGGATGCTAATTAATAATCCCTAATCATAATTGATAATTCATAATATTCATAAATTATCGTATTCATTCTGGTCCATCCGCGAGTATGCTGATGAATTGGCTTCCCAATACATCAACATACTCACAAATCTCACAACTACACTCATTATATTCTTCTCATTGATATTTAACTTCAGGAAACCAACTGATAATGAATTGTTATTAAATAGGAATGTTTAGAATTCAACATATACAAAGACCCCATTCACAACTTATTTGCAATACACCTTTTTCAGTAGTAATGGATTATTGTATAAAAACAACAGTACCTGAAATGAGAGTTTACTGACAAGAATCAAACTACGTGTACATAATTTGTAAAGATCATATTCGATATCACTTTAATTGTAGCAGAATTAAGTAGCCAGATGTCCTGTTGTAAATTATTCCGTGTGAATATTTCCCGTCAGTGTTCACAAAATCACAAAAAACACTTGTTTACCCTGTTTAATGCTGTCTTTCTCTGTTGCTGACATTTACTTTTTTAGAAACCTATGCTCTCTCCTACTCCCACACTACTACCAGCTGTCTACAACCAAGCTTACTAATATGTGTACAAAAGTACAAATATAAGTATGAAAAATACTATGCAATTGCATCAAGCACATCATAACTTAACTTATACTTCATAACTTATTAGAAGAGACATGATTAACGAACTCACCTGATTCTATTAGAATGATCAGTCTTCTTAAAACAAAGATAGTTTGATTCTTACTATATACTAACTTCCCTCGGCTGAAGTTCAGCAAGTTCAAGACTAAAATGCTCAGTCGCACTCGGTATTTGTCGTCAATAAGTTTAAAAAATAGGTCTTTGCATGAATTCGTCACACTACTAGTACTACCTCAAAACATTTCTCACTTTGCCGTTTCCGACTTAAATGAAGTATTGATGGAAACTTGAGAGCAAGTAACAATATGAAAATATAATTCACCAATAAAGTCTCCTCCAGGTAATATCAATATTATAATAATATATGTATTATGCAACACTTACTTTCTAGAGAGAAACTTGAGAAGAGCTGTAGAATGATACTGATTAGATTTGACGACGATAGCTAGGTGAATACGAACGAATGCAGCACACACAATAAAGTAGTAGTAGTATGATGACTTATATTCTGGACAACCTGTAGAGAAAATCCTATATAGCCTAGTTTTATATGATTTGATCTCCGTGTGAGAGTAGACGAGAGCTTGATGACGTAAAGGAAAACCTAGATTATATAAATCAAATGAAATCTTACATATTCTTATCGATTCCACCAAATTCTAGTTACAATGCTTTTGGTAACTTTTCTCCTCTTTTCTATTCTCTACTAGTCGGCCTTTTTACATTATTTATATATGATCATTACCATATAATGATGCATTGATATTGATACCCAATAACCCATTATCAGTTTGCTCTTTCTACATCCATTAAATTCATTGCAGCTCAATATTAAGCATTCAATCCACCTAATCCAGAACCCCATTCAAGCAAGAAGTTAAAAGATACCCGTCTTTATCACACCACCATATGCCATTTATTGAAAGGAAATCGGAGTCATAATACTTTCTATTCATTTGTTATTCAACCAACTAATGAAATGAATAATCCACCCTTAGTTTTCTCACAAAGTTTGGTCAGTTTCGTTAAATCCATTCTTACATCTTTACATCTCAATGCTTCCAGTTCACTCACGATCCTCAAGAACCCTCCTGTACTACCCTTCTTATTATAGTTTAAACAAACAATAATATCCTACGCCTCATAATGTTATCTTATGCGAAATCTGAATGAGTGTCCCAATCTCAGGCTGTATGCATTGCATATTATGGAAACCGGAGTTCTTATCATCAGGAGAGAGGGAAGTTGAGATACGACGACGACGAGAGAGACGCAAAAGAACGAAAAATCGTCTGAGAGTGAGCAGAGTGGAGAGGACCGCACGTGAGAGGGAACGCACTTTCCTCCTCAAAATCACATTCTTCCACTCCACAACAATCATCACAAATCTCCGCAGCTCATCTCGTCGTTGTCGTCGTTGTCGTCGACGTCGTTTCTTTTGTCGTCCACAACCAAAGCTGCCGTGCCATTCCGCCATTTCTTCTACTTAACTTCCATCATCCTTCTTCGTATATATATATACATAAATATATAGGTATGGGCAAAATGTATTCTGTAACGACTTTTGTAGTTTAGCATAGTAGTAGTAGTTAAACACTCATTCGTTTCGTGCAATTTTGTTAATACTCCTCTCCTCATTTCAGGTTTGCATAATATTGTAATCGGGTCTTCAGATACAAAAGAAGTTGATTTATTGTTACCTGTCTTCAGTATTCTTAAACCTTCCGTTTAGTAACATCAAACAGCGAAATAAACTACTCCAAAAAACGTACTGTTGGGAGATACTCATGGGTTGCGGTGGATATCCTCAAATTGACTTGTAAAAAGGTAATACGTGCAGTAATTTAGTAATTTTAGTAGTGTAACCGCATTAACCTTCTCTGTGAAACTCTTTTGGATTGTGTTGGTAGGGGTTTTTTATTTATTTGTAATGTGCAGGTTTGTAACTTTCTGTGCAGGTTTGGTAATTTGAACTGTTAGAAGTCTGAAAAATGACGGACAACAACACAGGAAGCTATCAACTTCAAATTCCAGCCGGCTCAGGACATCAAGTCATCTTTGTAGATAAGAATTCAGAGAAATTTTCATACAGCCAGCGTTTAGAGGTCGCTAATTCAGCTAGCTGGTTTCAGCCTGATCCTAGCAACATTCCAGGTGTCAGTGGCACATCTCTTTTCAAAGTCATTGAAACTGTACCAACGTCAGAGCAGCAAGTCGGTTGGGATTTGTCGATTCCGAATAAAGTACATCTGAGCGAAAGCTTGACGACATGGCCCGATCAAGTTATACCATCTCCTATAAAGGTCGAGCAAAATGAATTCAATAATGTACCTGGGTCTGTGTTTAACAATGGTGGGGGTCATATTTCTGAAAGAAATAATATTACTAATGGAATTTCGCCTACTCTCCCATTTAATGCCGTCAAACAAGATGAATTTGGTTCTTTGCCGATTGCTACTTCTAGTCAATACGTGTCTGTGATCAAGCGAACCCCTGTAAAAAAATCACGCAGAAAATCAGTCACAAGTCAGATAAAACAAGCCGCAAGGAAAGTAGTCGAAGTAGGCGAAGCGAAATTTTTTAATGAACCATGTCCAAAATTAACGCCAGCGAATAAAACTCCACGAAAAAGATCCAAAAAAACTGAAGATCGGCAGAGCCTCTGCAAGTCTTCCGGTGCAAAGAAATGCACTTCTGCAAATCCTGAAAGGAATTCACTAGCTCTATTCGCAGAAGTAGCTATTGCTTGTCTTTCAGGAGCTCATTTGAGCAATGAAAGTCATGAGTGTAATTCGGAAGCCTCGATTGGCTCGATTAATCCTCCTGATCTGACTCCTGAAGTGACAAACGACACATTGTCTGCTCGAATGGCCTCAATATCAACTTCTGATGGATTCAAAGAAATGATGTCTACTACAGTTGCTTCAAGTTCACCGCCTGAACTATCAAAAGAAATGGCATTTACTCCAGTTGCTTCAGTTTCAAGGTCTAAAAAATCTAAAGATAAAGTGCCTACTCCAACAACTCCAACCCCTAAAGTATCAAAAGAGATGGTGAACATCTCTATTAAAGTTATGGAGATACCACCAAAAGAAAACAAAATTTGGTGGGTTGATTTTAGCCGTTCTGAACCTGATTCAAATTCGAGTTCAGATGATCCCCTAAGAAAACGATTCGCTGGTACAATAAAGGTACTGTATACTAGTACTGTAATTTGTAAAATTAATTTCACAATGCTGATTTAGTTATTACATAAAGTTGTTTTTAACAGCGTGCACGAGAAATTCTCAGTAATAAAGTATGGGATACTGTGGCAGAAGCTATTTCTGTCGCCGATGAAGTATTTGGAATTGAACCGATCATCAAAACATCGTTCCGACGACCTGAAGGAAAACCTATCATGATTCGTTTCATCAGTCAATCAGATTCTTCCCAAGGTATGTAAACTTGCCTGTAGGTTATGTTAAATCCATTCGTTGAATACACTAAATTATCTGGTGTAATTTATTTTGTGAATAGTTGAGGGACTTCAACATTTTCCTTCTCCGAATGAAATGGTGATTAGCCCGAATAATGGTTTAGAAGCTTCACTATCTCTACAAAATTCAGTAGTTGGTGTAGTTCCTCAGATAACGAATGGTGCTAGCGATTTTGCTTTAGATTTAAGCCCCAAGAAGGTTCTTTCTGTACAATCTGAACAAGATATCTTCCTTGGCAAATCTACTCTTCCTTGCGAAGAACTGAAGTGTGTAAATGACAAAATACTGGCAGAATCTCTCCCGATGCAAATCGAGGCATGTGACATAAAGGTTGAAAACAGTAAGGATATGTTACCCCAGGATGATGTGGACTCCATTGAAGATACTGTAGACTATAACGCCCTTCCAGGATCACGCCTTAACCCGTTTTATTTCATTAGTCGGGACAATTTCAAACGTATTCTTTTCTATCAAGTTAAAACAGATACCCATGATGTTCCAACGTGGATACGCTCCAAACTTGATTCATGTGGGTTTCTTGACGTGATTCGAGATCGACAGCACAAACAAGAAAGCATTCAGCCTTACTCGGACGGAATCGTGTCTTATTGCTACATTTCAGTTAGAAATCAAAAGCCTGTTTCAATAAAAACAGTTTACTATCGAGCTTCCGACCTTGGAAATGTTAAAGTTACCATGCCAAATTACACCAGTGAAAGTGCAACAGAGGGACAAAAATTTTACATGTTTGATGATCAAATCCAGCCAAATCAGACCAGTTGTACGACGGAACTTGGAACAGGAACTTCTAATCAACAGCTACTCGGTGAGTCCAGTCAAACTCCTGCACCTTTAAATGCTGTAGATATGGATTGCTCCGAAATACAGAACGATGTGCATAAAATGGATGAATGCATATCTGCACTTCATATCGCTGAAAACAAGATAACTCAGCAGACTGAACTTATTGAGTCTCAAACAAGGTCCCCGACATTCGAAACTTCACGTTATGCATCGATCGCTGCTTATGCTGAAGAATGTTCAAAATCCATCATCGATGCTTCAATTCCGGTTTCCGTACTTCCTGTGCAATCAAAAAAGGCATCAGTACAGATAAAAAAAGAACCGAATCAAGCTCGCACAAAAAAGAAGTTGCGTGAAGTGCATGGAATCAAGTTATCTCCTATTAAGACTGAGAATAAAAGTGTAAAGGTTAAGCGATTGCGAAAGAATCTAACAGCTGATATTAAAATTAACTCGTCCGTTATGAAATCTGAAACCGGAGAACCTTTTATCAAAAGCGGAATTCTAGACGAAAAAAGAGAAGTATACCACGCTAACGCTGAGGATAACATGTCAGAGGGTAAAAATACTGAATTCAATGCATTTGTGGCTCAATATGGCAACAAACAAACAAAGGCTAAAGCGCTAGCAACAAGCGGGGACGCGAAACTCAATGCATCCACGGTTGAATCTCAAATCGGAGACACTGAGTCCAAACGCAGCAAGCCAGGAGACGACAGTAATGCCAATTTAAACATGATTAAAACTGAAAATATCAAACCAGTGAAGAAAATGGGTCGGCCTAAGAAACTTGGGATAGCACTAAAAGTTGGTCCAGCTTTTCCATCTAAAGACGGAGATACCAAAGGCAGTTCTGTTACTCCAAAATTGTCGTATGAAGATGCTGTGCGAAGTCGAAAGTGGTATCCCAGTACAGCTGAGCAACATATGCTGTATGGGGTAAGTCTTGTTGGGGCAAGAATTTACTACGTGAAGTTTGTTTTTCTTTTTTTACTGCATTTTCCTAATTATGTTTTAGGATGGGCGATTTTTAATACTGGCTGATCAGGATGACAAACCAGAAAAGGAAGCCTTAATTTACAAGATACTGATGTGCAAAAATGATAGGCAGTTACTAAAAAAATTCAAACCTGTAGAATTAAATGGCCGTATATTTCATCATGCAACCGACACGGTAAAGTTTCTATCATCTAAAGTAAGGTTTTCTGAAGATTTCCAGATTGTAAAATTTGATTTTTGACAGTTTGTTCCTCTGTTTGGTCCGTTGAAAGAGTTGTTTTTGAAGTATCGTCCTGTAATATGTAAGGATGTCCATAGAAGTCAGAACGGCGATAATGTCATCGAAGTAGTAAAGTACTTCTGCATTCCCAGAGTAGCACCGTAGGCTCTTGATTTCAATATCACCATCATCTTATTGAATTATATTTTTTAAAGTTTGATATTGACTTTCCAGATTACTCTTCTACTTTGATAAAACTAAGGATTTGTATTCATCTTTGAGATTGGTTACTATGATATTTGCTCGTGAAATCATGCAAACTGGTTACACTGGAAAGAAAGTGACGAGAACCAGTATTGAGTGTGAGTTAAATATTTTTTTT
>Ga0194135_10002685_pt1 | contig 10814 bp, 7 predicted proteins | sample LitLau_LLRF_2013_FD_134024 | JGI IMG/M metagenome (GOLD analysis project Ga0194135, IMG submission 134024) | Freshwater sediment microbial communities in response to fracking from North America - Little Laurel Run_MetaG_LLRF_2013 (version 2) | ecosystem: Environmental > Aquatic > Freshwater >... | reverse complement strand
TGACCACCGGCGCACATGTGGATACCGCGACCCTGTCGATGTCCAAGGCCGGTGGCGATCAGCTGGATTTCCTCAAGATCAAGCTCAGCCCGGTCATGGTCACGTCGTATCAGACGGGCGGCTCGGGCGGCGAAGACATGATCACGGAAAACATCACGCTGACCTTCGGCAAGATCGAATTCGAACACTTCAAGCAGAGCAAGGACGGCGTGGTCTCGTCGACCGGCACGGCCTCGTTCGATCTCGAAGCCGTCAAGGCTGCCTAAGCTGCAAGCCGCGTTTTGGTCTTCGCTTGTCTTCATCGGTCGCGCCCTTCGGTATCTGGAAAAAAAATGACACCTGAGATCAAGCTCAAGGAAGGCCAACTTGAAGAAGCGCTGCAGCTGTTGACCGTGCAGGTCCGTAACAACCCGGCGGATTCCAAGCGCCGGGTCTTTCTCTTTCAATTGCTGGCTCTTCTTGGCCAGTGGGATCGAGCGCAAAATCAGCTCAAGATGTCTGGTGAGCTGGATGCATTGAACGCAATGCTGGTTGGCGCGTATACCCAGGCCATCAAGGGTGAGCTGGTACGCGCCGACGTTTTTGCCGGTTTGCGTTCACCCGTCATCATCGGCGAGCCGGAACAGTGGCTTGCCTACCTTCTACAGGCACTGAAACTCAACGCGGACGGCCAGCACAGCCAAGCGGCTGCATTGCGCGAACAGGCCTTTGACGCGGCCCCGTCCGTTTCAGGAACAATTGACGACACCCCCTTCGAGTGGCTCGCGGATGCTGATCCGCGCCTGGGCCCCTGTCTCGAAGTCATCGTCAACGGCGGTTATTCGTGGGTGCCTTACACCCGCATCAAGCAACTCAAGTTCGACCCGCCCTCGGATCTTCGCGACAAGATCTGGGCACCAGTCCAGATCACCTGGGCCAATGATGGCCAAGCGGTTGGATTCATTCCCGCGCGGTACCCGGGATCCGTGCAGACCGGCGATGCCAGTCTGATGCTCTCAACCAAGACTGAATGGACTGATCTTGGCAGCGACACCTATGTCGGTAGTGGACAACGCATGCTTGCGACCGATGGTGGGGAGTATCCGCTGCTTGACGTTCGCTTGATTACGTTCAACCAGGCCTGAGCGCGATCGACCTCCGATCATGGCCGAACTGACTACACAGGAGCGGCTGCAGCCTTCCCTGCTGGACCGTCTCACCGACGACGATCCCTCGAAGATCGAGGAAAGTCGAGAGCGGCGTGTCATCTCCGCCAACCGGCTTCGAGACTTCGTGACCCGTGATCTGTCCTGGCTGCTCAATTCTGTTCACTTCGAAGTCGATCAAGACCTGAGTGAATATCCCGAGGTCCGCAATTCGGTCGTCAATTTCGGCATCCCCGATTTGACCGGTGTTGCTGTCTCGAAGATCGAAGTTCATACCTTGCAGCGGCAGGTCCGCGATTCAATCCTCCGGTTCGAGCCGCGCTTGACGCAAGGTACCTTGCGCGTGATTGCCGAAGCGACGGACCGAATGGATCGCTCGGCCCTGACCTTTCGGATTGAGTCCGAAATGTGGGCGCAGCCGATTCCTCTGAACCTTTACCTAAAGACAGAAGTCGACCTCGAAACGGGTCGCTTCAAGGTCTCGGAAAATCTGGGCTGACCGGCATGGATCCGCGCCTGCTCAAGCATTACAACCGCGAACTTCAGCACATCCGCGAGATGGGCGGCGAGTTCGCACGAGAATTCCCGAAGATCGCCGGCCGTCTCGGCCTGGAAGGTTTCGAGTGCGCCGACCCCTATGTCGAGCGCCTCCTGGAAGGATTCGCCTTCCTTGCTGCGCGCGTTCAACTCAAACTCGATTCTCAGTTCCCGGTCTTCACGCAGCACCTGACCGAGATGATCTACCCGCATTACCTCGCGCCTATCCCCTCGATTGCCGTGGTGCAACTGCAGCCGGATCTCAAGGAAAGCTCACTCGTCACGGGACATACCGTGCCGCGCAATACAGCCTTGCGGAGCCTGACCAGCAAGGACGATCGCACGGCCTGCGAATACCGCACAGCCCATGATGTTTCACTGTGGCCGCTGCAAATCGCCGAGGCAAAGTACTTCGATACACCGGCCGCCCTGGCCGCCGCGGGTGTCTCGATTCCGGCCGGCAAGACGGTTCGCGCAGGTTTGCGGATCAAGTTCAATCTTCCGGCTGGGGCTGTCGTGAACATGCTCACGCTGGATGAACTACCGATCTTCATCGCCGGGACGGACCAGCTTCCGAAGCGGCTCTACGAGCAACTGCTCGGCAATGCCGTCGGCTATCTCGTCCGGGCAAAAAAAGGCTCGACACCGGTCAGCGAATGGTTTGACGCCAGCCGGATCAAGCGGAAGGGCTTCGAAAGTGATGAAGCTCTGATTCCTTATACCGGGCGGTCATTCAGCGGCTATCGCCTTTTACAAGAGTATTTCGCCTGTCCCGAGCGATTTCTGTTCGCGAACTTCACCGGCCTGCGTCGCGTCCTCGCACGTTGCGACGGCACCGAGTTCGAGTTGGTCGCCCTGTTCAACACCAGCGTTGCCAGCCTGCATAACGCGGTGGATGCGTCAAACTTCAAGCTGTTCTGCACACCCGCGATCAATCTCTTCCCGCGTCGTGCGGATCGTATCCATCTGGAGATGGGCAAGGTCGAGTATCACATCGTTGCCGACCGCACTCGACCGATGGATTTCGAGGTTCACAGCGTCAGCCACGTCGAAGGATTCGGCGACAGTCAGGAACCCGAGCAGCGCTTTCTTCCGTTCTACGGCAGCGATGAACATACCTGGCATCACCGCCATGCCGCGTTCTACACAATTCGCCGGGAGCCTCGCCTGCTCTCAGCCCGTCAGAAAATCCATGGCGCGCGCTCCAGCTATATCGGTAACGAGATGTTCATATCGCTGGTCGATGCCAGCGATGCGCCGTACTCCACGCGGCTGCGTCAGCTCGGCATGCATCTTCTGTGTACGAATCGCGATTTGCCGCTGACCATGCCGGTTGGGAAGTCCAACACGGACTTCACGCTGGAAACCGGTGCACCGGTCGAAGCGATCCGATGCGTAGCGGGGCCCAAGAAACCGCGGGCTCCTGTCTCATCAGGCGAGACCGCGTGGCGGCTGCTGAGCCATCTGCAGTTGAATTATGTCTCTCTGATGGAGGATGGCCCCGACAGCGGCGCAGCGGCCTTGAGGGAAATGCTCACGCTCTATGCAGACGAGTTTGATTCCTCCGCATTGCGCCAGATTGAAGGCGTCAAAGCCGTCAAATCACAAGCCATCGTGCGACGCATCCCGGTGCCCGGCCCCATTACCTACGGCCGCGGACTCGAGATCACGCTGACCTGTGAAGACTCTGCGTTTGAGGGTACCGGTGCATTTCTGCTCGGTGGTGTCATGCAGGAGTTCTTCGCGCGATACGTGTCGATCAATTCATTCACCGAAACCGTACTGCGTACGCTAGAACGTAATGAGGTTGCCCGATGGCCAGCTCGGCTCGGCAAACGCCAGATTCTGTAGCGCTCGAAAACGCGCTGCGTGATCACCCCGAAGCCTTCGAGTTCTTCGATGCGGCTCGGCGGCTCGAATGTGCGTTTCCGCACCGGCCGCGTATCGGTAATTCGACCAAGGCGACTGACGATTTCGTTCGGCTCTGCCATTCGCCTTCGCTCGCATTCGCGCCGCGAATGATCGACAAGTACGAGCTCGGGAAAGACGGCAAACCTCCCAAACTCAAGGGCTTCTTTCTCGGTCTGTTCGGCCCGCATGGTCCGCTGCCCCTGCATCTGACCGAATACGCTATGGATCGCGAGCGCTTCCATCAGGACCGCACGTTTGCCGCGTTCGCAGACATGTTCCATCACCGGATGATGGGCCTGTTCTACCGCGCCTGGGCCGATGCACAACCCACGGTTCAATACGATCGCCCCGGGGAAGACCGATTTGCCCTGTATGTCGGGGCACTGGTGGGCCTGTCGACCGGGAATCTCACAGGTCGTGATGCTTTGCCCGATCAATACAAGCGATTCTTCGCGGGCCGTCTGCTCTCGCAAGCGCGCAGTTCCGAGGGACTTATCGGTTTGCTGGAGCGCTTCTTCCGGGTGCCCGTCAGCTTGATCGAGCATGTTGCCGAGTGGATGCATCTTCCCGCGGTGTCCAGCCTTCGCCTCGGCGGATCGCCCGACACAGCAACACTGGGCCAGACTGCCGTGATCGGGGAATGGGTCTGGGGTGCACAGCAGCGATTCCGGCTTCGGATCGGACCGCTGAACCGAGCCGACTTCAATAAATTTCTTCCCGGTGGCGAGTCACTCAAGCAACTCGTGGCTGCAGTCAAGACCTATGTCGGCGAGGAAATGGCCTGGGATGTCCAGTTGGTTCTGCAGAAGTCCGAAGTACCGAGTACGTCGCTGGGCAAGGCAGGACGTCTCGGATTGAACAGCTGGATGACCAAGGGTAATCCGCCCATCGATGCAGATCAGGTTGTGCTGAGGCCGGTCGGCTGACCCGCCTCGGTGGAACGAATAGAGAGCGCAAGCAAAGTACAGCAGCACATCAACCAATCAAGAACCCACTCAGGGGAGACTCATGGCGGAAATCAGTCGCGGTGCGTTGTTCGGAAAGCTCAACAAGCTCGCGTATCGCGGTATCGAGAGCGCAACAGTCTTCTGCAAGCTGCGTGGCAACAAGTACGTGGAGCTGGTGCACTGGATTCATCAACTGCTGCAGCTTCCAGACTCCGACCTGCACCGGATCATCAAGCACTTTGCGCTGAATCCATCAAAGCTCGCGGCCGATATCACCGATGCGCTGGATCGTCTGCCACGAGGCTCAGCCACGGCGGATCTCTCCACCAATGTCGAAGAGGCTGTCAAGGAAGGTTGGCTCTATGCCACGCTGATGTTCGGCGAAGCCCAGGTCCGAACAGGCTATCTGCTCGTCGGCGTGATCCGCACGCGCGAACTGAAGCTCGCGCTGCAGAACATCTCGGCCGAATTCTCCAAGATCAAGCCGGAAGAACTCGTCGATCGCCTCAAGGACATCGTGGCTGGGTCGCCGGAAGACGGCCAGAGCGCCAGTGACGGCTTCAAGGTCGGCGGTGCCGAACCGGGCGAAGCCAGTGGCGCCATTGCCCCGGCCGCAATGGGCAAGCAGGAAGCCCTGAAGAAATTCACGACGGATCTGACCGAGCAAGCCCGTTCCGGCAAGATGGATCCGATCGTGGGCCGCGACGATGAAATCCGTCAGGTCATCGATATCCTGATGCGCCGCCGTCAGAACAACCCGATCCTCGTCGGCGAAGCGGGCGTTGGCAAGACGGCTGTCGTCGAAGGCTTTGCGCAGCGCATCGCGCGTGGCGATGTACCGCCGTCGCTGAAGGACGTGCAGTTGCTCGTACTCGATGTCGGCCTGTTGCAGGCCGGTGCCAGCATGAAGGGCGAATTCGAACAGCGCTTGCGCTCGGTCATCGAGGAAGTCCAGGCCAGCACCAAGCCGATCATCCTGTTCATCGACGAAACCCATACGCTCGTGGGTGCAGGTGGTGCCGCCGGAACAGGGGACGCCGCGAACCTGCTGAAGCCTGCACTCGCGCGCGGCACGCTGCGCACGGTCGGCGCCACGACCTTCGCCGAGTACAAGAAGCACATCGAAAAGGATCCGGCACTGACTCGCCGCTTCCAGACCGTGACCGTCGACGAGCCGGACGAGAAGAAGGCCATCCTCATGATGCGCGGCATTGCCAGCACCATGGAGAAGCATCACAAGGCACAGATTCTCGATGAAGCACTGGAAGCGGCGGTCAAGCTGTCTGCCCGCTACATTCCCTCCCGCCAGTTGCCGGACAAGTCCGTCAGCCTCCTCGATACCGCCTGTGCACGGGTCGCCGTAAGTCTGCACGCCACGCCAGCGGAAGTGGACGACAGTCGCAAGCGCATCGAGTCGCTGAACACGGAACTCGGAATCATCGAGCGTGAAAAAGCCATTGGTATCGACGTCGCCGAACGTGAAACGGAGGCCTCGGAACTCCTAGCTGCGGAAAAAGCCCGGCTCGAAACACTCGAAGCGCGCTGGAACGAGGAAAAAGAGCTGGTCGCTGAGATGCTCGATCTGCGCGCCAAGCTGCGCCAGGGCGGAAAGCCGGTCGAAGGCACGGGCAGCAAGCTCGAAGCCGAAGCAGCCAAGGCGGCTGCACCCGCGCCGACTGCGCTCAGCGACGCTGAACGCGAGGCAACCCTCACGAAACTGAAGGAAGTGCAGGCCAAGCTCAGCGCCGTGCAAGGCGAAAGCCCGCTGATGCTTCCAACCGTCGACTATCAGGCCGTCGCCAGCGTGGTGGGAGACTGGACCGGCATTCCCGTTGGCCGAATGGCGCGCAACGAAATCGAGACCATCCTCAAGCTGCCACAGCTCCTTGCTCAGCGCGTCATCGGCCAGGATCACGCGATGGAGATGATCTCCAAGCGCATCCAGACCTCGCGCGCTGGACTCGATAACCCGCAGAAGCCCATCGGTGTCTTCATGCTCGCGGGCACTTCCGGTGTCGGCAAGACCGAAACCGCGATCGCGCTCGCCGAGTCGCTGTACGGCGGCGAACAGAACATGATCGTCATCAACATGAGCGAGTACCAGGAAGCGCACACGGTCTCCTCACTGAAAGGTGCACCTCCGGGATATGTCGGCTATGGCGAAGGCGGTGTGTTGACCGAAGCCGTGCGCCGCAAGCCCTACTCCGTCGTGCTGCTTGACGAAGTGGAGAAAGCCCATCCGGACGTGCACGAACTGTTCTTCCAGGTCTTCGACAAGGGCTTCATGGAAGACGGCGAAGGCCGCAGCATCGACTTCAAGAACACCCTGATCCTGCTGACCACGAATGCTGGTACCGATCTCATCGCGGGTTTGTGCAAAGACCCGGATCTGATGCCGGATCCCGAAGGAATGGCCAAGGCGCTGCGTGAGCCGCTGCTCAAGATCTTCCCGCCTGCCCTGCTTGGCCGCTTGGTCACGATTCCGTACTACCCGCTCTCCGACGAGATGCTTGGCAAGATCGTCAAGCTGCAACTGAATCGCGTGAAGAAGCGGGTCGAGGCTCGTTACAAGATTCCATTCGTGTATGGAGAAGACGTGGTGAAACTCGTCGTCTCTCGCTGCACCGAGAGCGAATCCGGTGGACGAATGATCGACGCAATCCTGACCAACTCGATGCTGCCGGATATCAGCCGCGAGTTTCTCAACCGCATGATGGAAAGCAAGGAAATCAAGGGTGTGACCGTAAAAGCGGCGAACGAGCAGTTTGAATATCTGTTCGACTGATCACTCGATTCGACCCGCAACAACGACTTCAATGAAACGGCCAAAACACAGAATGCCGGCTTCATTCGTCTTATCAAACCAAGGAGAAGCTCATGACCGCAAGACTCGCTGGCTATGCCAACCGCAGACTCAATGAGATCGTCGTGGCGGGCAGCCACGATGCCGGTATCTACGTGGAGGCCAAGGACAACGTCCAGACCCAGGCCCTGAACATTTACCAGCAGGCCGATGCCGGAGTCCGGTTCTTCGATATCCGCGTCGCGGTGCAGGCGATCGAGCTGAACGACGGCACCACCCGCAACGTCAGCAAGGCCTTCCATCTGGATCAGTCGCTGATCGGCGGCAAGAAGAAGCAGACGCAGAGCATGGGCAGATTCGGTGGATGGGGCGGCAGCCTCCAGTCCATCCTCATGGATGCCCAGCGGTACGTGGTCCAGTATCCGACGGAGTTCCTGATCCTAAAATTCTCCAAATCGTTCGGCTGGCCCGCCATCTTCACCATGTGCAAGAACGTACTCGGCAACGACCAGTACCGGCCGCAATGGGGCTGGCAGAATCTCAACATGGCCACGGTGGGCAACTTGGCAGGGAAAGTCGTCACGATTTTCCCGGATTCGCTGATCGCCGAAATGCGGCAATCCAACGTGATCAACATCCAGAACCAGAACGACTGGGGTCTGCTACCGTTTACGGAGCTGTACAACAAGAAAACCAAAACCTGCAACGCGTACAGCTCGATCCGCAACGGTCTGCAGTATTTCGGAAAGTTCAGCAGCACGTCCGACATTGCAGCCAACACCAAGAAGCAGACCAAGCTCATGGTTTCCGGCGGGACGACCGCCGACCCGGCCGTCGTCGGCATGATGTACTGGACCACCACCGGGCTCATCGCCAACATCCGCGAACGCAACGACCGCATGTGGACCGGACCGTCGCAGACTTCGCTGGCCAACACCTGGAGTCGCGGCCTCGAGAGTTCCATCCGCAATCAGCTGGGGCAGAAGCAGAACCTCCTGGACGTGATCAACCTCAATCACGGCAACCTGCTGAAGAGCTTCATGCCCAACATCGTCATGATGGACTTCTCGAATCGTACCCGCTGCGACACGGTTTATGCCCTCAACACCGTCACCGCGAACGATCTGAACCAGATGATCGATCGTCACCGCCCGGCGGTCGTCGAGAACCTTCGCAAGCAGCAGGAGCGAATCGCCCGCGCGAGTTGACCCTATCGCCAGTGGGCAAGAGCCGCCTGCTTTCACCTTCCAAAGCAGCCGATACATTCCATCTGGGGCATCCGATGACCACCTTCACCGTGTATTGCCATGGCACCGGATTCAACCGGGTCAAGGGCACCAACTCCGACGAGCTCGTCGCGTGGTTCCATAACCACAACACCGGCGTCGAGGCCCGGCTCAACGGTTCGCTCGTGGGCGCCGGCGACTACATGATCAACGAGGGCCCGGGGCACGGAGGCGCCGGTGGTCTGGCGCAGGCCCAGAACGTGAATCCCGTCTCGGGGGATCTCAAGGTGAACCGGCCGCTGAGCAAGCGGCTGAACCCGTTCACGTCACCGTCGTTCGCCGACCACGCGAGCGGCAATACCGGCGGCCCGTCGAAGTTCGCGGATGCAAAGGGCAAGATTGCGGGGCAGGGCTGGGACGAGAACGTGATCCGCACGGTCAACGTGATCCAGGATCTCAAGTTCGAAAAGAACGTCGCCATCGATCGTGTCAATCTGGTGGGCTGGAGCCGGGGCGCAGTCACGTGCATCCGAATCGCGCACCGCCTGTACGAAGTATTCAAGGACGAGATCGAATGCAACATCTTCGCGGTCGATCCGGTTGCGGGCAACGACGCCGGCCTGAAGATGGTGGACACGCAAGTGCTGCAGCCCAACGTGCAGCGTTATATCGCCATACTAGCCATGCACGAGATGCGCAAGACCTTCAAGCCGCAGGACTGGTCGCGCATGACGGTGAACCCCGCGAACACCACGGCCGTGCTGCTGCCAATGCCCGGCGTTCACAACGCGCAGGTCATGGTAAACACGCCTCCCGACTCCGCCTACATCACGCGCAACCTCGCCTGCGGTTTTCTGCGTAGCGTCGGCACCGCAGTGAGCAATGTGCCCTACGCACATCTCAGTTCGGCGCAGGACATGTGCGAAGCCTACGGTCGCCTCGTGCTTTCACTATCGGAGCATGCCGGCTACCAGTCGCATGGCATCGGCAGCCGCGCCGTTGGCACGGGCCTGCGCCGTCGCAGCTTCGCCAAGCACTCGCGCATGGACACCTACACGCGCGGCGGCAAGGAGAGCTACTGGATCAACGAACATCACCGCGCGTGCTTCGAAGAAGCGTTTCCGCTGGCGTACACGATCATCTTCGAGAGCAACGGTAACGGCACCATGGCCCTGGCCAACGCCGATGCCCAGCTGTCCGCGGCAATGGCTTCCCGCAACGGTATCCGCAATTCGCTGATCGCGAAAGGCCTGCTGAATCCGCAGGGCGCCGGCTATGAAATCGGTATCGGCGCAGGCCGCTATACCGACCAGCTCCGGTCGGCCTGGCCAGCCACTTTCCCGCTGCATGCGTGAACGCCGTGTCCGATGCCGTCGTCCGCGCCACCGCCTTGCTGCGAGGCGGTGATCTCGCAGCCGCCGAGCACCTGCTGGTCGAAGCGCTGGGGCTGGAGCCGCTCAACGCCGAAGCGCTGCATTTTCTCGGCATCCTGCGCTATCAGCAGGGTAGCGCCGACGAGGCGGTGAAGCTGATCCAGCAGGCGCTGCAGCAAGTGCCGGCCTACGCCGACGCGCACAACAACCTCGGCAATATCCACAAGGAATGTGGGCGACTCGAAGCGGCCGAGGCCTGCTATCGGCGAGCACTGGAATGCATGGCCCATGACGATGCGCTGAGCAATCTCGCCCTGGTGCTCGAAGCGCGAGGCAGCATCGACGAGGCCTTCGACGCGCATCGCAATCTGGTCGGCCGCAACCCCGACTATCCCGATGCCTGGCTGCGCCTGGGCATCTTCCTGCGCCGCAACGCTAAGACGGCGGAGCATCTCGAAGTCGCGATCCGCTGCTTCGTCAATGCGAGCAGCAAGGCGCCCAGCGACACGCGCGTACTGTCGGAACTGGGCATCGTGCTGCACATGTTAGGCAGGCACGTCGAGTCGCAGGACGTCTACCGCGAATGGCTGCGGCGCGATCCCGCCAACCCGGTGGCCCAGCACCGGCTGGCGTCCTGCGGCGGAACCGCAGCACCGGCACGTGCTTCGGATTCCTATGTCAGCAAGGTCTTCGACGACTTCGCCGACAGCTTCGACGATCTGCTGCTTCACAAGCTTCACTATCGTGCGCCGCAGGTATTGGTAGCTGCGCTTTCGAGGAATCTACCGCCGCCAGCTGCAGCGCTCGATATTCTCGACGCCGGGTGCGGCACAGGACTTTGCGGCCCGATGATCAAGCCGTGGGCCAGGCAC
>Ga0194135_10002684_pt1 | contig 10816 bp, 12 predicted proteins | sample LitLau_LLRF_2013_FD_134024 | JGI IMG/M metagenome (GOLD analysis project Ga0194135, IMG submission 134024) | Freshwater sediment microbial communities in response to fracking from North America - Little Laurel Run_MetaG_LLRF_2013 (version 2) | ecosystem: Environmental > Aquatic > Freshwater >... | reverse complement strand
TAAGTATATGGGGAATATGGAGTTTACGACAGTTTACTTATAAAGAGAGAGAGAGAGAGAGGCAAACTTTCGTTCCTAAGTGTTTTATATTCATCTTTGGTTAGGCTATTGATTTTGGGGATTTGTCTTTTTAAACTTTCTCTGCTTCCTTAGGGTCTCTCTCACGAGAGGGACAAAAGTGTTTGCCATAAGTTTTAAGGAACAAAAAGTGCAGGAGAAGGTCGTCTTTTGAATGCACTTCTTAAATGTATTTGCCTCGTGTCCTTCCATGTACTTATAAATGCCCGTAATGGTTTGGTGTATAGAGTTCTGTGGGAAGATCCAATTATAATGAACATAACGAGTACTCTGCAGCTCCACACGGTTCCTCCTCCAGGAAGTGGAATTATTTTGTCATTCATCCTCAAGCTTCTCAGCTACTATGACATTCAGCCTGAAGATCTAAATGACTTCACGAAGAGTGTTACGATGTACCACAGGATTGCAGAGGCGTGTAAGCACGCCTTCGCCAAGAGAACTTACTTAGGAGATCCCAGAGTTGGTGATCCCGAACAAATTGAGAGTGTTGAACAGGTAAAAAGGCTTAGACTTAGGTTTTTCTAGTCATTCGTAATAACTCTACATCAGAATTAATTTTGTTATTATTGGGAAGTCTGACATTTAAAAGACTTTTTGAAAGTCGCCCACAAGCACACACGAGTGCTTGGAAGAAATTTACAAGAGAGAGGTTTATAATTTTTGTGTTTTTCCTTGTAATAATAAGCTCACGCGAAACTTAACTTCTGTGGATTACATTGAATCAATTCTTTCTCTGGTGAATGACGAACTGACAAACAATACTTATGAGTATTATGGAGCTGAGTTTTACCAACCGGATGATCACGGGACTTCACACACTTCTGTGATTGACGCGGAAGGAAATGGCGTGGCTGTTACGTCGACAGTTAACTTGCAGTAAGTCTACTAGTCGGAGGACACCCTGATAATTTGATACTTATAATAGGCTGGTTTAAATTGTAAATGTATCGCAGTTTCGGGGCGAGGATTCGGTCGAGAAGCACAGGAATCATTTATAACGATGAGATGGACGACTTCTCTGCTCCCAATATTACAAATGCTTTTGGAGTTCCTCCTTCCCCGAACAACTTTATTCGACCAGGTATGGAGTTTTTTATCCTTTCAATTCACGTCAATGTACTCACACACACACACGCTTATTGCATCTCCAGACATTCCTCTTTCACACTTTCCTTCAAAGGAATATTATCATTATTGAAGGGAAGAAATGTATCCCACACTTCCAGAGTGTTGAAAAGTTTATGGATGTAATATAATTATAGGGCGATCAATTTTATTTCCCGTCCATATATCTATATATAACATGTATATAGATGTATACATAGATGTATATATAGAAGGCTCGTGAGCAGGCTTGAAAAATTCATGAATGAATCAATAAGTTATGAGAGAGAGAGTATTATTATTATTGGATGTGTGATTTGACATTCATACGATTTTGTACAGAGAAACGACCGGTCTCTTCGATGGCTCCGGTAGTTTTGACTGACATGGAAGGAAGGGCTCGTCTTGTAGTTGGGGGGGCTGGGGGGACCATGATCACCACGTCGGTTGCCTATGTAAATACACAAACACGCGTATATGGCTTCTTTAGACTTTCTGCTTTTTTGTTGTTTCTCAGATCTCATTTAGAATATACATTGAATTGTTAGGTGGCCTTAAGAACTTTGTGGTTAAATGAGACAATCAAAGAAGCGATTGACGCGAGAAGAGTTCACCACCAACTTTATCCAATGGTTCTGCAATACGAAAAAGACTTTCCTGCTTCGTATGCAAGTGCATTTGAATTGAAGAATCACACAATTCAAGAGTTTAGCTTGGGTGAATCTGTCGTGGTTGGAGTTAGTCGAGGGGAAGACGGGACTCTTTATGCGAATTCGGATTTTAGGAAACAAGGGAGTGTTGCAGGAATTTAATTGTTTAAAATTAGTGTTTTAGTTTTATTCTTCCTTCCACATTGTAAGTTTTGTGCCTTAAAACATGGAATAAATATAAATAATTATACACGTGTTATTCTTATTTTGCCCTCATATCCACTTAACATTGGATTAAGCTTATTGTGCATCGTGTGTGTCTTATTATTGTCTGTGTCATGTTGAAGTAAAAAGCAATTACTCAGACTTTTTGCTTTGTTGTTGTTGTTGTGTTTAAAATCCAGCGGAGTCTCCTTGTTTCCTGTAGTCTGCATTTCCTAGTATGATTCCGCCTCTCTTCGTCCTACAAACAGAGTTGACATGTCCGATTGCAGAGTTCTGGAGAGTGGTATTGTCAAGTCTCCTCATCTTGTGTCCTCTCCTCCGGAGTTCATTAAGGACGAATTCCGGAAGTCCATATTCATAGAGCAAGACTTGGCTTGGCGAATCGACAGGCATGAATCTAGGGAAATCGATAGCTGTCTTGAGGTCCGAGTCTCTGTAAAGAGCTCTCCAAGTTGTCTGTATACAGAAAGAAAGAAAGAAGAAAAGCGGAATCAACTTCATCACATCGTTGAAAAAGTTGGTCCAAAACGAAGAGGGGAAAAAGTCCATTCTATTTCCCTTCGTGAATGGAGGAAATGGAACAAATGACAGAGAGGAAAAGATGATTGGGAATTTGTGTGTGTGTGAACAAACCGAAATCAAAGCAGGGATTATTTTGTCCCCTCCACTTGCTCCGGTTGAGAAGACGGGTGAGCCCGAACTATTGATGAACACGAGTGGAGACATGGCAGAACGAGGTCGCTTTCCTGCAAGGCAATAAGGCATAATATTATGTATTATAATGTAGTTAGACTTAATCATTGACGGAAGGAACCTTCGAGGATCAATTAACATAATAATGCACAGAGACATATTATACCTGGCTCAATGCGATTGTTCTCATTCTGCGGTAAGCCGTAAATGTCAGAGGAATTTCCCAACGTAAAATCAGCCATATGATTGTTATAAATGATTCCGGTAGACTCGCCCATAAATCCTGAACCGAACCTGTCACACAAATTCATGTCATGAATATGAAGAAACTGTCTCACTTCTTCTTCTCCTTACACACACACACGAGATCTTGGCGTGGTGCATATCTCTCTCTCTTATGTCTGACACTATGTCTGAATTCATATTAGAGAGTTGACAGCAAACTATTATTGATTGGAAATCAGAGCTAGACATTCCATATACTTGTCACTACATATATGGACGATATATGTAATGGAATGAAACAAGGCTATATAGATATTCAATACTGCAAATCATTTAGAATTTCTGGGAAGTCGAAATAGATTTTGACATTCCTCAGACAGGAGAAGGTCTCACTCATATTGATTTGTATCGAAGTTGCATTTGATCACGACGCAGACATTCAATAATAGGCTGTCTCACCTACTCTCTCTGTGTAGTCTCTGAAGAATAATCAACCTAATCAAATTACATTAGACGGGAGAGAGAAAGCATGAGAAGAAAGGTGTCATGTCATACGCACATACATTGCATGGACATCATCTTGTTCATTATTGCATGAATACACTACTACCACCACCACCACTATTAAAGATTCACGTAGTCATTTATGTCGTAAAGGTCACGCGTGTTCAATCTCCTAGAAGTATACTTATGTATAAATAAGTTACACGGCGGTGGGAGAAAGTCTCAAGTTGAGCAAGCATTTTTCTTATAGCTTTGTCCTTATAGGCAAAGAGTATTGCACAAGTTCCGTGTGTGTGTGATGGATAAGAGAGGGAACTTACGGGAGGTTGATGGAGGAAGTAATGGAAACAGCATCTCCGTCAGGTCCAATTATTGAAATATGAGCAGTTCCTCCCAGAGAAGAAGATGAAGAAGGGCTGTAAAATGCTCCGTAGTGTTCGGGGTTAGTGAAAGTTTTGTACAGATCAATCTTGGCTCTAAGCTCAGACGCATATTCAGGAGTGAGGAGTCTTTCAGCCCACTAATAACAAAGAGAGAGAGAGAAAGTTTAAGACTTGCTTTCTACTAAACACGTGTGTGGTTTGGTTGGTTCAATATATAGAGCATAACTTGTAACATAATAATAATGTATCCATTTATAGAGAGTCTTGTAACAGAGTTGTAAGTAGTTTTTGATTGAAATTGAAACTCTCTTTGGAGAGAGAAGGAAATGTTTACGAATTCAAGGGAGATGTCTAATACGTACCTGAGACATGTTGGAAAAATTAGGATCTGCAACGATTGCCTGGTGAGCTTGGGCAAACTTGAGAGCTTCTGCTAACTCGTGTGTGTCTAATCCCAATTCCTTGTGGTTCAGGTCCCGTGGGTTCTTCCTCCTGCAATATATTCGTATATTCGCATTCACATTTCGGCTATTATCATTTAAATTACTTAATCTTTACGTACAATTGATTATTGGATCATTAGTAAGTATATTTGTGTAAGCGGTTTGTTATTACTTACCCGAAACCGTCTAGGATTCCAAGGCCGAGAGCAATGATAGGCCCACTCGAAGGAAATGGCAGAGAGAACATAGTCAGGTTTCCTGTCACTTTGTATTCAATGGGATCGACCCATTCAGCCCTGCACAGAAAGACGAAGGAACAAGTTGTACTGCATGATAATAATATATTTATACATTTGTGTTCTTTCAACTGCAAAGTTGATTAAAATGTTTTGCATTTGATTCTGTTTGGGGAACTTCCTCTGAGGAAGGAGTCGGAGAGAGGGAAAGTTCTATAAATGGAATCGCAAGTTTACCATTTGGGAAAAAGATTGAAAGACTTTTGATCTCTCACAACGAACACTTTGGATGTGTACAAAGTGGAAATTGATTTTTCCAGCAATTTTTTCATAGAGAGATGTCATATATATAAAGGAAGGTATATTTATAGGAGGGACAAACAAGAACTGTCAAAATAATAATAAGAGTCTGTTAAGGTATAGATTGGATTTCATGAGAGACGCTCTTACACGTAGGCTGCCAAGTCATCTACGGTAATGATTCCATTGTGAGATGAGATTTCATTGGCGATTTGTTGTGAAAGGGTTCCATTGTGAAGTGCAGACATTCCTTCAGTCTCAATTGAGCCTAAGGTTTTAGCGAGACGTGGTCGGGTCATGAGTTCGCCTTCTTTCCAAACATCACCTGTGGCTGAGTTCAAGAACTCAGAGCTAAGACGACAGAAACAACGAGGAAGACTTACTTTAGTAATTATTAAAGTTTGGTTTAATTATCCCAAATAGTAATTGTTTTAATGGGCTCAATGACGATCGGCAGGATACTTTTCGCCTGTGTAAAAAGTAGAGTGAAATAGGAAATGTCGTTGTCCGTACCTGAGGCCGGGGTCTGCTTTAATCCTCTCTCTGCTTTCGTCCAAAGTCCTGGCCAAGACGGGGCTGACAGAAAATCCATTAAGTGCCAAATCTTTGGCTGGTCTCACTAGTTCGGACCACTGAACTTTACCAAATCTTTGATGAGCTTCCCATAAGCCAGCTAACTCTCCTGGGACACCAACAGCAAGGCCACCTGCCATACAAATACCAGGGCACGATTATTATTACATTCATCTCTCTCTCTCTCTCTCTTTATAACCTCATAATATAGATCGGGTAATTATTTAAATGCTAATACAGAATTCACTTTGCCAATTAGCTAGGCCTGCGTGTCATTTTAGGGCATCACACAGAAAGGGTAATCACAATAACAAAGAAGTCTCTATCAAACTAAATACAGTCAGGATATAAAGGCTTTGGTGTTTATGCAACTTGGATGGAGAAATCAAGAGAAAGTTTTTATCGTTCAGCAGAAGTAGATTTGTGAATCACTTGATGTAAATAAGTCTAGACTCTAGTCACTGTAAAGATGAAGAAGTTTGGACCATACGCACACATTCAACATTGATTTCATGTCGATCAATACAATTCTGACGATTCACATTCTCTTTCATGTTCTTCATGTCACACAAAGTTTCGCTAGGGACGATTGTGTAAGCAAAACATTGAGATTTGACGTTGAAGGAGCATCAGTGTAAATTGGAAATACTAAAAGTAAGTAACAAGTAAGTATAGTAAGGTGGGCGTCAAGCTACCCGACGAGTCTCATTAATTGCTCTCATCGTTAATTTAAGGCTTGCTGTAAATATATACCTCCCTGCTTCTATGTATGTAAATGCTCGAGGCTAACAATAACATTTCACACAGACATTATTGGCTTCATTTCTGTGGAATTCTGTGTGATCTTTCGAACTTGCTTGCAGACTTCCCTTTTGCTCAGACTTCCCTTTTGCTTTACTCTTTACTTTTTACTCTGAAGGATACATAGACTCCTGGATGAGTATCATTTGTCGTACTAAATAGTAATGACGCGCGATACACTATTGATTATTATTGTGTGCTCGTTGTTCCATTCGTTTAAATGGAGGTAAGGTGGACCTTGAGACTACAGATACATAAATATACATTGTAAGTGTAACCTGTTAGGAAAACATCGAGATTATCTTGGTAGAGTGAAGGATCAAGAGTATCCGGAGCAGTTTCTCGTGCATTGATTGCACCTGTAGTTCCATTTCCGTCGTAGATCACCATGAAAAGTCCTCCACCCAGACCAGAGCTTTGTGGACATGTAACTCCAATGCAGAGAGTCACAGCCACGGCCGCATCCACTGCAGAGCCTCCCTTTGTCTGGAGAATGTCTCTGGAAGTTCGAGAGAGAGAAAACAGAACAGAAAAGGTGTAATTGAATTATCAGGGCTTTTTCTCATTTTCATATATATCTCTGGTGGTGCCTGGAGAAGAATTCCAGCAATCGGAATTATATAGGCTCGGTATTATTGAGGATGAGGAGTACCTGCCAACTTCAGAACAAGTTCGAGAGTCGGAACTGACTCCTGCTTCTGGAAATTGTCTCAGAATCGATTGGGAAGGACCTAGGAAGTCTACGGGGTCTGGGGGATCCAGCAGTGTCTTTTGTTCGAGGACTGACGGGAGTGTGATGGCTAGTGTTATTCCGATGGAGAGGAGGACTAGAATTATTACCACTCCTGAGACCATTGCTAATTGTTGCCTGTGTCGTCTGTATAGAATAGAGAGCAATAATGATAATAGTAATGAGGAGATTACTAAGCGAGGTTAAAGATTAATTAATAAATTGATTAAAGCTCATTTTACTTGTTCTGCCAGTGCCGTTCCTCGAGGATGTTGTTTTCTTTGTAGCTCCCGTAAAATGGATTGTCTCGTTTGTCAACGAGTTTTGATTTTTCGGTGAACATGACTTAATATTATTCGTAGAACACTTTAAAAGAACAAAACTGCGTGTATACCTAGCACTACGTCTAAGCAGGTCACTTAAGTAAAAACAAAATATGTTAATTAAAAGAGAATGACGAGATGGGTCACGAGAGATCAAAAACTATTTTACAGCTCGGATAAAATAATATTCGCAATTGATCTGACCTTCATTCATGGACGAAATCAGTGGATTTTATTTTACACTGCGCTCTCCTCTTCTCGTCTGTCACTAATAAAGAGCGATGGAGAGATATTTCCCATGAGGAAGAGACGATGAAGTTAAAAATGCCACAAATTCAAATGATTCGAACGCTATTCCAGCAGAAGTCTATATAGCCAGTACACTTGACTAACCAACTTGACTCTTGCGTGAAGGAGTCATGAACTGTTGTAAATGAGGATAATGGTCAGATGGAAAAAGGTATTTCGTGTGTGTGAGAGAATTGAATGCTCAGACATGTATAAATACATTTATGGAGATAACTTGAAAGCATCATCATCATCATATGACCGTATCTCTCTTTTGAATGGACCCTGATTAAAATATATTTGTCTTGATTTGGTTTCACACACAAAATTGTTTGAATACACTCACAAAACAAGATAAGCACAGGAGCGAGGATGAGATAGATAAGTTGCAATGCTGGCAATGCATCACACGGAAATATATTGAAATATCTTCATATTGTGTAGACAGTGTAGAGTGTATGGTGGGCATTCTTTACTGCACTGGGACAGTTCATGTAATTGCGATTGGGATGTATGAATTGTTTTAGCAGATCTAACTCGTGTAAACTCATTGTCACAGGTGTGGGTGATCTTTCAAATGATTACACGAATAATTAAAAGGTTGGATGGTGGTGGTGTATTGAAAGTTGCATTTATATACATTTTTACTGTTATACGATTGTTTTTACAAATATATATGACACGCACAATTTACATACAGTTCACATTTCAATTCATTAATTGTTAATGTTAATTACATAATAATGAAGCAGTTTAATAATAGCCTTCTCTGAATTAAATGCGGAACATACAAATCAGCTTTTATTTAAACGCCATATTATAATTCATTTCTTGTCTTTCTGTCACTTTTCTAACAAGTACAACGAATAATATTCAATTTTCCCTGCTGGAAACCTTCACATAAGTATAATAAACTTTCTTCGAGCGTCATAAAAAGACTTGATAAAAATATCTAAGAACTATTTATATTTGGGTTAAGCTTTCTCTAACGATGAGAGTTATGTACGCTTTCTATTTAAAATCTAAAAATGGATTAGATATAATAAGGTCTAATGATAACACAGACTATTTTTGATATTCTGACTTTTGCCTGCCGATACTAATAATAATAATAATGTACACGGATGACGTTGTTTTATAAATCTGTCTGAGGACTTATGGTCGTCCTAAGTGAGCATGTGCCTATCCTATTAAAATCATTCTAAAGTTCAAAAAGAGTCTCAAAAGATTCCAAGAAGGCGTACGAAAGTCTCAGCAATTTATATTCATCATAACTTTAACTAACTTTCCTACATGATGTGCATTGCATATTGGGGTAACATAAGACTTATAAAAGCAAATAAATAACGCGTAGAACAGACACAACACAAGATGAAGATAAAGCTAAAAAGAGAGTAACAAAAAGCTTAAAGTTAAGTAGATTTCGAGATTTCATGATTCACCGTAAAGTGTTTGAGTTGGTGATATTGTTATTATTAAATGCAAAAGGAATGAGGCGGAAAGCAAAGGCACACTGGACTTTGCAAACGTGATCTTCGAGGATTTCATTCGTCTCGTAGGATCGGGATAGTCGAATGCAGTTGTCGATCTTCATGGAAGCGCACAGAGGCTGGAATGGCAACACAAAGGGACAATGTTAAGAACAAAAGATACTCTTTGGGACTTTGATAATCCTTAAAGGAGAGAGAGAGAGATCCCAACTTACCCCTTCTTTAGTGCAAGTGCACATAACACAAGGCGAGACTCTTTCGGAAACTCCAACGGGAATTGCTTTCCCTTTAAATTGACAGTCCACTCGGTCTTTCCAGTGACTTAGGTCTAGGCGGGGTAAAGAGTTGCAGGGGACTCGGGGATTCCTGAAATCCAGCAAAGAGTTAAAAGTATTAATTAGATTAATTAATTAATTAATTAATTAATTAATGTTTAATTGGTATAAAAAGAGAGATATCTCACAAGAAAGGTTCAGGGACATCGAGCGCAGCTCTCTGGATACTCCTCACGTCATCTCCATTGTCACAAATGATCTTGGCCAAAGAAGTCTTTCGAATTTCCTCGAGCTGAGCTGGCGTGAATCGAGTGAGTGGCTGGGAATTCTCGTACCAGAATCGGTCGCATGTTCTCAACAGTTGGAATTGCTTTCCAATGATACACGCGAATGTTGGGCCAACGAGTCCTCCGTGGACGGAAATCTCTGCACAAAACCCACCCGAACAGAATTATTCGTATTATTATCATCTTTGAGTCTTTGTGAGTTTTAGCTAACGCGGGTTAAAATTCCAGGAAACTCTGCTGATCTCCAGAATCTCGCTGGAATTGGAATTATATTATAGTAATACCTGCCAAGCCTCCTGGAAACAAGTCAATATCATCCACAGACTGGTAAATTCTCTTAAGCTTTTGAATAAGTCTCGGTGGAATTTCGCCCCTGAGATCTTCAAAACTCCTAGCCCGTGTCAAGTTACAAAGTGCCCGGTACTCGTTATACCCGGGTAGTCCGTGATCCCGTCCCCTCTGAATATTCAGGGCAGCCAAATCCATTCCAGAAACTGGTCCCACCCTCCTGTCCTCAAAGAGGTGGTTCGTAACTTCTTCGGTAATGAAATTATCGAGAGTTTCCATTGGCGTATTTGCTAGGCCGAGCAGTAGTTCATCGATCATTCCTTCACGAAGGAGGAGGTCGGGATTGAAGAACGTGTTCCGGAGCTGAACACTCGGCTCTCGGATGCGAAGGTCAGCGCTCAGGCGTTTGAAAGCGGGTTTTAGTAGACTATGGCCAAAGCGGAAGGCTCCTGTGGCGAATTCATTGATTATGCTTGAGTCACACGTGTCGTCGTAGCCCTCGAAGTATCCGCCACCGTCAGAGGAGGAGAGTTCCAGGGCGTATTTGTGCGTGTTGTCCCAGCCGAGGATACGGGGAAGGAATTCGGCGTAAGTTACGTGTTGGGTCATGGCGGAAAGGATTCGCCGGGAGTGTTGGTAGAGTAGTTCGTCATTCCAATGGGGATTGAGGGATTGGAGGGATGAGGCCAGGCGATTGTGTTCCCGGAGCCAAATTGTGTGGATGGCTGCGAGGGCTGGTTGCTCGGAAGCTCGTAAGTCGCCTGGAGTTTACAAGGAGAGATGTTACATAATAATGACTGATAGAGACTTGACAATAACTTGACATTGTTGTTGTTGTGTTTCTTCGAGGAAGAGAGCTTAAGAGAGATAGACTTTGTGTCATAAAATTAATCCTTCACCAAGGAATAATAAGAAGAGAG
>Ga0194135_10002683_pt1 | contig 10817 bp, 12 predicted proteins | sample LitLau_LLRF_2013_FD_134024 | JGI IMG/M metagenome (GOLD analysis project Ga0194135, IMG submission 134024) | Freshwater sediment microbial communities in response to fracking from North America - Little Laurel Run_MetaG_LLRF_2013 (version 2) | ecosystem: Environmental > Aquatic > Freshwater >... | reverse complement strand
TTGTCTTTTGTTAATCTTATTTTTTTACTATTAGCCATGGGCGTTAAGACTTCGTACTGTACAAATTGCAAACTGGAAGGCTTGGTGCAAATATCATACTCATGTCTTAAATAGAATGAAAACATTTAGTAACATATAATATTCAGAGAAGTGATCGAGTTCTGGATTATTGGACCGTATGCTTCATTTGAATGAATGAATGAGACAACTTTAACTTATATGATCACAAGGTGTGGTTGAGTTATAATGATGAATTTTGGGGAACAAATAAAGGGAAAGCAAATATTGACGGATGGTGGTTATATACATTAAGAAGAAAAGCAATGTGTGTGTACAAGTTTAAACACACATTCTTCTTACCTGTCACGTTGAGCTTGGGTAGTTGTAGTCTTATTGGTCTTCTTAAGTGTAGGTTGTCCCAAAAGCTTGTCCAGATTTGGCACAACCTTCGTCATTTCTGGTTATCAGTCTTTATTGTTATACACTTCTTTCTTTCCTCTACTTTCACCGACTACTACTTAAAGATGAGACAAAAATAACCATTCCAACTTTCAAAAAGACTTCTGTTGTTTAAAATACGAGCAAGATGTGTGGAATGAGATTGGTTCCGAATCATTGAAGACGCTTGCGCTATAAGAAAATCCGAATCCGGGTAATAGAAGAGTCCTGATGATGAGGTGCAGTTCTTCGTGTGTACCTGAGAAGAAACTCTGAGGGAAATCCACGGCACATGCCATCGCATTCGAAGATTTCGGGTAGGAGGAAAGCCATTCGTGTCGTGATGATGATAGGGTAGTACTTCCCAACTAGAGTGAGGAAAGGGAAACACTTTCTCCACAACTCCAGAGACTGCAGTCATACTGAATTCATCCTAATAACCAACTCACCACCCTTTCCTTTCATACGATGGGTTTCTCTCTCGTTTTGGATATCATGAGACACATTATGACTTGACTTTTGGGGTGCTTATTTTTGGGGTATTTTTAGGATTGTCTCCAGCAGCCCTTGCTATCTATACAGAGAGAGAGAAATGCATTTCAGTTATGCCTACAGGAACTTGTTTCAATCATGTACTGCTTTGTCTGTCGTAGTATGTAAGGATGCCCAGCTTTTCAGATGTTTTAAAAGTAGCTTTCATGTCACGAACTGTTCTATTATTCATTCTTTGTACTGCTGTGGTAGACTTTTTTCAGACAAGGAGTGCTTTGTTTGCTATTCTTGGGCCAATAACAATATACAAACAGATCGGGTAGAGTATATTTATTGTAATTACAGTGTTTCACATCAAATGTAACTCATTGCAATTTAGCCATCCCTCTTGCTTACTGTTTGCATGGAGGAACCGAAATTGTAAGTGCATTCATATCAGACATGTACAAAAATAGGAAGAGCGAGCGAGTAGAGAAAGTATGTGTGCACAAGAACAAATAGTTGTATTGCAATAAAATTAATTTATTTCACATTCCTAAAATATACATAGACTCTGATAACTAAAACTTTTAGTGCGTATAGGTTCAGTTTTAAGTATGACATCTTAAAGTTATTCGATATGTTTCCTGTATTTGTTTGGAAAATGAAAACAGTAAATGAAATGCATATAAATACATCATATTATATCATGTACGTTTTTTCATATTTTAAATCATATTTAAGACTAGAAGATTATTCTCGAGGTCTTTGCATACAAAGTAAACACAATTTCAGTTTTGCATGCACATGTAAAATAATAAGTAGATTAGTTACTAGAGAAAGAACCATAAATTCAAAAAGATATTACTTGGCCATGTGGAAAAAAGAATCGAAGTAGAATCATATAATACATACTGATTACGGTAGGTAACTAATGTCATGACATGAAAATATTCTGTACATTTTTAATAGCAAGCCTTTTGGATATCTTAAATCTACGTATCAAATCTTGTAGCAGCCTTATGTACAGGTAGTTTTTAAGTTTTTTACTGATCACTATGAGTTATGATTACGAATAGGCACTGAAATTCCTTCAGATCAAGTGAAGTTACGAAGGTTTTCTTCTCCTCAAAGAGATTCACCATCTGTGTTTTCGGCAGTAATAAGATTTTTACATTTTTGGAGGCGTATCATTTCCATTTTCAGGGCCCATATCCTTAGAAGATGATCCTCCAGATTTGCCTTTTTTCTCTGCATGGTTTTCCAAGACCATTTTACCAGTATCCTTAGCCATCCGTTTAGCAACTGACTTGGGAGCTAGGTTTTTCGTATTCCATGCAGCCATAGCTGCGTTCCCTGCTGTAGCTGCCGTATCTGTGGCAAATTCCCCAGCATGATCTCCATACCTATTCATCACACCACGTTTTATAACTATTCATAGCAGAAATGAAGCGTTCTTGTAAGTTCATTTTTCAGCCAAAATTTCAAAGAAGTATTGAAGCTTGTCACCTGTGTTGCACAATCTGAACTGTGTTGTCAGCCAGACTACTTGCTAGGACTTTGGCAGCATTCTCTAGACCCATGTAAACTGTCCCAAATCCATAAACTGCACCAGCTGTCACCTCCATTACTTGATCAACTTTTCCAGATGCGTCTGTCTCATCCGTAGCTACAGTTTTGGCAAGCAACTTTGTACCAGCCTTGTGTACGTGAGGCGCTAGTTGTCTTCCAAGAGCTAGAGTTGCTCGGCCCACTTGGCCCACTATAATGGAACATCAGTATTGTTAAATTACTTACAATACAAATCTGATTTTTAAATCATAAATTAATGGTACGTACCCACATAACCGCTCACTTGTACAGCTTTTCCGGTCACGTTTTTAGCTGTTTTCATTCCCTTCCTGTACTCTGGTTTTATGTTAGGTTTTTCCTTGACAGGTTCAATTCGACTTTGCAAAAATGCAGCTCCTTTATCCAGAAAGTGGGATGTTTTTGTGGCACCATACAAGAGGCCTCTTGAAACTGCTTCAGCACCTTTAATTACGTACATAGTCCGTTTTAAAAGACGAAGATAAATGTGTACAGGTACTTTCTAGTCTAAAAAATATGTAAACGATCTTCGATAAAAGTATAAAGGCTCAACCAACACCATAGTTCTGCTTTAAGTCGCTTAGTCGTAATCATCTATATTTTAGTCTTTAAAGACCAAGAGTTACGCGTAATTGCTATTGGTAGGGCATGAAGCATGGACATTGATTAACGCAAAAGACAACAGGATTAAGAACAAACAATTTATGTACGTTAGATTTGGATAATCTACCAAATATAGAATCGAATTACCAGCCGCAATTTTGTTTTCTAGAAGTCCAGTTGCAATCCATTCCAAAAGTTGTAAATATCACACACAAACGACAGTAATCAAGATCAAGTTCTCGTAGTAGGAAGTATAAGGAATGAAGAATTATAGTTTTGGGAGTAACTAATTACACTACTGAGTATAGTACTACGGACAATATACAAAAGCAGAGCGAGCATAAGCAAAATCACACCTGTAATCAAACCTTCGGCAATTTTTGTGCTCAGACGGCGCTCAGGAAGAAAAGTAGGAACTTCCTCTGCCTGAGCCGTGTCAGGAACGGGGAAGATTGGCCGCGGTGGAAGTTCAGGTGGAGTTTTCTTTCTCTCTTTTGGAGATTCAGGAGCTACTGTTTCCAATGGGAATCCTTGAATTCCTAAAAGTTGCAGAAGGGCTTCTTCAAATGAAAGTCTAATTTCTGGCGAAACATCAGAAGGTAGTAATAATCCAACGTATGAGCCTAAAACAGCAAAAATTAGTCAACATTTCAATAGTAATGAATGTACAATCCAATCGAATACCAGGTACTGTAGCTGTCAGGTCCGGAAACATATATATTCCTTCGGTAGATCTAAACACCGGAGAATGATTTGGAATCAAAGGATACGTCCAATCTCCAACTTGAAGGAAAGCCGGTACACTTGACGCAATTCCAGTGTCACCTAATTGGTCAAATTAAAATATTATAAATAATAATATTGACGAAGCTCATATTGTTCTAATCCTATTTACGAATTCATAAATACTCATGTCTACGAATAACGCTTATACTACATAATACAAAAACTGTTGTACCTCCTTCCATGACCACAAGCCTTAGGAAACTCGGATACGTTGGAGCTGATACATTATCTTCTGCGCTAATGAAGTAAATCTGGACATTTTCAGGAATGCTGAATATTTCGTGGGCGTTGATCGGCAAAGGATTAGCTGAAGCACCTTCTTGATTGGCGATTTCGTCCAAAACGGAGGACAGATTGTTATACGGACTCATTACTGGAGATGACATAGTAGCAGCTTCACAATAAGCTGGAGGCAGATCTTGAGGTCTTTGATGAGTTGCTGAAGGACCCTGCAAGTACTCTTGACTGGCATTAGCAAACGTGTTCCCTTGTAAATCACTAAGCCTTTCCAAGATCTCTTTCCTTGTCATTCTAATCTTCAGCGTCATCTCGTCAATCTTATTGACATCTTGTGCAGAAAATCCACCCTTGTGTGCCGTGGTCACAGTGTCATCAATCAACTGCAATGCTTTCTCATACGCTTTGAAAGCTTCTTCATTTAGTCCATCAGCGTCAAGATTTTGAGCCTGTACAGTAGCTGCGTAAGCTGACCTGTATATCCTATGGAACTCTTCTGCCCTTGCACTTTCCTCTGGAGACGACGAAAAGGAAAGAGTATTATACTCAGGGGGAGGTGAAGGAGCTCTTGGCAAGCGATTAGGGTCCCTCGCTCGAGTCCTCGGAGTGGGCACAGGTGCTCCATCCATCTTTCCTTCCAAGATTGTCCAAGATATAATATATATTATATTCCTTTTTACTACAATCAGAACCAACACAAAACTTTTTAATAAATTAAAATGAAGTTGCACAAGACCACAGGTACAAGCAGCTTCTTGAGGCCAAGAACTATATTATATGATATTATGAACTTGGTGTAGCAACTAGTGAAAACTAATTGATCTATCTTCAAAAAATATTTCTCACAGTTGAGGAAAACGTATTGCTAGCAGTGGACTTTATTATTATTACAACACAATCAACGACGACGACGAGCCAAAGAAGTTTTGCTCATGAGTTCATGAGTGTGTGTCATATATGGTGCAACAACACGCATAGTAGTAGACATACAACACACTCGTATGATTGAGCAATCCAAGACATTTTGCATTCACAGATTATCACTCACCTCACAACACATGATGATGATGATGCGGATTACGTCACACTTATTTCAGCAAAAACCTGTAACCTGCACCTACACACGCTCACGTCTCTTTATTTGCCCCAAAATAAAGTGCGCCAAAGTCGGGAGCCTAGGAATTTCCGAATCAGTTTGAAATTATTTTCAGCAGGTAGTGCAAAATTCCACTTCGAAAAACTTCATCGTCGTCGTCGGAGCTGCTTCCGATTTAGTTTTACGAAAAATTTGGTTTGAAGTCGTAGTGGTGCATCCGGGAAGTTGCGATACGTACAAATCCGTAGTTTTTGAAATCGTAATATCAACCTATTGCATTTCTAATTATAATTACCTATACTAGGTTTGATATTTAGTGTACAGTGAACCCAATTAAAATTGCCGAATCATCATCATGGCTAGGAATATATACATTTAGGTTGCACATTCTACGACAGAATTACAATGAATTCTAAGTTATAATAATAACAAGTAGGCAGACGCAATACCAGATAAGCCCATAGTCTAATCTCCGTGTTAGTAAGTTTTATTAGACGAAAATGTGGGCTTCTGCAAAAGTAGCTGCAGCCAAGACCTTCAAAGTTGGAGCAACTTGTGCCAAATGGGGGGTAATACTTCACTGCACGCTCGAGTACTTAGGAGACTTTGTCATTGTAAGTGCTGAGATTGTTACAACTGTTACAAGAGCTTTAAAACTAGTTTCATTTAATTACTCGATTGTCAATGTATTTGAGTGATATTGATTTGTGATTATAATTCTAGTGTTCAGGTCCAAGTATGGAACCGAATATACGCAATCATGATATTCTCCTTACAGAACATGTGTCACCTAAATTGGGAAAGTTAAGTAGAGGCGATATTGTCGTAGCCAGATCTCCAACAAATCCTTGTCAGTTTATTTGCAAAAGAGTAATCGCTATACCAGGTGATCATCTCCTGCAAACAGATGGGAATCTCAGACATGTAAGTGAGATTAGCTTTTGTGGTCAGTTTCAAGAATAACGTAATACAACAATTCAATTATATTTATACGCTTTATTGATTGGAAACCAGGTGAAAGAAATTCATGTAAATATTTCTCATATTAAAACATATATTATACAATTGTACGAGTGAATATATATATGTTTCAAAATACGCAACAAGAAGCTAATAATAGGACATCTCTTAATAATTTCTAGATACCCAAAGGTCATGTGTGGATCGAAGGAGATAATTCACCTAATTCGACAGATTCGAGGATGTATGGCCCTGTTCCAATGGGATTAATACGAGGGCGGGCGATTGTTCGTCTTTGGCCACTACCGGACGCAAAATTTCTGATTCCGCCAAGGAAATACAATACTAACAATTGAAGCGTACTTCGAAAAAGAATACTAGCAAGAAAATACCAAAATCAGAATTTATAACTTCAAATTTTTTGATATTTAAGCTGTTTGAATCACAGCTTAATTTATTGTAATAATGTTCTAGTCGATTACTCTTTACTACGGAACGAGATACATTATAGGAAAAAATAACTACAATATAATGCAAAGATTTTATTACAGAACTATATATCATGCCTTATTATAATACGATAATGCAGTTGTGAATGCATTGTATTACTCGTGTCAACTTAAGCTAAAAATTTGTGGGATAACGAATGTAGCTAAATTTCGTATGTAGTTGAAATCTTCGATGTGATAAATATAATTTGTTTGTAAAGGGATTACTATAGATGTTACGTGTAAGTGATTTTACATGAAGTTCAATCTAAAAATTATCATACCAACAACTAATCCCGTTGTCGTTCATTTAAATTCAGCTCAGCTTCAGCAAATTAATAGGTGAATACCTAATACCACGGCGGTAGAAGCATAAAATGTGTCTAATTCACAAATACACATAATACGAGACATATTATAAATTTCTGACATTTGCATTTCAAGGAATTAGAGTTGATGTGATGTACCTGCTGTCCCGAAAATCATTTTGCACCAGTAGACTAGCTTATTGTTCAGACTTCCGTATTGCTAGATAATTCATAACATCAGCGGTTATTGCCTTGCTGATCACCTCTATTAAAATATCAAAGTATGAAAGTTCTGTATTATAGATAAACCTAACAACGTCAGTTCATAATCTAAATTACCAATGCTTCCCCTAGAACATGTCATTGTAGCATCATAAGACCCAACGTGAGGAGAAAGTGCATGAAAATTTCTGACTGAGAAAGTTGAAGCCGCAGTCGCAATAAGACTCAGTCCGATAATTTCTCCGAATTCAATCCGAACTCAGCACCTTTTTGCTCCAGTTCAATATCCCAGTTCTTCCCATTTCTAGCCTCACAACTGTCTTTTATTTCCAGGAGACATACAACTATTCAGTCCAGTGCTACTACTTCCAGCTTCATGCAAATCATCGTTTTATAGTTTCCATCTACTACCTACTATTTTCATAGTTTATATTACTAAAATATTTGAAATCATCCCGTCTTCAGGCATCTCACATTTATAAAAGAAAAATGATTGCGGTTTATTAAAAAAACTAACCTACATCACTGTTTTTGTAACACAAAAAACATAAAAAGTGTCTTCTGTAATTAACTTTGAAGAGGTGAATATAAAGTTACAGGAATTAGTTTTTGGGTCAAGGTTGGCTAAGTTATTGGACTGAAAACTGCTTAATAATTCCAATATTAATTTATCAGTTGGGTACGAATAGTACGAAATACCACAAGCTTTCCATGTCGAAGTATTATTATATATAAAGCTAGCTAAATTCGATCACATTCACGTCATCACGAAGTAAATAACTCACCATTATATCAAAACCGGATTAAAAGCAAGAGGGGGAACTCAAGAAAAACTAGCAGTTCTCGTTAATTTAATCTGATTCATGATCCTGGGATGAGTCAACTTCCCTTTCTTCCTCCGAAGAGGATTTTCAAGACGAATCTTTGTATTTTGCACACGGCACAATTCATCATCATTATTTCCACACCACCTTTGATGATGCTTTGATGCAAAAAATCATTCCTCTATAAATCCCTATATACATATGATACTTACTACATTAAATCTCCAGTTTGTTCTCCATCTCTTTAAATATCTTCCACAACTTGCCTATAAATCTTTCGCTGGGCAAGCGGAAGGTAACCAGGTCAGTCTTATATCCATAAACCATTTTACTAAAACAATCAAACATTACAAAACTGACGTGGCCATGCCTATATTATAAAATACCACTGTCTGACGCATAAATGCAAAGTTACTGCCTCTAAAAAAGTGCGAGAAACTGTCCAAAAAACACAGAAGTAACAAGTAAAATACACTTGAATTAAGTTGTTCACTTCAACAAAATTCCAGCCAAGTTGAGCCAAGGTCCCTTAAGACTTCTGACTAACCAAAGTATCATATAAATACGATTGGCGTTTAGTAAAATAAGTCGTGAGTGCTCATATTATACCATTCAGTATTCAAAGCTTTCACAAGTGAGAGCCTTATCTTCTACAGTGTGTCAAGTCAGTCAAAGTGTGAATTGTTCAAATATTTGCACAGTGCTCTCTGCTCTTCATGCAACTGTAACTATTAAGTTCTCAATGTAAATTTAAGTAAGAGAACAATGAGAAACACAGTATAAGGGAGATTTGCTATCAAATTAATATCTGGCGAGAGACTTGCTTTGGATATTTGGATTTTGGAAGCCTAGAAGGTCTACAAACCATCAGCAAAACCAAAATTAAAAGTACTTAAAGTAACTACCAACTGGTCTATCTCATGCATGTACGCATAGTACAACCCTAAAACATTTACCAAATCGAATCAAATGATCGTCATGATTTAATGATCGTTTGCTGTCAATCTATTACTTCATCGATTGGTATTGATATGCATGCATGTATATGCGTTCCAATGTGAAACATTATTTTATTTTAGCATCCCAGAACGCCAGAAGTCAGACAAAGTAATCAACATTTGGCTTATAACAATCACCGTTATCTTAACACTAAGTTCAAGTTAACTTAATTTTTGACTTGAAAAAGCAGCTCATTAAAACTACAAGTGTTCATTATTAAATCACATCAGACCACTAGCACGGAACAAGGTCATCTTTATTCAAATACAAGAAACATCAGACAAACTTAAAATATTTCTCAAGCGTTTTTGTACTAGTGTTACTTCATATACTGGTTACTTTCAAAGTTCTTACATTACGAAATAACTATGGGAAATCCATCTTCAGTATCATGGCTCATTTTAACCGACCTACAGAACTAAATCATAATCTCAATCACCAAGACTAGTTTCTATCCGGAAACTAATTTTGGACATTCTGGAGTTATCCCAGTAGGTAAGTACACAGTTACTTAAACACAGTCCCAGTTGTCTAGTTAAATTATAATTTGTCTTTTGAAGTGCTTAAATAGCACATGGTTAATATGGGGCCAACTTACACGTGTTAACTAAAATGCATTATTGCATCTACAATACTAATAATATTGCAAAAATTATACTCTACATTCTTCATTAAGGCGTTTACCAGAGAATACATAAAATACACATCTATTCTACTTCCTATTCATTCCCAAAATGCAATCTACTTTTCCATACAAAACTCATACACTTCACTACATCCCAAAAATAGTCTTTAATCTCAATATTCTCAATGACTTCCCAAAGACGACCAATAATTTTGTATACTATATATAATAGAGTCGATTCAGTAGTGCAAAGTGCAACATGCGATGCGCCCATTTTTATTTCTCTTATGTATTTCGATTCTACCAGCCATGAATATTTTAGCTTTGTCCGATCACGTTATAAATCCTTTGAACACCAAATGTTCCATAAGTTAACCATTAAGACCAGAATGTCTCTTTGCCACTAGCCCAAGAAACTTAATATATACAACATAGTAACATTACCAACATGATCCCATCAGTCACTTTACATTATAATAAAACCCAGCAGCATTATTATACTACTTCCATCAGCACATCATCATAAGCCAACTACCCACTATTTGATTAACTATGTATTACATTAGTATTCTCAGTATTCTAACTAACTCCCCACAATACAGCTCATAATTATCATACACACTAATACTACTACTGTCCATACATAGTACTACTAGTTCCTTACACCTGAGTTATTATTATCAAATGATCTCCTTTCATCCTAACATCCATCCCGTCCTTATTATTATTATTATTACTCTACCTCTACTTCATCACATCCAACTGATCCAACTTAACTCCAAAATCCGACCAGGTAATAATATGGATATCTTAGAGTAAATCTCATCTTCCTCCACCACCACTACCACTACCAACCATCACTAACTTACTATATATATATATACATTATATATTCGTAAGATTACATATTACACACGGAAACATAATAATAAGATTACACAACCTTCCCCCGAGTTCAACTCCCTCACTACTACTACTACCGAATACAGAACTGTTCTTTCTTTTTACAATTCTTTTTCTATTTCTGCATTTTCTTATATTCCAATAATATAGTTCTCTTGTGTACACACAGTGACACATACACAATAGTGACTCATATTAATACACTAAAACACATAAAAAACAAGATTTTTTATCACATAACAAAAGACTTACCACCACCACGTGAAG
>Ga0194135_10002682_pt1 | contig 10819 bp, 10 predicted proteins | sample LitLau_LLRF_2013_FD_134024 | JGI IMG/M metagenome (GOLD analysis project Ga0194135, IMG submission 134024) | Freshwater sediment microbial communities in response to fracking from North America - Little Laurel Run_MetaG_LLRF_2013 (version 2) | ecosystem: Environmental > Aquatic > Freshwater >... | reverse complement strand
TAATTCCTCAAATTAATTTTTTGATTTACAATTAAGTGTAAAATATGGATACATCCAAAACTCGAAAGAGACGTGTCTACGAGATAACCTTGGATTGTGTGAAGTTGGTGGATTCAGATCTCTGGAAGAATTGTATCCATAAGACTGAGGAGTATGAGAAACTGTATTAGGAAAGAGATCAATTGCTGGAACGGAAAATTTGGGACCCTATCCCGTCGAATCCAAATTTAGTTTTCACCGTGAACGATTCGTACAGTGATGAAGTGATGAGTGGGTCAGAGGCGGATGCTTCGGAAGCATACGAATGAAAAATTGAAGTGAATCTTATTGAAATATAAATCATTAATGAGCTAGTCTGTCCTTAACTTAGTGGTTGAGCATTAATTATTCTAAATGTCAGTGTGGTTGAGCATTAATTGTTCCTAAAAGTTATGGAAAAGGGAGTTAATGTAGACAGGATGAGAGTTTCTTTTGTTTTGACAGTCAGCTGATATGAGTTTTGGCGGGCAGAAGTCTAAAAAAAGTGGGAGGGACCGGGTACGGAAGAGGAGGAAGAGGGGTCGGCGGGTGTCGAGGGCTCAATTAAAAACGAACCGACAGTAGGTTTTCTATTAACTGCAACTTAACTCCACAATTTAATGTTGAATTATATAAACCAAAAAATTCACTAATGATTTACGTTGGAATATGCGTTTGATGGAAAGAGGATCCCGAAACCCGCCTGCTAACCTGTTGACTATCTTTTCAGTTGAGCTTGGATACGGATACGGATGAGCTTGGTACTGCATAAGCATAATTAGAATTTTAGAAAAGTTGAGACATAAATATAGTTGATTTATTATTGAAGTTGAAAGTCTGACTGGACCGAAATGTTCATCGTGTAACTTCCTAACGAATTTTGACTCATTTCACCCAAAACACGAACAGACAGTCACAAAGTATAAATACAATTTTACTAAAGATTTTCAAGGTCAAGATTCTAGTAGGCTAGATAACGTTAGAATACAATAGAGAATTACAAACCGGCATAATAATAACTAGATGTTAAAAGGACGGCAAACGATCGGGGACTTATTCCTTTGAATGAACTTGAAAAAATTCAAAGTCCCCGATCATTTGCCATCCTTTCAACGTCTAATAAGATAATAGGAAGCACTGAATAAATTATTAAATTCAGAAGACAAATGTTGAGGCAATAGGAATGTGTTAATGTTAGTTTAGATTATTAGGAAGACAGCGACAGCTATGAGCTAATCAATTTCTTGAATTTCTATTGCTGTGGTAATACGAACATGAGCTGGGGAATAATTTGTACTTCGGCTCAATGGAGAGTTGCAAGAAGTGGCGATAATGGCTACCAGTAGGAGAACAACAATAATTGCAATTATAGATATGATAATCCCTGTTTCAAAAGACCTGTCATCTTTCCCGGTCTGGAAAAGCTTCACGATACTTTGTTGAAAGGGAATGCAGTAGTTCCGGCTATTGCAGTAGTCGGTAACTTTCGGACAGTTTTCTAACATTAGATGATGGAGCAAGTACGAATTCTCTCCGGTATTATTTTGTCGATAGATGCTGCAGGTGTGTGGGCTGGAGGTTGACTCCTTGATGTATCGCAAAAGGGCGAGTTTTGCACAACCAAGAATTGTAGCATGGGAAGTCACTGCCACGGCGTCGGCAGTGATGTTGATATTCCCAATTTGTTCCGACACTATTTGGAGGCGACCCAAGCTGCACGTTGCAGACTCTCTAGTAAGGGGACAGTTATCGGAACTCTGTTGTAGAATCGTCCACTGCAACGTTTCATCCTGAGCAGGACAATTTCCAATGAATCCAGTGGGCCCAAATTCGTAATAAAGATTCAAAGATTTAGTAATGAAGCTCCTCGCAGACTGGCAGAGTATCTCATTCTTTTCCCCCCGTCCGCCTTCGGGACACTCAAGGTTTAAGCATTTGTAGCACTTTAGAGTGTCCATGCCTGTTAAAGATATAAAAAAATTTTAGTTACCACTTACATGGCACAGTTACCCTTTATAATCACATCATTGATTAGTTGTACATGTGCATCAAGTATGTATCATCTTACCTTGAACGAAAAATCCAAGGATATACAAAAAAAGACTCGCTACGGGTCTATTGAACATGTCTGGATGAACTGGATTCTCTTGATGAGGCTAATAATTAATGTACTTGACTTGGTCCCTTCGTTCACTTCTTTGGGTTCATGATTCACTACTCTAAGCCAAAAGCCAACCACCTGTTGCGTGCGTGTTGCTGTGTTTGTTAATTTTTCTGGAAATTCTGAAACTTTATTAAATCAAAAGACGTACGCGCGTATGGAAGGGAAAGACGAGACGTGAAACGGAACGGGGCAACACCATAGCCATTCCCTCTGCCCCACCCCAACTTTTAATTTACGGAACTCCGGATTGTCTGGATGTCCGAAATGGGTTTCCTTTCAATTATATAGTTTGCGCTCAGGAATGGACATGGAGAGGAATCGCCGTAGTTAACTTTACTTTGCAGTTGACTCCATTTCTCTAAAATCCTTAACGTTGTCTTCGGAATCGTTGTTTGAGCAATAAATTCAGCAGAAGTTCTGTCCTGATACCAATGAAAATGGGGGAAGGGGGCTGTAATTCGTCAGCCTCATCTCGCGCTAAGTTTTCTTCACTGTTGGATAATTTGAAGAGATCGGTAAATCTAACCTAATTTACGTTTGCATCATGGTTGGGAGTACCACATTTTCACACTAGACTTAATACCCAGTGGATCGGACGTTCAGTAGGTGACCAGGACCGAAATCCGAGTTGAGCCCTTCTATTTTTTTTAAGGTTCCTCACGGGAGAACAGTGGCTTGTTCCGCTGATCGAGTAAGACCACAAAAACCGACATTTCTACCAAAATGACATTCCCACTTCATATTCAAATCTGGAATGGAATTTGAAATGACGTAATATTCAATATCGTCTTCCTCCATCCAATGGTTTTAATTTTCAAAGTCATGGTCGGTAACTGGAATAAGGGGCAGTTCTCTTCCTCGAAAATTTGCAATCGCTGGGAATTGTTAGCAGACAAAACTTAACTAGAGGAAATGGGATTGGATGACAGGAGCCGGAAACGCAGAAAGGACACACAATCCGTATCCACTACTCGATACATTTTAATTGAACTTGGATTCTGTTGAATCGAATCGGAAAGAAAGGTCGCAGTAGCATAGCGCTTTTGAGTCAGAGTAAACTAAACTCATGGATTTCCGTTGGTACGATTTGTTCAATTTGGATTGGAAATCCGCCAGAGCATTACAAAATTCGGAAAGTTGATGGAGACTTGGGAAGCGCTTTCATTCGGTTAGCGCTTTCAAACCATGAAAAATTAGAATTGAATTGAATATTGAATTGGAAAAATTAAAGCTAGGACTTGGGAATTGTAGGAGAAATTTCTGTGGCCGGAATCTTTTATTAGAATGGTCAACGTGGAATAGAAATGGAGAAGTTAGAAATTTGGGATTCAAGACGTTTTTTTAGTGCTCATGGACTTTTGTAAGGAAAAAGGATTGGGGATTGGTTACTTAATAGAAAGGTAAGTCTCGCGTCTAGCTGATTTTAAAAACTAATTGACAAACGAGGAAATTTGTATAACAGGTTTGGAACATGTCACTGGGGATTAGACAAGAAAAGAACATTTTGGCACAATCCATAAATAGGCCACATTGTGTGATGACACCGTGATTGATGGTCGATTGGACGGAAACATTTCGAAATATTTCAATCACTCATGCGCAGTAAGTTCCTCATAAAACGTCCCCGCCCGTTCCATAGTCCAAGTATTGAAATATTCACTTTTTAATCCACTTTCATTTTAATTTTAGCCCAACGGAATCCTCCAACTCCTCACTTTCCAGAATGGGGATTTTGCCCCAGTCATATTTACATTGACAAACATAGGAGCAGGGGATGAAGTCACTATCGCATATCGTTTCGACGCAGTGGATCCACCAATTCCATGCAAATGCGGTGCAAAGAGATGTAGAGGCTTCCTCAACGCCAGAAACTCGACAAGCAACTTTCCTACCGACCAACTGTCCTCTGTCTACGTCTCTGCGTAGCTGCCTAGCATTCCAAAACTGTCGGCAATGAATTCAAGTTTAAAGTTTCCTGCTCACATATTTTTTGTATGTTCAGAACCACATCTAATTGATTGATCCCCTTTCTGAAAATGTATAAGGAATAAGTTTGCTAGCCATCAGTGCAATAGTAATCGGATTTTTTTTCTTATTTATTCCTATATCTTCTTGACGCTTCCCCTCCCCGCTGCTGCGGCTTGGATTGTTTGGCGATGGTCTTCAAGCTATCATGGTGGAAATATTTTAGTTTTTAGTAGTTTTAGTATTTTCATTAAATTCGACGACGAAAACATGTAACCTTGATAGATTTTAAGTTTCTTAAGTTTTGATAAATGTTAACTTTAGAAGTAAGTTTCTTAAGTTTTGAGAAATTGGGTTTTAGAAAATAAATCCTAATTGATATTCTGGTGGATAGAATTTTGACGAATTCCAATGGTGCTGAATAAACGTTTTTTTTTATCGATCTGAGCATAATTTTTTGAACTTTGATTATACATCTGCTCTAGTTTCTTTCCTTATAATAACCAGCAATTTCAGTCTCATAAATTTACTCAATACTTCCACCGGGTTTAGAAAGGACGCGGGAATTAGATATTCTCGGGAGAGTCAGATTATTTCATTCCCCAGCATATAAAATATATAAGCATGGTTTATTCTCAATAAATAAAAATGGTGAACCTGAATATAAATTGAGCTTTGACTTGTTTCAATAATGCAATTCGGGTGGGGTGAGAGGTTAGAGTTTTTCTCGTTTGGTTCTGTTGACAAGGCAGAGGACGGTGATGAATGAGAGCGTAGCAATGGCTACTACGGATGCTATTCCAACGAGGGATCGTTCAACCCAGAATCTTCCGGTGGATGCACCCAATGTCAACTTTGCAGGGCCTTGAGGTCGCTGTGGGCAGCCCTGGAGAATTTACGAACCAAAAAGAAAGGAATTGGAATTGGGAAAATTGATTTTTAGCTATAGGAAGAGCTACCTTTTGTATTTGATCCCCAAAGGAGTGTTTGAGAAAAATATCTTGGACTTCCGGAAAATTCAAGAGTTGTAGGGATTTCTCCTGACTCATCATGTTCTCATTTTCCAGAAGTTGGAAACAAACCCTGGAAGGAAAAGCGTTTTAATTAGTTTTGTCGACAAGTTACTTTGCCGTGCCTGAATGAATTTTTCCCTTGGAATGACTCACATCGTTTTCCCTTCTCCTGCATTACTTTGATCAAAAGTCAAGAGACGAAAGACTCCATGATTGATGAGGGCGTTTGGTTGTGGCTGATTGAGAAAATCCTGGATTTCGTCCGCCCAGCGACTCATCCGGAGAAGCTCCGACGTTTCCGTTGACAGGAGCTCGGCATTGGGTGCAATGAAGATCTTGACTTTTTTCTTCATCATAGGAACAAGGGGGGAGGAGTCGGAGGGGTTGCTGAGCTCAACGCGGAGATGTCCATTTTGAAAGGGCTCCAAATTATCCCAGACGTAAATGTCACCCGTCGTGGAATCAATCCGGAAAACCTCGGAAACGTTGTACGGTGTCTGGGAAATCGAGTTGGAATGAAACATTTGCGTTGACATGTGAATCTTCTTCATTGGGATCATCTCCGCGTTCCCAATCAAGTTCCCCACGGGGACTCCAGTCCCGACGCCCAGAATCATCTCACTGCTCTTCTTGGTCAAACTGAGGATCCGATCACTCGTCATTGAATCCCGATTGATCCGGACTTGAACTTTGGAACTACAGTCTTGGAGTGGGATTTTCTTATCCTTTGGGAAACACTTGATGACCATAGTTAGCTCATCTGGTTCGAGCCTCTCAAGCTCATTGGTGACAACCAAACTTGCGGATTGGTTGTCGATGGGCTGAAGCTTAAAGTACTCATTCCCACTGCCCACAGTCAGCTCGAAACCTACACGGTCGTTAGGGTAAACGTCATCATCCGATGCCACAAATTTGAAGATTTCCGTATCCTGTCCCGCCGTCTCATTTACAACCAAATGGAGAGTACGGACGGATTTTGGGAGTGTCGGGAGAGAATCATCCACATCTGGAACGTTATCAAAATGAAAGGGTTTTGTAAAAACTTGGTTTGCTTCAACAATTCTAGTATGGGTCCCATTGTACCTGTGACAAAGATCGTATACCATTCGGAATTGGTCCTTGGCGGGACTCCCAAATCCTCCATGCCGACGAGGACAGAGATGCAGTCATGCGTCTCCCTGTCAATCACATTGAGCAAATTCAGCATTCCAGTATTCTCATCCAGCCGGAAGTAGTTGACGTCGTCCACTCGGTTGAGGGTCTTCCCTGCCTTCGAATTCAGTTTGTCATGGCAGGGGTAGACTTGCTTCAGAAGGCGGTAGACGAGTCTCCCTTCACCATTCTCCACGGAATCCGTATCCGCTGCCTGAATGTGGAGGACTGGGGATCCAGGGAAGGCTCCTTCGGAGACTTCCCCGCTAAGCCTCTCATTCGTGAAATGTGGTCTTCCGTCGTTTGGAATCGTGTTTGCTATTTTTATCTCAATCGGAGTGTTGACGCTTCGATCCTTTCCATCTTCCACGACCACGGTAGCGGCGTAGGGTGCGGCCCTCCCACGACCACGGAGGGATTTGGCAACTGTCAGGCCACCCGTTTTGGAGTCCATGGCAAAGAGACCCAACTTGGTCTCATCGCGGAGGGTGTAGGTCAGGACCGGACTCTCGTCTACGTCCACACAGGTGATGTTTCCAATTGGAGTCCCTAGCGGAGCATCCTCATCTATAAGGAACTCGTCCCTTTGACGGCAGGATGGATCGTTGTCATTGACATCTTCATATTCCAAACAAAAGAAATTACTGGTAAACTACAATGTAATAGAGCGGAAGCGTAATTTAAATTTTGTTGGAAGCGGCGCAACCGACTCACCCGTAACTTGAATTCGGAGGCTCGTCATGGCTGTCCGTTGGAAGGGTCCACCCTGTGGTGTGTCCAGTGCCAATGCGAAGATTGTATGTGACGCATCCTTTTCCCGGTCAATGTCAGCCCCTGGCGCGACGTGGACCACTCCTGCCAACTCATCAATGGTAAAGAGATGACTCTGTGGTCCAATCAGAGCATATCGGATCGCCCCATAGTTAATTGGGTCATCACGGTCACTTGCTTCCACGGTCAGGATCGGCGTTGGGAAAACGGAATTCTCCGCCACTTTGCCTTTATACTCCTACAATTAAAGGATGGGAGTCTTAGCATACTGTGCATTTTGATTCCTAAGTTAACTGATTCTAAGTACTACTCACAGTTTTTGAGAAAACTGGATCGTGGTCATTTGTGTCCGTAATGGCAATGGCCAGATTGGCCACTGACTCTCCTCCTCGACTGTCAATTGCTTTGACGGAAATGACATAACTTTTCTTTGTTTCGTAATCCAATGGACTTGTCACACGGAGCGTATTTTCCTCAAGCCCGAACGGCTCTGTTGCCTCTTCATCTACAAGGGCAAACGTCAGAATCTCTTCATCAGCGACATAATCCCAGGCATTGAGGGTCGCAACGTTGCTTCCAATGGCCATATCTTCTGTCACCGTTAGATTTATCCAAGGATTTGCAGGGGTCCAGGGTTCTCCAAAATACGGGAATAACCTTTCTGCGGCAGTCACGTAGATTGTTACCGTGCCTGCGGTAAAATGGGAAACGTTTAGTTTGGTGTCAGGAACTTATAATTCAATTTTCCCTTCTAAGAACATTATTCTTCAGTAACTTACTGGTATCGTTCTGGGGTGTGGCCCCGTTTCGGTCCACCGCTTGTGCTTGGAATTCCAAAACGGAACTCAGTTTGTGCTCCAATGGAGAGATTAGCAAAATATTCCCAAACTTTGGATCCACCCTGTAGATGTAAAATTGGTTATAGTTCAGAATTGCCTTTGTCAAGTTCAGTAAGTTTCCGTCCCCGTCGCATCTTACCGCAAATGTGAAAAGTATTTTTCCGCATCTTCTCTGCTTCCAATTGACCCGGAAGCGTCCCATACTTGACAGGGACAGGAAATGCTATATTCAAGTTTGGCATCTTTGTCGGCATCCGTTCCCTGAATCCTGAGCACGGTTTCACCTCCCTTTGCCGACTCACTGAGATCAACCACATAATTCGTGGTTCCAAATTTAGGGATTTCGTCATTCACATCCGTGATGGCAATGTTAATTAGGGCTAATGACATCTCGGACGGCTTCCCTTCATCCTGAACTGTAGTATATTAAAATTTAAAAACAAGGAATTACAGTTGGGCCTTTAAAAGAACAATAAAAACAAGGAATTGGTTTCCCAGCTTACCACGAACGGTGATCGGGACGAGATTCGGCTGTGTTTCAAAATCCAATTTCCCAGTGAGGCTCAAATGGAGCATCCCTGAGCTCTCATCAATGGTGAATAAATCCGGTTCCGGCTGGGAATGGATGTAGTAGCGGAGGGAAACGTCCAACCCATCCGGATCATGAGCCACAGTCCGAAAAATCGGAGTTCCTGGAACTGTAGTTTCTAGGATTTCAACACGCTGCTGGACATAAGGGAAACTTGGTGGAATGTTTTGAACGGGTTGCACTATGAGCTGAACGGACTGGAAGGCGGATTTCCCTGATTTGTCCGTTGCGGTTACAGTCAATTTATGCTCACCGCTGTCCGCCCAACTGAAACAGGTCAAAGAGATGTTCAGGAGGAGATTTGGGCTCACCCACCATATTGCCATTGCTAATGCAATACGAGAGATGGGAATTATGATTGGCTTTTAAAGAGTTACCTGAGGCGTTTTCCTAATTTCAACTCTCCCGTAACCGGTTCAATGTAAATCCCTGAAGAATTCCTGGTGTGATCCACAACGGCGTACTCGACTTGATCATTTAAATCTGCGTCCGTCGCAGAAATGAGAAATGGTGGATCAAATAGGGTAGTTCCATCGGGGACAGAGCGACGGATAGCAGAGGCTCCAGAAAATACTGGACTCTCATCATTCTTTGGCAGAGTATCCAAGTAGAGGAGGGCATAAACTTCTTCGTCCACTTTTTCCCCGGATTTTGCACGAACGAGGAAGAAATGAGAGCGTTCCCGCTCATAATCCAAACAATTGCCAATTCCGCATCGTATCTCTCCCGTGCTCTCATCCAAGTCAAACTTTACAGAACCGATCCCAATGAGAGAGTAGTGGACATTTGGAATCAAATGACCATTTTTAGTAGCAACTGTCGTAATCAGTTCCCCTTTGTCAATATCTTCTGGGACCGAGACCCGGAAGACGGTGGTGTTGAAAATCGGGAGAACCTTTGGCCCGTCCTCCACTTCGACTGGGATGTTGATTTTGGAAACGAGGTGATCCCGTTGATAGGCTCCGATTTCCAGGTTGAACTTTGCCCCTGGTTCCAATAGGGAGATATTCAGGACCTCCATTGTGACAATGCTTTTGGATCGGATGGTTGGGTTGGAATTGGAAGGGGTCACAAAAGCAAAGACTTGGTCCACGGCAGAAGGGAGGGTCCAATCAAATTGGAGATGAAACTGAGCATGTGCTGGATCTTCATCCACATCCTCCACTTCGACTTGGAAGTCTGGGAAGGTCCAGGACTCATCCGGGTTGTAAGGGATTCGAAGAATATGCGGGTATTGCGGGGGTTCGAACGTTGGTAGATTATCGTCCTCATCCAACACCATTACAGCCAACCCTACTCGCGTTACTAAAGTGGGCTCCGTGTCCTCGGCATTCAAGGGAAATTCCCGCGCCTCCAAAGCCAACTCGTAAACCCCTAATGAGGGAATATTTAAGTTAGAATAACTTAAATATTCACTCACGTCGTCCCTTACAATTTAAATAAAACTTCATCCGCCCTCACCCAAGTTCTCTCGTATGAATTCCTCTTCGGCATCTAAAATGTTTTCGGAAGTTTCCACCGTGGCTGAAACTGTGCCGTTGAATGGGTCCCGTTTGATATTCCTCAACCGGAAGTAGTCATTCTGGGCTTCATCCACGAGTTTGAGGTGAATGTCTCTTGGATTCCCAGTATCCCCATCCTGGACATAAATCTCCCCAACCTTTGTCCCGGGAGCGGAATTCTCTCTCACCCGGAAAACGTATGGTCCCCCAATAAACCGGGGCGACTGGTCTATAACGTACAAAATCAAAATCAGTGTTACATCATGATCAGTAAAGAAAATGCTGAAATCTTAACTAAACACTTTTTTTTAATTGTTGATTCTCTGATTACCTTGGACATCCAGGACGCTAATAGCGACCAAGGAACTGACGCTGTTCTTCCCGTCACTGGCATTCAATGTCAGAGCAAATGAGGAATGTTGTTCGTAGTCCAACGGCCTCTCCAAAGTTATAATCCCAACGTAATTCCCTTCCCCAATGGCTTCGGCTGTAACCCCAAAGTACTCGCAGGCGAGTCCGGATTTTTGGGTGTCACAGGTGAGTCGAATCTCCGCATTTTCCCCGAAATCTTCATCTGTAATCCCGATCGTCGAGAAAACTGTTGTTCCCACGTTCGTCCTTTCCGAGACTTTAAAGTTGTAGGGTGTGTTTTCAAAAACTGGAGAGTTGTCGTTGACATCCCGGACCAGGATCTCACGGCGGAAAGAGACCGTTGCAGGTTCTCCTCCATTTCCGTCATCTGCATCACCCAACAACAGAACAAGAGGAGTTTGGCAGAATGACTTATGTATTTTTCTGTATAATAT
>Ga0194135_10002681_pt1 | contig 10822 bp, 9 predicted proteins | sample LitLau_LLRF_2013_FD_134024 | JGI IMG/M metagenome (GOLD analysis project Ga0194135, IMG submission 134024) | Freshwater sediment microbial communities in response to fracking from North America - Little Laurel Run_MetaG_LLRF_2013 (version 2) | ecosystem: Environmental > Aquatic > Freshwater >... | reverse complement strand
TTTTTTCGGGTCGTAAATTTTATGCTACATAGAAGAGGGCTATGGGAGCATATTCATTCAAAAATATTTTAATCATCTTATCTAAACGTCAAATTTGGTTAAAAAAAACGTGAGCGGACCTATCTTTTTTTGTCACATAAAAATCACAATTCTTCATTTAAAAAATTCCAGCTCAGTTCTCTGATAAGCAAATCTATTGAAACCTTGTGGGATTAACCATAAGCCTTCTAGCTACCTCTGGTAAAATTTTTGTAAAAATAAACCCATTCAAAGAATAGTTATTACAAAAATTCTAAGTGGACCTACATTTTCTGATCGCACTCTACTGAACACTAAAGTTGTTATAGCGTCGTTTCATTCTGTAAATTGAATTACCACAAATTTTAATTTCCAATGATTTTGAACGAATTTGGGTTACCAATATTTACTAAAACTGACTTATTCTACTGGACTAATATCTTATCATATCAGATGACGAAATTCTAGCGTAATGGCATCTATACCAGAAGCTTTGAGGAAAATGATTTAAAAGCGCAGAATTAAGGCATTAATTCCCATACTTATTTTAAAACTTACAAACTGTCGAACCAACGCACCGTCGACTGTATCTCCCTCCCCCCTTTCCCCTACTCCCTGTCCGTTCGTATTTCAATTTTCCCATTGAGTTGATGTGGAGAGATAACGCTCTCTTCTCCACAAGGGTGCGCTTCTATTGATGCCACTTTTCTCTCCCGTCCGATCTCCAACACACAAAAGGAGAACTGATTTCCACTGATTTTGTCAAATTTTTTCTAAAAAATGGTTTTCTAACTTAATTAGATGATGCTGAATCCCAATATGCAATTTTCTTTTCAATTGGACTACCTTGGACAAAGTTATAGCCTTCCGAACATTTCGGACGTCTTAACTTTGTCCAGGGTAAACAGAATTAAGTGAAACCAGCATATTCGCATTCAGCATCCTCCAGTTAAGCTAAACATCCATTTTTTAGAAAAAATTTGAATGCGAAATCGTTCACAAATTGACGTTGATGAAGTCAACTTTTCATTTTTGGGGAAAGAGAGCGAGATGGGGAAATCTGGGTTAAGAAAAAAAAACTCGGTTTACACGATTTTCCTCATATGGACGGGCAGGGAGTAGGGGGGAGGGAGATACAGTTGACGGTGACCAACGTTACGCTTTCCACTCTCTCACTTCCCTCAAATTCATTCAAAATGACGAAACAAATCTTTTTCATCTGCTTTTTGTTATTTGCGCTCGTCGCTTCGGTACCGCTTGAAGTAGGAGAAATTGGTGGTCTGAAAAGTTACAAAATATTTTTATTTTAATTCTTCAGAATATTTCCAAAGTTTATCCTAAACAGTTTTTTTAATGTGCAGTTTCTTCTAAGCATGACGGAGCTTTGGTTCTGGATAAAGCAGCAGTGATGGGACGTAATGCGGATTTGAATCAATTTTCCACCTCATCAGTTCTGCACGTGCAACTTGGCAAACTGCAATACCTGCGTCTGTCATAACTAAATTAATCCCAAAGAAAAAAATTCATCAATCTAATTTTTAAAAGTTAGAAAGTATAAGAAAGTTATAAAATAAGAAAAAGGTGGTCTTTATTACATTTTCTTTTTCAAATAAGAACTGCAAACATAATCCTGGATGCTTTGAATAGTTTGTGATTTGAATAAGGTATAAGATTTCCACAAGATGCATTTTTGTGTCTATCAAATAAAAAAAAATTTGTATGAATTACTGGAACCAAAATTGCCTGTCTATGTTTTGCTGAAATAATTAGCTGGTTTAAGTTAACAACCATTTTTTTAATGAGTTTCTCTATGGAAAATTTCACTTGCGACATGAATTTTCAGAGTTATAAAAGAAATCCCGACCTTTAGTAGGTGATCAATCAAACAAACCACTTGCTACGACCCCACAAGTGTAATGATGTAACTATTCATTCTTTATCTTCCCCATCAGTACTTTCCTCCTCGATATCAGCGTCACTCTCCTCATCATCATCGTAATCCTCATTGTCGATGGCAGTATTGTACAACTTCTCCATCAGTTCACGAGGAAAAGGGTATTTCTCACTTTTCCCAATGGGATACTTGTACCTCCTGTAATAATTATGAAATGTGCTCAAATCGATTGAAATCCGTCGAGTAAAAAACTAGTTTCCAACTTACAGTCGCTCAACCACTTCCATTTTCTCGGATGGGTCTTCCGCATTGAGGTCTTTGCTGGCTTCGATGTTCTCATTGATGATCGACATTCGATGGAGTAACCAATGGATCCCAAACTTATCACGCAGTCTTACACCAAAACATTCCAGGAGAAAGATTTCCTTGAGCATATTTTTGAGCTCCGATAAATGGCTGCGAGCTTTGAGGTTCTGCAACAGAAGCGTCTCAAAAGTTAAAAATTCTGCACAGAAAATGGAAAAATTGGAAAACCGGCCGACACTCACCTGGATTTCCGTAACAGCCAGACCGATGAGGAGATTGAACAAAATCATTGATATCAGGATTGTGAAGAGGGCGAAGAGGCACTGGGCCGCCAAGTAATGATACGTGGTCTGTTCACCATGAAAAACGTCATCATAGTTCAACTCCCCAGTCATCATCACCAGGACTTTTGGCACGGCGAGCCAGGAAGACTGAAATCCCTTTACCTTGTGACAACAAAAAATTAGGAATTTTAAAATGCTGAAATTTGTGTTGAAATTATTTCTCTCCTCTCTCTACCTCTGGCATCAGGATGCAAAAGGCGAATGCAAATCCAAAGAGTAATGGGGCAAAAGTGCAAAAGAACATCACAAACTCCTTGAAAACGTTGACAAAGAGTGCAATGTAGATTCGAAGTCGCTTGATTTTGCAGGTTTGGCCCAACACGAGCACAAAAACTGTAAAGATGATGCCCTGGATTAAATCAAATTCAAATTAGCTAACTCACAAATTCTCTTCCGCAAATGTTTTGTCCTGAAAAGTGTCACGCACAAAGGATCTCATGCTGGAAGGGGGGTGTATTGAAAAGTTGGCGTGACAAGAACACAGCGATCAGAAATGAGTTAAGACATAGCTAAACGCCATGCCCCCTGTAGTGCTCGATAGGGAAATCGAAAGTGGATGAGAGCCAATCACATCACAGAGGGGAGACCCAATGAGAGAACTCCGGGTACCTTCTCTTTTTTACGCGGGAAATTCCCTGCTACTTTCTCCGCTTTCTCTTTTATTCAAAATTTCAAAAATCCCCCCTAAACCTGACTTTTCTAATGCCTATCTCGTAACATGTGAATTTGGTGTACGCCTTTAGGTCACGTGGGCTATTCTGAAATGGTCTATTCCTCATGGCTGAAATTTCACCTCTATATTTTTTCAGCAATAATCCGTTTTTCTCTCCTCTCTGGATTCGTTGAAAAGATTATAACGAGTCTTCGTAACTTAGCTAACCGAGTCTTGGAGCGAGACATAAAAATGTATTGAATTGAATTGAATTTGACAAAACTCTCAGTTGTCATGACTTAACTTACGGATGCAAGTCGGTACTGCCAAGGGCTGATGGAGATATCATTATCTCGGCTAACAACAAACGCATAGAATGGAGAAGAAATGAAAATGAGAGAGAGGCAGACAATGGTCTGGCCAATATTCTCCTTATCTTTAAAATATTTCCATCTATTTGGAACTGCAATAAATTCAAATACTTCCTTCAGGAAGAATGATAGTCCGAGGATCCAACAGCTGACTGCCAACGTTATTTGTGAGTTTTTATTTTCAATGGCGCAGCGAATTGTGAGCTCAGTCCCATTTCCTCCACTTCCTGGATGCTTCCATGGGCAATTTATGTAGTACACGTTGAAGATGAAGTAGGCGTAAAAGACGTGCCAGAAAAGCTAAATGAAAAAAAAACGCAAAGCTTCCTTCTGAGTACTTCCGAATGGTATCAAGTCGGGAAGAAAGCATGAATCTTACATGCATGAAGATTGAGAAAGTGATAAACGGATAGGCCTTGTGGTATTTGTGGTATATGAAGGCCTCTATCAATGGATGCTTCAGCATTTCATCCTTATACTTGACTGCCTTTCCTTCAAGCAAACCCCGGAAATTCTTCGTCTCTTCTAGATGATCATTACACGAGAGATCAGTTTCCTCGTCGTTTCCGGGGGATATCGTGCTTGTAATGTAGCTAGACGTATGTAATACTTAAATTAAATTAAATGAGACATATAATGTCTCGTTATCTCAACCTTCTATCTATATTCTTGAGGTACCTGAAATCCAAATGTATATTTTCCTGATCTTCTACGAGTTTAACCCCATTGGCGTAGTACGCCAAAATTTGTTTGGGGACGTTCTTGTAAATTAAATCCAGCGCTGTTTTACCATCCACTCCGCATCTGGAAATTCAATTATTTCCGGAAGATAAGAAAAGAATTGTTTGCTGCCCCTATTAGCCCATTTTTAGTAATTTCAACTTTTACTTTATATTCAATTTTGGATCATAGCCGAGCAAAGCCTCTACTATCTTTTCTAGCCCCCTTTCGGCAGCAATATAAAGAGCAGTTTTCCCATCATTATCCATCATGTCAATTAAAACTTTTGACTCTCGAGGTATTTGGGAAGCCTTTAATATTTTTTCGACCATTCTTCGGGCAACCTCTCGCCTTGCTAAAAGAATAAAAAAAAGACAGCGAATTACATTCAGACTGAATTGGGCGAAGAGAGATTTAATACAATCCGGGTTTACATTTATTAATTGCAATCTGGAAGTGAAGGATAATTCGGAGAGACTTACCAAATTCCACAGCGTGGTGCAGAATGGTTTTCCCATTTGCATCCGTTTGTGTCAATAAACTTTTCCGTGTCTTCAATTCAGCCTTTTTTAGTTTTCCTTTCTTCACCATAGAAAACAGAAGACTTTTTGCGGCGAGGTTGTTTGGGATAGGATTCGGTACCTGGAAGCCTGGCTGGCCGTTATTGCTTGAGAGTGGAAGAAGCGGTTCCATCAGCATCCTCTCCATTTTACAAATTGCTTTGGCGAGATGGGAGTTAATATTTTAGATTAAATTGTATCAACGTTACCAGGCTGCCAACTTCTTCTTTTGCCTTGATTGGATTCTCGTAGCACTTTAGTCGAAATCAATACTGGAGTATTTTAGTCTCCAGCAAGGGTTTACCTTACAACCCTTACAACTTGATCACTGTCGGAATTTAATTAAATTCTGTCCCTGTACAATTTTTAATATGCGCGTGGGCATGGCCGAGAGCAAAGTACAAGTGAAGGATTCCCAATAAACGGGGTTAATGTAAAGGAGTACATGGTTACAGAATAAATAAAAATGATAAAACAAGAAATTAGCTTTCTACAGGAATTGAGTTTTCAAGAGAGATCAAGTGACGCGAAAACCTGTTTCGATGTAAATTGCCTTTCACATTAAATGCCGAGTTAAGGCATATGCGTAAAAAAATAATTGCTTGGCTCTTCGACTCAAGTTCCCCGACTGTGCCTTTCATATTTCAAGTCTAAAACCCATCTCAGAAATTTTGAACCCACTGCTGCAGTTTGATGTCAAAATCTCGAGAATGCGCAAAGCACAGGCGGATGGTTGATACGCTATTTCATTGCCTCGCTAATTAGGGTCAGTTACAAAAATTCCATTTTCCTGGGCATGCGCGTTCTCTCGGGGCAACGACTTTAGTAAAACAAAAATATGTAAAAACTAAATTTGCAAATTAATACAGAAACTCGTATGCGCATGGGAAGGTTCCATAAGACGATTCAATATTTTTTAATTTTTAATTTTTTTCAAAAATTCCACCGCATCCCCTTTTGGCACCATTACCCAGAAAATCCCTCAAGGAAAATTCGAAAAGTCAAAAAGCAAAAAACTTCAACAATTTGTTGCTATGGCAACAGTTGATTTAAGCCGCTAATACTCTCTAAACGTACGTTGTATCACGTTCTTCGTATCACGTGTGTGACGCTTGTGACGAATATGACTAACTTAACGAGATTGGTATGAATAAAGCAGGGTGTGGGAATAACCGGTAAAGATGACTGTATGCTATGGACGGTCTGCACGCCATGTATAACTGATCGGAACTGCCAAAGTTAGAAAAAAGATGGTCAGCCCAATTCTGATTCCAACAGATACGGCATACCAGAAATCTAGATAGAATCAAGAGATTTATATTACTTTTCTGCATCGTATGAGAATGGAAATCGTTTAAGCTTCCTTTACCCTGCAGCCCAGGTAGAGTATTCTGTAGTTCCAGCTTGCACGATCCTTCAGAGCTCTAAGAAATGAGGGGTTTTACCAAGTTGTAGAAGCTTGCAACGGAGCAGTCCGGAGAGCATTCAGGAATTTCTATTTTTCTAGCGAACGCGGAGTTTCCCGCTTAACCTGTTTTTTAACTTAAGTTTTTAAGAAAATTTTTTAACTCGTTTGTAAAGGGCTTTGTGTTCGTTCAGATTTCTGTGTATTCTTTTGGATCTTCACAAGACGCTTGGGCAGGAGTTTGGTTCATGTATTGTTTTAAATAAATTTTAAAGTTTGTGTCTTTGAGAAAAGTTTAGGTTCTCGGCGCTGCATAGATTCCTTACAAGGCGCTGAAACAGAAATTTCACGTGAAGTGATCAAATTCAAATTTCAAACATGGATTTCAAAAACTATTAAGAATTGTAAAAAAAAATGTCCAAGTGTAAACGTGCAATCCCAGAAAACTTATACTTTTCTCAGCGACACACACGAAGACGCCTCCTATAATGGTGTGTGAACCATGCGCCTGCGCATGCGCTGTCTACCTTTAAATCCAGAGATAACTTTCCTTCGGCTTGATGAACCTCGATACAAGTATGTTGATCCGGTTGGTAGCTCTGGTGGAAGAGAACAAAAGTCCAATCCTAGAATCGCTGTGATTGCTGTGTGTGATGTGTTAATAGCATGGTAGATCTTAAAAATGCATTTTCATGTGTTAATAGCATAGTGGAATTGGAAACCGTTTTTTTTTTCATATGTTAATAGCATGCAAAAATACCAAGGACATTTTTTGTTTCATTTTCAAAATCCAGAATTTCTTAGGGGAATTAACCCGGGAAATGAGTTTTGATGGACCATCATTTCAAAGTTCACGGAAAAATAGGACATAATGTCCGCCGCTAATTTTTTCCAGTAGTTAGATTAGTCTCCTCTATCACATATATGACAATGGTAGACATCTAAGTCTCAACGTTCCCTTGTTAGGGCTGTCTTTTGAATAACCCCAAAATGGAGTAGCAAACTGGACCTACTTTCATATTCATAGTACTTACCAACACATACAAAACGTTCGTGATAATATGCTAAGCACCGCCTCATTTGCCCGAAGTCGCATCCTTTGAGGAAGCACTCCAGGAAAACTTCAACCTGCTAATACCCTCGGATCTAACAAGACAATTGTCGTTGGATAGTTTTAGAAAAAAATATTTCACGAGTTTGTACAAACACTTTGCATGGATGTATTTAACAATGACCGAATTAATTCCACGGAAGCTGAGAGGATTTTCACGGCACAAATCCATGGGATTTCACAAAGTTGGAAGAAGTTTGTCCGAAGGAATTCCTAACTACTCTACAGGGAAGACTCTTAGACCGTCCATCAGCTACAAAACAGGAAAACTCCAAAGAAATTCTACATGAATTTTTACAGTCTAAAAACGCTCTCCTCCTGGTCAATCGGGCGGATTCTTTCGTGTCCGGCCAACTGGCGGTAGGATAACTCGCGGTGCGGACAACTGGCGGTATGCCTCTTATGGTAGGTTAGGTTGAAAGCCTACCGCCAGTTGTCCGCACCGCGAGTTGTCCTACCGCCAGTTGGCCTAGAACCGATTCTTTCAACCAAATGTTAAAAATTCAGATACAATATAACAGGAATAGATCGTTGCATGCACACAAAAGCAAAGATTTGTTGACAGTAAGACACAATGACTATTTGTTCTTTTTTACGACAGCTGGAAATTTGAATATCTAAGCAAGAAATTTCAAGCTCTGTCAAACTCAGGAGTATTGTACTACTGGCATTCATATCTAAATTCTCACTATATGAGGAGAACCCGTAAGCAACTCGATAAGTTCATTCATTCTGAAACAGTTTCACAGGAGGATCAATTTATGACTCTAAGGAAAATGATAATGTTAATTCTTTATGCAATTGGATGACATCCGCTCTAGCTTTGGGGGTTGAGTACTGTGTTGTCTATACAAAATTGTGTACTATTATAGACGCAAATTATATCAGTAATACTACATTAGACCTACATGAAATCATATAGACTTAAACTGTAAATAAAATAATTTAATTAATGAAATCGGTCAAATGTAATTTCAGGACTTCATAGAATTAATTGAAACAGAAAAAAATGGTTGTTAAAAGTTTTGGAAGAAAATTTCGTTTCCTTGTTAGTCTTTTAGGTCAGTCTGTTTAACACAACAAGGACGTCAAGTTATGTAGTAGTAGCTAGAAATAGTTGTGACATCTGTAGGAGAAAATTTACCCACCCTTCAAACTCGAGGACTCACCTGCGAAGCCACACTGGAGGAAACCCCCACCGCACCTCTGTCACTTGTGTGGTTCGGCCTTTACTCGCAGTGGAAATTTGAGAAAGCAAGTCGCAAATCACGGGTTTGATTATAAAGCGGAAAAACCATACAGATGTGAAGTAGAAAAATGTGGTAAGTGTTTTGAGTCTAAATCGGGTTTGAAACTGCAATGAAAGTGGCATGCAGGGATCAAAGTCCAAAGTCTGGGACAAATAATTCCGGGGTTCGTCAACATTTAATTCACATCTGAGAACTCCAACTCAAGAAAAATTCGAATGTAACCTCTGCCACGCTTCGTATTACAGAAAAACTAATTTGAAAAAGAACTTTGCCACGCATGATGCACATTACAAGGCAGAAAGGAAGTTTAAGTGTGGTGAGTGTGACAGGGGGTTTCCGTTTCTTTTCAAACCAATATTTGAGGATACATTACAACCTACATTCAAGAATCAAAGGCTGGAAGCGTGCGGACTGCGGAAAGAAATTCTGTTCTACGAAAATCTCAATCGTCATATTCGCTCTTATAAATATCTTGCAAAGCCTCCTTTGGTCCAGCTACTAAGGGATTTCATACCACCAGACACCCGATCTCTTTCCATTGCTCCAATTCCCACGCATCGTAACGTAAACTAGACCTCCCCGATTCTAGAATCGGAAAGATACACCATCCGATTTTAGAATCAACTAGGTCTAGTTTCGCTCGCTTGCTGCGCTCGCTCGCACCGCTGTCGTCGTCGTAAGGCACGGCGGCAATTGAAGCGAGATGGTTGGAATGAGAAGTGGAGGGAGAGGTGAGATGAGATTCCGCGCGTCGTTTTCTTGTCTCTTCTCTTCTCATGCTTGGAACAAAAAGAGTGAATGCGAAGGAGAAGCTTTTCGTTCCGTAGAATCCCCGTGCACCTTTTTTGCTATTTTCCTCCAACCATGGTGCCATACCACCATCTCATCTCACCATGCTTGATTATTGTATAGACCTAAATCCGGACGTCGTAAAAGTGGTTTGTGACGTCATGAACGCCTTCCATCTTGAAGGTCTTGAGTGAAAAAGGCCCATACAGACTCAGCACTTCCCTACAGTGCTGGAACGCATTCTGGCTTCATAACCCCCTAGTTTTTTGGCATTAATTTGCATTTAGCTCCGTCATTAAGAAGAATTAAATAAATCACCACGGGTTGAACTATTTTATTTTTTTTATTCCTCTATCCTACTGACATTCTTATTTCCAATCTTAGCATGTTCTTTCTCCCCTAACTACTGCTATGCAGCGGAGGATAGGAACATGTTGGGAACTAGGTTGTTACGTCATAGGCTACCTTGTGATGTAACTGGACGTTCCAGCACCGAAGGGGAAGTGCTGAGTCTGTATGGGACTTTTCACTCAAGACCTTCAGCGGGTGGGGACTTTTTGTCTTCAATTTCCACTACAGGCATGGGAACAGGATTTAAGTCTATTGTAGGGTCGATACGTCATGAACTAGCAGGGTTTGTGATCTTTGGTTTGAAATCTAACATGCCGTCAGCAATACAGGGAGTACAATTAAGAAAACACAGTTGCGGCAAAAAAAAAACGTTTTCGCTTCGAAAAATTAGAATCCTGAACCACTTTCTCTTACTTCTCGGTCCTCTCAACTCATTCTCACAACAAACCCAGGACTCTGAATGAATCTTAACTTCGTGTACGATAGGTTAACTTAATTAGTAATTGAACAACAATTAATGGATTTGTGTTAGGGTAATTTATAATTTAAATGAGCGGAGAGAACTGAGAAGTGAGAGAAACTGGAACAGGACTCTATTTCATCGAAACGATAACGTTTTTTGGCGTGAAGTATGCTTTCTTAATTTAGCTCCCTGTATTTGGGAGGATTTTACCTCTAGGTCAACGTATAGTTGCACCAATAAGACCTGCCTCTTGTCTGTCGTCAACTATACGTACCAGGTTTCGTAAATCGGATGTCAGTATATCATCTAGAGAAGCTTACTAGAAAAGGAATTTAATTATTCCTCAAACTAAATTCCTCAAATGGGGACTTTGAGATTTAGGTTGAAGTTATATTGGTTAATTCAGGATTAGACCCAAGATCACATCTGAAGCTCAAGAAGAATCTCAGTGAACAATGATCGACTGACTGATAGTGCTGCACGCTACGGCATTCAATTATAAGACCATAAACGAATGAGAGTTTTGGAGGCCAATTGAATGAGATTGACAGCTGATCAACACAAGGACAAGATTCTGTAGGTTATTCA
>Ga0194135_10002680_pt1 | contig 10826 bp, 9 predicted proteins | sample LitLau_LLRF_2013_FD_134024 | JGI IMG/M metagenome (GOLD analysis project Ga0194135, IMG submission 134024) | Freshwater sediment microbial communities in response to fracking from North America - Little Laurel Run_MetaG_LLRF_2013 (version 2) | ecosystem: Environmental > Aquatic > Freshwater >... | reverse complement strand
CAATGCACTTACCTCATTGAGGTCATTAACAATGACCAAATGACGGAGACCAAGGCCACGGAAGAGACGAAAGAGTCGTGGCAAAGACGCGTTGTGAAGAGCAGTGTAGGAAGCAGGATTCATTATGGGCCTTAAATCCACAGTGAAGCGTCGCTCTTCGTAACTGATATGAACTTGTTGAATCGTTGGGTATCGAGGATACGCATCTCGAAAGTACTTCAGGATATCTCCACGATGACTCCAACTTTCAGACGTTTCGTTAAACAGTTTATGCTGGAGTATCACAATTAATTGACTCCGGAGTATCAGGCCGCGATACGTTCCAAAATTCCTCTGGAAAGAAAGACATATTCGGGATGTGGCAAGGCAAGAGTAGTAAACTAGCCCGTTTCTCATCCAAATGTAATGAGGTTAATTAATTTGTATTGGACGGTGGATTACCCTGTCATCACAAGTAGGAGGATCCACGATTGGAAAACCGTTGTGAGTTTCTCCTGTTAGGGTATCAATGATATTTCCCACGGTTTCGGTCGAATTGAAAGTGACTACCGGGCAGGACATGACTTCTGTTGCGTAAATATTATGGGAGAGTGAAGGCGGCTCCCAGGGTAAAATCGGAACGCCCATGAGACGGATGTGCGTGTCGTAAATGCCCTTAAAAGTAATTACATTTAAAAATATTTTAGAAAGCAAGTCCAAGTTAGGTAGAATTTAGTTTTCAAAAGTCACTCACCTCATTGAAATAATCTCCTACCCATTTGGCGACCATGAGCGTAATCATAAGTGGAAGACCAAGTGTCAAGTTTCCTGTGGCCTCGATAAGAATAACTGTAAGGGAGATGGTCATTCGTACAACTCCGCCCAATTGTGCTGCCGCCCCCATGAGTGCGTACTTCCCCGGGTCAACCCAGGATTGGGCTGGAAAGTAGTACTCCATCCCTGTTCCAACCACCCTGTAATACGAAAAAGAACCGTAAATCGTTAAAAACAACCCAAGCCAGACGAAAACAAAACAGCGATCAATAAAAGTTTCATAACCTTCCCCAAGCGGCTCCAGTAAGTAAAGAAGGGATGAAGAGGCCTGAAGAAACGCAAAGGCCGTATGTCCAACAGGACAAGACAAAGTAAAAAGCAAAGAACATCAGAACCGATGACAACTTGTGGGATCCTACAGAAGAGAGACAGCAAGAAATGGACGCAATAATAAGAATTTTGTGTTTAATTATTCTTTCATTAAATTCGTGGGAACTGAAAGACTGTTAAGCTGACCTGAGGGGTCATGAAGTAAACTTCGTACGGATGCCTCCGGAGTCTGGAGCCAGATAGCACCCATGGCGGAGTACTCCCCATCACCGCACCACATTTGTATTGGATACTTCGTAGGATCCTCACCGAGAGGCTTACAGTCATCCACATAAATGATCATTCCAAACCCCACGACAGCAGTGCAGGCAGCGACCAGTAGAGCTTCCAACACTTTAGCCCAACTCCGGTAAATATGTCTGTCAGAAATGAAGGAAATGAGTGACAGAACAAGCTTCAGTTAATATATGCCTGAAGAATAGTAAAATAAATCTTCTGACAAGCCTGTTTGGTATTCAGAAATTATTCGGGATTTAGGACCTTACCTGAGTCGAAAAACTGTTAGTTTGTAGTTGAGGTAATTGAAGAGAGCACCGAGGAGACCTCCGACTGCGCCCATTGCAAGGAAAACAGGCAGCTCGACGAAGTCGTAATTCGTGTTATCGAATTTTCCAAAATTAAGAAGGCCAGCGTAGTTAAGTTCTCCTGGACGTCCGTGGTAGGAACTTAGGACAACGTTGAGTGTAAAAGTAGAGACCATGGATCCAAAGAACATACGCCAGGTGAGACCTATTAGAATTTGGCTGAATTATTTGAATGAACAACTTAAGGTTTTTTAACCATTTTAAAGTTCGCAGTGAGAAATGTGCAATGGAAGGGAAAGGCGAACGAGTAAAGAAAACAAACTAAAAAAGTTTTGGAATTTTGCTCAGGTCCAGAGTCGTAGCAGGAGAAAATAAGGTCGAGAGAAAATAAGGATTAATAAACTTTACGTAATAATCAGTTTACTTTAGTTAAGTGATACAAAAATACCTTGATTCCAAAATGAAGCTCCTTCCTCCAGGCTAAACAAAACGCCGCCGACTGGAGCCCCAAAAGCCGCGGCCACTCCCGCCGCTGCTCCGGCAGACACAAAGTCCCGTTTCTCATGATCTTCTCGGAAGTAATTAAAAATCTTAAAGTCTCTTCCAAACGAAGTTGTTTTTCCTTGAGAGATTCCAGCTGCCACAACGGCTCCAGAGTGAATCATCGGCCCTTCTTTTCCCACAGCCAATCCGCCAATGACAGAACAAGTGACCCCAACCACCTTGACAACGAGTGTCTTGAACCGAACGATCCTTGGCATCTTGACTCCGTTCAGATAGCACTTTACTTGAGGGATGCCCGACCCAGCCGCGACGGGCTCAATGTAAGCCACGAGTAAGGAACCAATGGCGACTGGGATGAGGTTCCATGCAATCCAAGTTAGCAGTGGGTAGACGAGACAATCCTCTACGACACACCGATCCGTTAGATTTTTGAGTGTTGAGTATTTGACTGAGGAGACTTCCTCGATGGTGATGTCGATGGCACAGGCAATTAGGGCAGTAAAGATCCCAATAAACATTATGATGACCCATCGACACAAGTCCTTCCTAGCAATGAATTGGTATCCCTTTGTTCTCTCTTCATCAATAAGCAACTGGTTCTCACAAATGTCATAATCCAAGCTTTCGAATTTGGAAGAGAGGAGCCTTAGGTTTCCAGGTTGGACTTTGGTCACTTTGACACGCTGTGAGTCACAGAGGGGTTGCATGTCGTTCGTATTACTACTGCTCTCATAACTTGCACTTGTAATTCCATGAAGACTCTCACTTTCATCCCCAATCAGGTACTGCCCATTCTCTCCCTGTAGAACAAAGGAATTTATAAGAATAAAATTTTTTTTGAAAGTGACTAATTAAGATTCTTTTTGGAAACAATGGAGGAGACTTTACTCGGATAACAGTGGAGCCTCGCCTCCTCATTGGTGGAGCGATACTGTCACGTCGTGGATTGGAGCAGCTACTGAACCTACGAGTGGAATAAAGTAACGGGGAGACTTCCTCCTCTTCCGCCGTCGACCCCATAGGATCCATTTTGGTTACAAGTTCAAGATCTGACAAAATCGAACACTTTCGATGAGGGCATCAGTATCACCTTCGAAGTGAGCACCTCCCGGTACCCAAATTCAACTAAAAACTAATAAAAATGAATTTGATTATAAACAGAATGACCACAGCCACCATTTAAAGATTTCATAGTGCAGTCTGTAGTGCAACCTGATTACGAAAAATACAAAAAAGCAATAAACTGACCTGGAATGTGAAATCTGGAATTTGGTAAGTTCAATTTATTAATAATTTAATAATGGTGGCGCATTAGAAACACACACACCTTTGACCTTTGAAGACTGAAAAATAGGATTTTGTGATTACGAAAAAGGGTGGATGGGGAAATGTGTTTACTTCCCGCGAGTAATCAGCTGTTTTCTCTCCAATAAATGCGTATGAGACCGACGCAGTGAATTACGTAATAAAATAAATTATTAGAGTAACAAACTTATGCAATGGGTATATCCTAATATAGTTAATAATAAGACATTATGCACGCTGTGCATGGCTTCATACAAAAATTCTGGTTAGGTCTTTTGGTGACCAGTCTGCACTACAGGCTCGGCAGGTGAACGTATTCCCCTTGTTCAATCCTACGAGACACGTTCTACAAACAAAAGTATGATTACACCCACTTTGGTAAAAGAACACACTCGGGTAGCTTCTGTGGGAGAAACGCCGGAAACACTGAAAGCATTCGGGAGCGTCAGATGATGAGAGAGGATGAGCAACTTCCAAAGGTGGTGGTTTGAAAGAAGGGCCCGAGTTGATGATTCTTGCAAGCTCTTGCGCCATGAAATCCTTTGACCTCATTTCTGTTGACCTTATACTATCTTTCCCTGTCATTGATTCCGTGTTAGAAGAATTTTTAGCTTGGGGTTGTGGTGGTGGTGAGGAGAAGAAAGAGGACGGCGCAGGAACGGGCAGCGATGAGGATGAGGCAGTAGTGATTCGTGAGGAATGAAACCGCGGAGTCCCGTGGGGTGATTCCTTGTCTTCCATCCCAAGGGTCCTTGGAACTCTGATCTCATTAGCATTTTTTGTAAGGAAGGAATCAATTCGAGCTTTTAGGGAAAAATCAGATACAGGACGGGAGGTTTCAGTAAAAATTAGCCCAGTGAACGGGTCATTTTCCAATCTTCCCCACTTGGCTTCTTCTCTGGAGTACTTTTCCAATGTTTTGGAATCAATGGCGGTTCCACAGGGAAGGCGGACGGGTTGACAAAGAATTTCAAACGTGATGGGGTCAAGGAACTCTTCTGGAATAGAAACTGGGATGGATGATGATGACTCGGGGCTTGACATTTTTAGGCGCTTCTTTGATGGCTCTTCATTGTCCAACCCTTCCTCCTTGTCATTCGGCTCCTGGAGCAAAATAAACAAATTGAATATTTAGTAAGAACTAAAACACTGAGTTGGAAATTAATTGAATTTGGAGATAGGAAAAGCAAGTAAAGCTAAAGCAAGGACTCACACTCAGCGCAACGCTTCCGCTTCTCTTGACAATTTCCAATGATCCCAGCCAAGGGACGATGATTGTATGAACTTGGTGCGGAGATAACCATCTGGACGGCTGGCCCCAGATTTGAAGTGATCCTAATACGGGTATGCTGGCCGGAGCCGACGCCCTTTCAATCGTAAGGTAAAGGGAGAAGACTCGCTCGCACGAGTTGTTGGTAGGATGGCGAAGGCCAAATGAATTTGGAAAGTTCCGGTGAGTCTCAAATTCCGCCAAGGGAAGTCCACAGTACTTTTGATGTAAGATAAACCGTGGGTTTCGAAAGACGACGGTTTCTGGGAAAGGTGGACCCTGGAGAAACTCCCGAGCGATTTGATATAAAGATGGTTCCGCCTCCGGTTGTCGACGTCGACTTGCTGACGAATTTATATCAACTTGGATCTTGAAACCAGTGGAAATCTGCTGACCAACTTTAGGGTTGATGACGATATGACTGATGTGAATTGGAATTGGGAAGTCAATCCGTATAGTAATGGGTGGACGAATAAATCTTGCAGCCATGAAGTCCGTCCCGCTGATCCCATTTCCAACAGCACCAAAGTATGACGTGGCTGGGGAAATCCTTTTGAGGAGATTGGTGACCTCGTAAAATTCTTCTGCTACTCGGTCGTTAATTATCTCAATCTTTGTTCCAAGGGCTTCCGTACAGAAATTCATGGTTAACTTTACACAAACACAACAGGGCGCGAGGAATGACCTCGGCTGCTGGATTAGTTGTTGATGAAGAGTTTCCACCCGAGCCACATCCAGAGGGAGCAGAACAGGACGGTAGGGATTGAAGCCACCGTAATCATAAAGAGATGAGTCCCAGTAGGGATTTCAATTCCAGCATTCCATTCATCCAGGGTATAATTCCCGAAAAGATTCAACTCCATTCCATGCAGATTTGACACTTTGCACCTAACGAAAAAACAATTAAAATCGAAAACAGAATCGGATAGCAAACTTAAAACTGAAATTGCAGATTTCCATTCCTTCTCCCGCCACGCGGATCAACAACACTCAAAACTTTGCAACCATAACTGGGCACGCAATCAACCCACTAGCTGCAGCAAAACGAAAACATGAACAATCAACCAATGAAACGCCTTCTACAGAATTTATTTGACATTTGAATCGTCGGTAGGATTATTGCATGCAAAGTATTAATTTTGACTTTCTTGATTCGATCCATTTCGTTTCAATTACTTTGAATTTTCATTATCTGGGAGAGATTCCGCATCAGACCTGCAGGGAAAGGAAGAAAATTGACATTTGAATTAAAAAGATCCAATTAACTCCAATGAACCAAGTGCCGAAATCAGGCACGTGCTTACCACTGAGGCGGTTCAAGGCTGATGCGCCTCCATCGGTCCGCGACTTGTCCAATCATGTGAGGGATGCGTTCTCGACCAACTGAAATGTTCAACGGTGAGTTTGACAATTGGAATGCATCATCGTCTGTGCTGGTTCCAATCCCGGTGGCAGTCATAGGCAAGAGGGACGATGTTCCTCCTCGGAGTCTCCCCTCGTCTGACGTGCTTCCGTTTTCAGACGAAGTACCTGGTGGTTTCCCGATGTCCATAAGCCGAGCAAAGCGTTGCTGGATATCATGATCAAATTCCAGTGAGTCCCGCCCATCAGACCCTGCCGACTGGTTCCGATTCCCTGATGGTGGAGGTGATGTGAGGCAGTGGGCCTGACGCTGGCAGAGACCTGCAAGAAGATTACTTAGATTGTCCTGAGGGGTATGGGGTCGGCTCGGGTCCACTGGAGATCCCAAACTTGTCGCTGTCGTGCCTGAGTCGTAAGCAACATTTACATTCACTTCCGGAAACTTGGAGGAGAGGGAAGAAGGTGTGGTCCCAGTACCGGCTGAAGCGGAAGAAGTGTCATTGACCCCACTTCCAAATCTCTCTACCCAAGCAGCGGCTGCAGAATTTGGAGTTGACGTCTCCTGCGGTGGGTGGAAGAAAGGACTCTTGCTGCTCATCTGTGATTGGTTCTCACCAGGAAAGTAGGTGTTTGGTGTCTGGCTGAGGGCGGAGGATGCAGTGACGCTCCCATTTGAAACGCACGTGGAGGTTGAAGAGTTGATCCGGATAATGGAAGAATTGGATAATGACAAGGAAGAGGCTCGGGAATCGGACAGTTTTTCAAGCTTGTCTGGATTCATTTTCAAAAGTTTTGTCATGTAGTGGCGAAGGCACTTCTGGGCGGCTTCACTCTTCTTCCGGTCATTTGAAGTTTGGGGAGGAGGAGGAACCTTGGCTGTGAGCTTTGAGTTCACTTTCTCCTTCCTCTGTGGACGAGATTTTCTTTGTGGGATAGTTTCAGCTTCCTTTCCTTCTCGTCCAGCGAGAGCTTTGGTTGGAGTGCTTGGAGTTGTCACCACCACGATTGGGACATTCTGTTCTTTATGTCTTGTAGATGAAGTAGGAGCAGCTCCGGGGAGTTTCGGACTCATTTCCTGGATTTCTTCTTCACCCTCTTCTTGCATGTTTGTTGGAATTGGTGCAGTTGGTGTAGTCGGAATGGGGGCGGGGGTTGCTGACGGTGACGGTGCCTTGGGAGAGAAAGGAAGTCTAGGCCTAGGCTGGGGCAACTGGGGCTCCGACATTTCCACCAAGTCCCGTTGTAGAAAACTAACGAATTCCATTTCCTCTCCTGTTGTCATGATTTCGTCAAACTTTGCTTTGAGTCTTGCCGCAAAGTCACTCGGAGTATGCGAGAATGGGGTCTCATCCTCCAGGGGTTTCCGTTTTTCGGTCCCAATGGTCACCGTCGGTTCAAGAGGGGGAGGAACTCTGTTGGGTGGATGACCCCAAACAGGCAGTGGTGGCAAAGTCACAGTTTCCAATTCCTCTCCCATTGCCATAAGCTGGTCCAGCCGTGCCTTGGCTATTGCTGCAAAGTCACTCGCAGCAGTCAAGGGTGCACTGACGCGGACTTCGTCAATCGTTCTCCATGCAGTGGATGGGCCTGCCTTGTCTCTCTCATCAATGGGTCTCGGTGTAGTGGATTGCCTCTGTGGTTCATTTGTGGGACGAACGGCTTGAGCGTTCCGTTTTGGGAAAGTTTCCGTTTCCATGTTCTCACTATTCAAATACTTCAATTGGGCATCAGCATCTGCCATGATCTCATCATACTTTGCCTTGAGCCTTGCTGAGAAATCATTTGGGGCCGGAGCAGATGGTGGTGGTAGTGGGCTGAGGTTCATTCCGTTGGCTTCCTCGCCGTCTTCTTCCTCCTCAATGGTGGTCATCAAATCAGCTGCCAATTGATTGTAACGCTGCTCCAGGCGAGCTATTTTTAGAGCCTTTTTACCTCTTGCCTTAGTTTTCTTCCCAATGATGGCCCTATTCTGAGCAGCTCTCATATCCGCCTCATCCTGTTCCAGATTCACCAGTTCCGCTTTCTCCCAGGCTGAGAGAATTGACGGATCGTGGGAGGTCTTCACTGCCAGTCCTTCTGGAGCTTTGTACTTTTGTGGAGGCAGAGGGATGTTGGCATCGACAAAGAGAACGTCACCCGGGGAAGAAAATTTGTGTGATTTTTTACTTCGTCGCCTTCCCCGTGTTGGGACAGGAGAGGTCACCGGCGACTGTGAAGGATCGTAGCGGTGCATCGGCCGAACCTTCGCTCCAGTCGCTCGTGCATTTGCAGCCACTTCTAGTGGAGCTAGTCGCTTTGGTCTGGAACTCGAAGGGGATTTGGACTTGTGCTTCCTGCGACGTGACGTCTTTCCTGTCCGCTTCTTCACTACGTGTTTGGGGTGTCCATTTTCAGCAGTTTTGGCTCCTGGGACATTAAGGGCATTGGCCAAGCTCTGTTGATAACCTTGTCTCTTTAACTTGTCCCGCAAACTAGAGAAAATTAAGCCGAACGATTGATTAGTTCGGCGATTGATAATTTAAAAATGTAAATGAATCTCACGTTTCGGGTTTGACTTCAATTTGATTTTTGGCTCGAAAAGGTCGTCTATCCACAAGTGATTTGGCTTTGAAGTTTTCCGCATCCCGGACACTTTTACGGAGTTGTGAAAGTCGCTGTGCATCTTCTTGTCGGAGGACCTTTTCCTGTGTTGATCTCCTCACTGCCTGACTATAACGGGCTTGTGCCTTCTTATCATATTCTACTGCCTTGTACTCCTTGATTCCTTGATAATCTGGGTAGTTTGCCGCAGCCCGATGTGCCGTCCCAATCTCATCCACTGCTGAGATGTGAGTACGACTCAATTCCTCTAGCTTTCGAATTGCTTGGTCGGTGACTTCATTGGTAACTTCTGTAATTAGTTCCTGGAGGTTTCTACTCTTCTCTTGCTCTACTCTTTGACGTGTCTTTGACAGGTAATTATTTGCCTGCTGGCGGGCCTGTCAAAATGAATTATTCTATTTAAGAATAAGTTGCTCCTTTTTTTCACTTTGGTGTAAATTGCAGGAATGTTAGAATTACTTACTTGTGAGACCCGTTGGACCTTTCGTCGGTCCTTTTCAATAGCAGCCAACTTCTGGGCTTCGGTTTTCTCGTATGATTCCATTCTAACAGTGTCTGAATAACAAAAAAAAACAAAGAGTATGTATAACACCTGCATCTCACCATCCGCAAATCTCATAAGAAATTCAGGGATAACTTACCGCACCACACTCGGTTGCAGTGTCCGTGTCACAATCACCAAGAACAGAAGAACCCTAGGCCACCTAATACCTCGAGCCTGGAGGTTAAATGTTAACCGCAAGCTGACCACTTACTTACTACTTTTTACATTTAATTAATTTAATCCGTTTGAGATTTTCTTTCCATTTGTTTTCCCTCCCATAGTTTGGAGTCTCGTCATTTCCCGCGGTTTCGTCCAACGTCAGTTTTAGAGACAATAAGACAGACGCAAGTATCCCATTGCCACTCTATTTCTACCTGAGTTAACTGCAATTACATTATTTCTTGCTAAATAACGTAATTAGAAATGATTTGGCTCAGTTGGGTCCATTTTAGCTGATAAGAAGGCGAAATTAATTTGGTCTGGATAAGAAACATGTATTCGCTTGCCCCATTTCCAAATTCTTAATCAGTTCAACTCTATTCTGGGAGAATTCGAATTAATCGGCGCCAATTCCCTTCGTCATTTCATTTGTTCAACTTTTGTCTTCGTGTTGTCAGTTCAGCGCAGCGTCGTCAGTCTCCCTTGGTTTGTATAAGATTCATAAATCAGCAGACAGTAGCTAAGCAATCATTCAAGAGTTTCTTTTCAGGAGTAAGGACACGTTCACAAGTGAAGTTCATCATCATGTGGGGAAATTCAGGTATTGACATCTTGTTTCAGATTTCATTGAAATGAAAACTCCATTCCAGTCCAGTTACAAGATTCCAAAATCTTCAAAATATAAAACATTTCTAAAAAACTGCGTCATGTAACACTACATGCAGACTATGGTCGTATCTAGTGCAGATTTGTCAAATGGGGAAAATGTTCTACCGTTTTTCCTCCCATTATAACAAAGCTTTTCTAATGGCTGGCTATTAATTTTTGGTCTAAAAGCTCTGGATAATTACAATTTTAATGTATGAGTATTTTCGATCGATCTCTCACAGATACATTTGGTGGTGGTGGTGCTGCCGGTGGAGGTGGTGGATTCATGAATAACACTTTCTCCTCCCCCGCGGGAGCCAAGGCGGACAAAGGGGTAAGTTCTTGCTTACTATCAAATCCAAGCAGAGCTTCTAAAAGACGTTTATCCATGCTAAAAAGAAAATTGGAAGAAAAATCCCTCCACTTTCTCCTATCGAGTTTGAGACGAGAAATTTATTTACGTAAAATTGCCAAAATCTTTACGTATTTCCAAAAATTCTTAAACTAAAAATGCCCCAAAATTTAGTTTCGATATTTCGGCCATTTGTCAAAATTTTTTGTTTTCGAAAAATGGCAAAATATTGATGAAAAAGGAAAACCCGCAAATAAATGAATTTGATGATTGTTTTGAAAGGTTATGGAAAGCAAAAGCTAAAACCAAGATTTTACTGTGATGTTCTCCAGAGTGGCCGCGTGGCCTAATGGATAAGGCGCAAGACTTCGGATCTTGAGATTGCCGGTTCGAGTCCGACCGCGGTCGTAACTT
>Ga0194135_10002679_pt1 | contig 10830 bp, 10 predicted proteins | sample LitLau_LLRF_2013_FD_134024 | JGI IMG/M metagenome (GOLD analysis project Ga0194135, IMG submission 134024) | Freshwater sediment microbial communities in response to fracking from North America - Little Laurel Run_MetaG_LLRF_2013 (version 2) | ecosystem: Environmental > Aquatic > Freshwater >... | reverse complement strand
ATTTCTGAAGTGAATCGACGAGTCGGTGGGACTTTAGCAAGTAAGTTCACAAATGAATTAAAGCAAGTAAACTCTTTACCTATGATAGCAACCACTTTTACATTTCCTTGGACTTTCAGTTCTGGCCAAGAAATATATGGAAGTTAATGGAGTGCTTCCGAAGAGAATAATCTTCTACCGTGATGGAGTTGGAGAGGGACAGCTTTCAGAAGTCGCTGACACGGAAATATCGGCTATTGAAGTAAGTTTAAAAATCTCCAATTGATAAATTTATTGGTTCATATAAAAAAATTCATATTAATATTCATATTAATTGCTGTTTCTGGTTGTTCAGGAAAGTTTGGGCGAGTTATACAAGAGCAAAAAGGTCGACTTTCCAAAGTTAACATTCGTAGTGGTGTCAAAGAGGATCAACGCGAGATTCATGTCACGGCACGGCCCAGATTATAGAAATCCTCTACCAGGAACAGTAGTTGATGATGTGGTAACTCTTCCAGAGAGGTAATTTGAATAAGTCCGAATTCAATTAAACGTGAAACTTACGAAACGTCACTGACTATTGCCGTGTGGGAACATTTTTGAATGGTTGACTGTGCCTTGTCGCAGGTACGACTTCTATTTGATCAGTCAGCAAGCTAGGCAGGGGACTGTTTCACCGACCAGCTACAATGTCATTCGAGACGATAGTGATGGGATTTTGACTCCCGACAGGCTCCAAATTTTAACATATAAAATGTGCCACTTGTACTACAACTGGAGTGGTAAGTAAAGTAACCTTTTACGAGTTAATATCACTTACTTATGCTTTGCTATAATTAATACCATCAAACGGATTGTGTTTTTAATTTCCAGGTACCGTTGCAGTTCCTGCAGTGTGTCAGTACGCTCACAAACTAGCATTCCTCACGGGCACATCTATCAACAAGCCAGCTCATTCCAACCTGGGGGATTTGCTACATTTCTTGTAAGGAGTGAATTGGAAACTCATTGTAGAGGAATTTTATGAACTTCACCTATCACATTGTCAGTTAACTTAGTTTAGCATATTTCAATTAACTTTTGAGCCTAGATGAGAGATCGCATTTTAGTAGATTTGCCAATGAATTGATTCTGATCTTTGTAACGACTTATTGCAAATTTCAAACCAAGTTTTATAACCGTACCCCAGGATCATCCTAATTATTAATTATTATTACTCGCAGCTATTATTTATGAACTAGTCTACTTTCTTTCAGATATGAAAGTATAAATCTGTACATTGATTATTATCCTATATACTCATTCAGTCATTCTAAATAGCTATTAAGGTATTATTGCGGATTAACTTTATTTAAAACGCAAGCTTTCAGTATGTAACTCATATATTTACATATACCTTCTTGAGGTGTATGTATAGATCAACTTAAGTCTTGTAATTTTTATGTTACTACAATATTAGAGTTTGTTAGTTTTTTTAGACACGAACGAATTATAGGTTCGTAAATCTTTATCCAATTAATTAATGTTTAAAGAACTTCTGATAAAATAAATGCCATACATGTGGCTTATATGAACTAAATCTTAAGATCTGTTCTTTGCACTCTCTGTACGACTATCATCATATCATACTGTCCATTTGTTCACTTTATTTCAATATTTTCAATGAATCAGATTCGCAGATATATCTCCGGTCTTTATGCAAAATGATTCCTGATAAGTGTGACAAGAATGGAATTCACCCGAAGTGGAGGTGGAACAGCCTCCAAAAATGTCACACGAGCGTACCCTCTTGACACCAACGCAAACTGACCCAAAACCCATTTTTATCATTCTCATCATTTGTCATTGCAGGAGAAGAAGACCCACGCACGCTCTTGAACTACGAAGAGTGTCTGTTAATTTTTATCTCAAAATGTCTGTCACGTAGGATTTCTAAATTTTTGTTTTCTTGATCCCCGCATCGCGCAAGTTAACATTATAAATTTCAAAATTCTAAAATCCCATACCGATTTCAATTTATCAAAAGTATACACGAAGCGACAGAACTGCGGTTGTAAAAATTCAATCATTAGTGTATTATTTGTATTATTTGTGTTGAAAAGTATTTCCGTGTTCCTCTGTATAATAGTTTTGAATTGTAAACAATTAGCACAACGACATTTAAAAATTCTAAACTATTCTACTTCTTGTTCCATGAACCAGCCGCACTTTTAAGACTACTCTGTCCAATTAAGGTACTTCCTTGTTCTTAACCTTAACACTATACTCAAAATAAGATCGGGTTACAATTCTTACTCAGAAATCCAAAGTAGGTCAAATCTCATTTGCTTCAATTTGACTATCAGAAATGTCAGAATAGCTCTGATAATATTATTAAAGTATTCTCACTCTACTACACTACACAGCCTTCTCTACTACAGAGAGAGGTGTGTGTGTCTTGTGTATTAAGAGTATTATTAACGTGTGTTTAAGGGAATTCTTCATCTGATCTTGACCTTCATTTTCTCCAGTCCGCCCCGTTATCTTCAGACGTCACAAGAAAATATACACGGCACACAAGACGGAGAAGACGACGACGACGACGACACCTTATCAATAATTGATTCTATAAAGGCTTGTGTGTGTGTGCATTTTGACGTATGACTTGCGAACGTTAGAGAGGAGACTTCTAGCGTGATGGGGTATTGTGTTTACTTCCACCGGACGTGGACGCCAGGGTACGGGGAATACGTGGACCCAAACCGCCTCTCTCGCTTCCATCGACGCCTCGCACTCGTCAAGAAAGTCTGCGCTGCCGTCTTTGCTGCCGTCGTCCTCAGCGCCATTGTCCTCCTTCTCTACCTCCTGTACACCCAGTGCAACAACAACAATTGCAACGGTAGGCCTCTTAATGCACGACAATTTTTGAAGTTGGTAAAATGTGATATTGTGAGTTGTAATGTCTTTTTAGATTGTAAAGCAGTGGCTAATAATCACACGGACTCAGCTCATCATAGCAATGTGACACACGCTCCAGTGACTGAAGCGTTTGCAGGTCCCTTAGGGCGATTTTTGCATGCAACTAAATCCTCGAGTGAAAGTACAACAACAGCAAAAGTAGAAGAGGAAGTTGAATTTGTAAGTAGTGTACAAGAAAATGTGGAGAGAAGATCTGAGAGTAGAAATGAACATAATGAGATTACAAGTACTGAGATTCCAACTACTGAGATTCCAACTACTGAGATTCCAACTACTGAGATTACAACTACTGAGATTCCAACTACTGAGATTCCAACTACTGAGATTCCAACTACTGAGATTCCTATGAGTACAATTTTTGAAGCTGAAGAGATAAGCACGGGTGAAATGATCATTGAAGAACTAGTGACGGAAGCACCAAATATGGAGAATTATAATGTCAGTACAAGTGAGACTTATGAGAAAGTTGAAGATACGACGATCAACTGGGATGATTTTGAGTCGGATTGGGTAACTTGGGACAATGAAGACTATTCTAGTAATGGGAATATTAATACGTCAACGACAACTGAATCAAATTATCCATCGTTTGATTCCTCTTATGATGTGAAAACTGACGATGAGGAAGCATTAGAAGCTAAGACTGGGAACAAACGAGATAGTCCGCATTATAATGAAACGTACAGTAGTTCTTCCTTTCCAGCTTCCATTTCAGTGGACATTGAAGGTTGCAGTGAGACAGAATTTCAGTGTGCTTTGTAAGTTGTAATTACAGTTTTTTCATATTGTGACATTCGACAATGTCCACTAATCAGAATGATTTATTTTGAATTTGAATCACAGATCAAAGGATTGTATACCTATGAATAAACGATGTGATGGAAGATTTGATTGCAATACGCATACCACCTCTTCTAGTATGGGACCGCTTTATGGCGATAGAAGTGATGAACTTAACTGCACGTGTGAAGAAAACTTCGTTCCATGCAATCAAACGTGAGTTTGCTTGTTCTGACTGTTAATTATGTATTGTATGGCTTATATTTAAGTCTCTTTGAATCGCAGAGATAAATTGGAATGCGTACACAATAGCTTAGTGTGTGACACTGTAAAAGACTGCAGCAATGGAAGTGATGAATCAATTTGCGTGGAACTCTCAGGAGAATTGAACAAGATTGAAAGGGAAAACTGGTAAGTTGATAAATGATTATTTCTTCACAGTTAGAGTTTGCATTAAGGAACACAACATTACCTACATAACATTTATTGCATAATTTTCTAAGGAGCAGACAACATGAGTCTGGCATTCAAGGACATGTTATGGTTCGTGTGAAAGGTTCTTGGCATCCTTACTGCAGCGATGATTGGACTTCTGACCTTGCTAGAAAAATATGTCGGTGGCTTAATCATACGCGCGTGGTAAAGCTGTTAAAAATACCACTCGTGGATTTAAACAAGAAAGGTCTTGGAAATGATCTGGCTGAAGAAAGTATCAAAATTTCGTATGGGAAAAGGTTTTTTGTCCTTGGTAGAGAGACAGATAAGCCATTTCCCATGACTAGCGGAACTGTTGATGAAATAGCAACCGAAACTTACGTTGAAGATGGATTAAACTGTACGATTGCCTATCTGATTTGTGCCGCATAATTCTAGTTTTAATGATAGTTCAATGCAACTTTTATGACTCAAGCAATCCTAAATTCTAGTGAATAGTCTATAAAAACATCCCTCAAAGTATTTTTGACAGAAAACTGCAAAAATAAGCCATCAAATAACCACATTATTGTTGCAGTTATTTTTGTTCACGCTGTATGCCTTGTAAATTCTCTTTGTGCAACTGTTGTCGTTAAAAATTGACCGTCAGGATAACTATTGAATTAACTTATTTTGTAATATATTTGAACATGTTAAAAAGTCAAAATTTGATAATAAAAATCGGCAGTATTCTAATTGAAAGTGTATAAATTAATGAAAAACGGAAAATGGAAAATGTGTCACTTGGATTGACTTTCAAAGGCGATGTAGAATGGAGATGAATTTGGTAGTTGAGAATCCCTCTTTATGAGAACAAATAATTAGTGGTAGGTATTGAAAGTATACTGTCGCTTTACTAACTTACATAACATTTAGTACATAATATGTGATGGCACATAAAATAAAAATAACGCTGCTGAAAAAACGTATGTTGTACTATCTAAACTAAAATCTACACAAAAAAACATCATCTTACGCTATAAATATCACTACATTATGAAGACACAATTTCGATCACTTTTAATACTGTTTCTAAATATTTTCGTGCACAAATCGAACTGTTCCTTTGTCGAACGGTGTGAATTGGGCTTGATTGAGATAGTCTGAATGAAAGTCATCCAAGTCAGAGTTAAAACACCGAGGGTTTTGATTGCTCACGAATCCGACCAGATATGCTCGTGTTGGTTCCTTTAGAATCAAAATAATACTTATTTTGAAATAACTTCTTCGTGGATAGTTAAAAATTACTTATTTGACCTGCAACAGCATTGCTTTTTTACTTACTACATAAGTGAACGGTCGAAATCGTTTAATCCTTCGCACTCGATCAACTTTCCTTGGGTCTGGAGACGTACAAAACACTGGAGATCCTAAGTCCACCTGTGATATTTTAAAATGATTACTATACTGCGTATACTTATCATCTTCTGCATCTACGCCTAGCTATGCCAATACTCCTTACCATGCATGAGAATTTAAGATAAGCTCCACTTGTTGGGGACACACAATATTTCGTACTTGACTGAACAAAATCGGGATCTCTAGTATCATAATGACAATTTCCGTATGCTACGACTTTGAACAGTTTGAGTTGAGACTTCCTTTCTGGTTCTGCATGCGATTGGTAAAGCCTCCGAAACCTTTGTTTGCTCAAGGAGTTTTTGTTATCGTCATGAGAAAAAGGATTGTCCACCACCACGGTTGACTCGAAAGGTTGTTCATTCTGAGGTTTCTTCGTATCAGGTTTCACATTTCCCCTGGACTTTGCAATCTTGTACTTTCTTCGACTGTGGTGGATACTAGTTTCATATGAGTCCGTGATGTCAAGAAACTGAGGTGAGTTCAGTAGGGCACCATCAATGTTTTGATAAGGTCTAAAATGCCAGTAATATTCCCCGTTATCAAGCACGAATTATATCTCATTTGTCATTCTGAAGTTTGTTTATCAAGTACCTAATTACATTCGACAATCCGCTAACTGAGGACAATGCATCATCATTTTTGCTCCAAGGAGTCAGCGTTTCTTCTTCTGACTCAGCATAATCAAGTGGGTCGGGTAATTTAATACCCGAATTTGCAATTGGTTTTCTTTTTGACTCACGACTACCACTACCTTCATTGTCATCAATCGATAAGATGTCATAAGGAACCTTTTCTTTTGCAGTAGATCCAAATTCATAATTTCTTATTGGTTCTTCATGGTCGGACAAATTGGGATAAGTAGTGATTGGAACTTTAAAGCTAACAACAAGTTCTGGAATGTCTTTCGTCTCATATGAGGTCTCAAGCCTCTCTGAACTACTTTTGTGAACATCTGCATTGGTCCAAGTTCCCCATCCAGACACAAAGCACGAGTCAAAAGAATGCTTGTTTTCCATAAATGTAAAATCCAAAGGAGGAATACAAATAGGGGAAATGTGAGGGTAACTTGCGAAGTCAACAGGATTTTGAAGCTTCAGCAGAGATAACACAGGCACACTTTCTCCGATCGGTCCGTCTACTCATCAGAATACATAATAGCATACGGTAGTTTTTAATTCTAATATAATATTTTAGAATGCAATCAAAATTTACCTGGATGCAATAATACGTCACTAATAGAAGACGACATGTGCTCATAAGTCTCCCCTAATGATTCCTGACTCGAAATATCCCAGTCTCCCAACCTAATTACCAATTCATCTGAAGATTCCACAGGTAGCATACAAACTGCCGAAGTAATAACAAAATCTGCAGATACCAACGCTCCCGAGCATATCAGATTATTTGTTTTCTTATCAAACACTCCTGCCTGTTTAGTCAAAAGATACATATGTAAAACTAGTCATCAAGATCAGTACAAGTAGTAAAACCATAAATTTACTTGACCTGCCACGGGACTTGTCCGAATGTGGATACTCCTGGCTCTCTGGAACGGTATTTGACCTTCACCTTAGGAATTACTCCACAATTGTGTCCTTCGTATCGAACTTTATCCCATGCATTCGCATAAGAATTGAATCTGTTCGCAAAATGACGGAGTCCATTAGGATGATAAGAACTGCTAATCTCTCTCCCATGACATGTCCTTTTCATAGAAAACACCAAGAAAAGAAACAAGAGAGACGCAGAAATATGCAAAATATTTACTCCTTCTGTAAAACACAAAAAATATTAGCCGAGACGCCTTGTTGATAACATCTTAAGCTTAAACCATCCACTTACTCATTATTGATCGAGCTTGTTGGAAGTTCCAATTTCCAATGTCTAAAATTCACCAAGTATCCTACGGGAACCTTTCTTTCGGTATCCGTGTGAAGTTACTACAGATCAAGTAATTTTTGTTCGGTTTATATGATGTAGTAGCCTATGGGATTTGGATACAATTGAGTTTACAGTCTACATGATAATAACGCAAAATTCTTGGAAATATATATGAAATCGAGTGACAGCTTGGAAGTCACTAACTTACCAGAGAATTCAAATGACTCACTATAAGTTAATATGAAATTAGACAGGGAGTTCAAAAATAGTTCATCGTCTTGAATACTTGAATCATTCCGATTGAAGTTTAAGCGTAAAAAGTATAAGATGAAATATGAATATGCTTTTGTTACCAATACGGGATGAATTCGAGTATTTCAGTCAAGGCGAGCACAGTCAGAAGCAGTCAGAAGCACAACCACCATTCTCTTCGGAAGGGAAACAACTACTACTGACTAACGTGGTTCCATGTCTTAAGCAGATATTTAAGAAACAGAAACACGGAGATGAGGCTACACATACAGCACAAGCTGTGTAATAAAGTTAATGCTTTCTTTACTTTATCCAGAGGAGCATTGAATAAGAAATGCATGTGAAGGGATGATATTATGACCGATCGTTCTGCTGACTAAACCAAAGCACTCATCAAGCGACTCGTAAAATGACATCTTTTCTTTTAATGAACATGTCTACTATTGAATATTTGTGCGATGAGGAATTTCTTGATGTAATTAAATTTTAAAGTGTCTATAACTAAATACTAAGAATACTGTTGACTGTGTTGACTGATGATTACGTAAATACGAATACTGTTTCGTTGCCTCGTACGTATGTATTGTTAGAGTTCCCGGCTCTTTAATATGCACAGTTGTAGTATATAATATAATGTTAAATTATGAATTAAAAATTAATTTGCTGGAGTCACCATATGTGATATACAATGGTGATGTGTAGCTAGTAGTTAGTCATTGGTTTAATTACTGATTCGGAAAAATATAAAAATATAATTATATATCGAGTAACATTTTATCACAGGAGAAACAATTCACGTAGTTTTGTCCGTCCCTCGTACAAATTCGTATCTTTTAATAAATGTAGGTGCGTTTCGTCGTTTTAAAGGCTCTGATACGTCAAGATCTTCTGGTTTATCATAAATAGTTCCGATGATTATTCTATCTTCAGCTTCGACACTATATTCGTGGAAAGGTCTTTTGCGACTCTTTTTGTACTCAGATGAAAACTCCAATTTTTCACCGTAATAGCCAAATCCTCTACGATCACTAGGCCCTTGTCCGTCATTTCCTAATGCATCAGTTATACCGACTATAGTAGTTCCAAGACCTTTTCCATCTTTCCAGCCATGTTTCTCCATTATCTGTCTTCCTATTCCTCGAGTGTACTTCTCAAAAGCACCTATTTTGTTGTTTGGGTCTTTATTTGAGCATGTAGGTTCGGGAGAAGACGGTCTAGGTCTGTTGATGGTTTGCTTAGGAGCAAACACAGAAATATCTTCCAGACCCTTTTGAAATCTTTCAGATCGGCGCATTTCCATGTAGTCTCGTGCGTCCTTGTCACCGCCGCCTGACAAATATGAAAGCAATTTCAATTACACATTAAGTAATTTAAGAACAACATAAGAAATATTATGTTGAGACAAGTCCACTTAGGTTAGGTTAGGCTATACAAGCAAATATTGACAGAAGTCAACCAACGGTATTAGTAAACAGATAAGACTACAACATTTTTAACTCACCAGGCACATAATATCCTTCCATATTAACATCCCAGTCATCTGCTGTTCTTTCATCAAAGTCGCCTTTCTGATCGTTCCAAAATTGAGCATCAGTATAGAAAACCAGACCCGACCCACCTAATGAAAAAAACAAAAAAATCAACACAAATTCAATTCATTTCAAATTTCGTCTTCGCATTGTGTATACACATACCTTTCTCCCATTTCAATTCGATCTTTTCTTCAAACAGCCTTTCCTTGTCTTCATCAACAATGCCACCATGTGTTGTCCTCTAACGAACAAACAATAAAAATTTGAAAATGGTTATTACAAGAGAGCGGAATACACGACATATATTCGTTCGAATATCGGAAACTTTACTAACATGATCATGTAATGCTTCATGGCGTTCCCATTCTTCACACCGATCGTCATCATCATCAGCGTTACTTTCCTAAAAACAGACATGAGATACATATTAACTTGTTGATCACTACACGTATTAATAGATAACTACGAAGTAAATACTTATATATTAGTACTAACAACTCAAAGAATGTAAATTCTCATTACTGATCAGCCCACTTACTTTGTCTGATTGTGAGTCTTGAGAAGAATTTTCAGTTGCAATTTTAGGATTACTTCTGCCTGGAATATACACCGAAGACAAAGTGTGACCTCTTCCAGTAACAACTTCTTCCTCCTCTTCATAATCCCATCTTTTTGACTTAGATGTTCCGTAATCATAAGGAACATTGCTATACTTTTTGTGAACCCTATTTAAAATTCATTCATATAAGGTAGCTGAAGTTAACGAAAATTCTGAACAATTTACGTGAGTGCGAGATCATACCTTCCTCGGGGAAATTCTAACCCCAACTTTGTGATCAGACTTGGAGGCAGTCTACACTCTCGAATCAAATTTAAGAAATATGAATTAGGGGTCCCAATGTTTCCTCTAAAATCAAAATAAAATTTCAATTAAAATCAACGCTTTCAATAATTAATAAGTATAAAGAACTAAATAAAATTCAAAGTATCAACCTCGGCATTAGCTTCGGTGGGCGGAATTCTTTCGTCGCGAATTTGACTAAGTCCTCACTTCCTATAGTTATTTTAGAAATAATGGCCCTTGAGGGTAATTCGTTACCTTCCTTGTCCATCCAATGTTTGCCATGGTACTTTTTTACAAACTCTGAGGCATCTTCTTCCCTACTGAATCGAACTGGACAGCAAAACCTTTTCAGAGAAGTAGACGCTGTCCCTCCTTCTGCAGTATCCTCCCCTGCGTCAACCACCATCGTCTGAGGTCGGTGTCGAAAGTGGAACACGTCGAACTTCTCCGAAGCAATGAACACTGCGAAGAAGTTTCTCAAATCAGAAGAGTGAAAGGACGACGGAATACTGCTCACTAAGCAATACTCAACTGCACTGGCCATTACTTCTGAACACTGTGAGTATAGAAATCAAAAATAATTAACTTTAAACAATTATACAATTTTAGAATGTCAGATAAGAACTCTCAAAATTTCAAGTTCAGTTTATTTACAATTTTTAAAATAGACGAATATTATTTGATTGCAATATTTTGTATTTCGCGGGTGCCAGTTTTGTATCACATTTCCCCATTTCTTAGAGTCCACAGATATTCTGTGCTTAGAGT
>Ga0194135_10002678_pt1 | contig 10833 bp, 8 predicted proteins | sample LitLau_LLRF_2013_FD_134024 | JGI IMG/M metagenome (GOLD analysis project Ga0194135, IMG submission 134024) | Freshwater sediment microbial communities in response to fracking from North America - Little Laurel Run_MetaG_LLRF_2013 (version 2) | ecosystem: Environmental > Aquatic > Freshwater >... | reverse complement strand
GAAAAGAATATCCACTAAACTCCATCAGAGTCATATCGTTATTATTTGCCTAATTTAAGATTCAGTTCAATTTCAATGAATTTCTATCGAACATCTAAGGATATTAAGTTATCAAATTAAGAGGAAGCAGGAGTTGCTGCATTTGATGAATGTATCGGCCAACCAATTGCTGAAAAAATTACGGACATTCTACTCAACCAATTAAGACGGGAACTGACGATACATTTCATTAGAGACATTTTCTGTTTGTCTACAAAATGACAGCAGGTCTATCTTATTGTTTTCTGATACATAATGCCGTTTTCATTTGAAGTAGGAGAAAGACCAAATGTGCGGGAAACTTCCCGGCACATTCAGTTTCATCATCTAATCTCGAGAGCGCGAGCGAGCCGCAAATATCAAAATTAGTCTCAAGACAATCAAATATTTTGTCAATCAGAAATCAGTTTATTCCATTTCCTCAATTTGGAAAAATGTCACCGGGCCGAAAACACGTACGGCGAAAGACTACGAAACTGGCAAAGTTGAAAGTGGCGACTGGGATACAAAGTTTTAAAAGTATCCAAACAGCGGGTTGGATACGGTAACTAACAGTACATTCATTAGCTGATTAGAGCGCAGTTTAAAGAAATATATTGATATCTCTAGACAAAAACTTCGTTTGACATTACACGAGAAAAGACGTTTACCGGGGGACACCGATAAGTATGAGTTCATTTTCATCGAGGGAAAATCAAGAATTCGGGGAGTATCTTTTGGGGATGATGGAAAGAAAAATTTTGATATTTTTAGAGTAAGTTCATAATCATAAATACACCCTTTGAACACTGTGAAAAGTTGTTTCGATATTGAAGAATATGTTTCGTTAAATATGTAAACCTTTTATAGGTTGGACACACCCATATCGTTGACGCAGGTGGGATAAAAGCAAAAACGAGGAAGAGAAAGTTTACAACAAATTCAACATCCATATATGAGTTGATATTATTCAAAGTGCAAATCTTAAGCGCATCCGACGGGCCCAGTACCACTTACAATGGTTCTGTAGGAATAACGAAGAGTAAGTTGGGTTAAATTGACTTAAAATTCGCAGTAATCTAATTTAGTCCAATTCTTGCAGTTAAAGAAAATCTGGCACATGGACGAAAATTTACACCGTTCACGGAAGCCCTTGAGAATGTTTCCGTGGAAGATGGTCAAGTTTATCGGTACCTTGGATGTAAAACTTGCCAAACCAGGGTGAGTTATTTATATAATGTCAAAACTTTAATCAACTTTAATTCAAAGTTCTGTAAAAACCATACAAACTTCTATTCTCAGATTCAATTCCAACCGGATAACTGCTGCTATTGCAAAAAATGTGCTAAGAACATGGAAGAGGATAATCTTATGATCTTCACAATGATTCGGGTGAATATAGCTTACACTTTGAAAGGTTAATAATGAAATCCATTTATGTTCAGATCCAATTTTATTTTTAGAATCTACAAGTGAAAGATTCCACCGGCAAAGTTCTTGATGGAGTCACAATGTTCCATAACTTGTGTGAGAAGTTCCTTCTGACCAATGCCAACAATAATGCTTTGGACTCAGCATACCGTAAAGCCTTTACGGACTCTATTGGGACTCGGTTAAAATTGCGGGTCGAAGTGAAATACGTGAGTATTCCAATTTGAAATCAAAATCACGCTTAATTACGCGTACGCCTTTTAATATGTGATAATTTACTTGCAGAACAATGTAAAGAGATACAGAACTCACTTCTCTCTGATTGTAAAAGAGATGGAAGTAATTTGGAGAAACTCAGCATCTACTATGGATGATGTCCTAGTTGCCGATGCTGCGCCATTGAATGAGGATCCGAACGAAGTAATCACTGCAACAGACGAACAGATTGCTTCGGCAGTGGAGAATACCATTTCATCTGAAATGACTGTCGATGAGATAATTGGAATGACTGTAAGATTTTAAATGCATATATTGATCTGTGGGTGTTTTTTTTAATCATACTATAATTAAAGATTGACAAGTATGAGTTGGACTCAAGCCCCCCAGGATATACTCTGATAGTCAACAATGTGGAATTCCAGCATTCTAGATTGGAGGAACGGGAAGGGTCTATGAGGGACGTTGATAATCTCAGCAAGTTATTTGCGGATCTGAAGATGCCCGTTTACCGGCAACCCTTTATTGACGTTACAAAGACGGTAAGCCTGAGTGACTCACATTCTGAATGAAAAACTAGGAAATACAAAAAATTTTTTTCTTTTTAGGAATTCATGGAGATTATTGAAGGATTTAAATCCTTCTTGACAGAGAAAGGAGCTGCCAGCTGTAATGTTGTGATTATGAGTCACGGAGAACAGAATGGAATTGAAATGATTGACGAAAGTGTCCATTTATACCTGGAGATCCTCCCTCGTTTCTCCGATACCAATTTCCCGGCATTCCGTTCGAAACCGAAATTCTTTTTTCCATTGGGATGTCAGCAGTTTCCAACAGGTTCACCGATGCTAAATCCTGACCATGGGAGACTTCCTAATTACTCGGATATCATGATTTGCCTTCCTCAACTACCCGGGTATTCGGCTTTCCGGCACGCAATTGCTGGGTCGGTGTTTGTGAAAGCGTTATGTCAAGTTTTTCATGCATTGGCCGATAGAATGGACTTTGAGAAAATGTTAAAGAAAGTAAGGGCTTATTTTGTGTTTCTGAATTGGAAATTCAATCTTCTACTTATGCTACTTATATAGACTTTTTCTTCATTTATATTATATGCAGAATAATATATTTTATATTCTAGGTGGCGAAAGTTTGTTCCCGTTTTCCAATCAGGTATCGAAGGGATGAAGACTCAGAATTCGAATCGCATGTCCAAATCCCATTTATCATCCCCATCATTTTCAGTCGCGAGTTTTATTACAATCTGAACGGAAGTTAAACTTTTTGCACTCGTTTTTACCTCTTACAGCAGTAAAAGTTTGGTTATTTTTTTTTTAAAGTATTTTTTGCTTATTTGTAAAATGTTTTTATGCCTAAATCATTGATATGCACGGTTAGCGTAAATCCAAGTTTACAAAACCTTTAAAAATACAATAATAAGAATTGGATATGTAAAGGTTGACTGCGCAAATTTTCGGCACAATATTATATACGTTGAATATCATTAAAACATTTGATTTGACGGTTTTTGACTTATTTATCATGGGAAAGAGCGGGAATGAAAACAAACTAATCAGAGGCGCAACGACTTCTTAAGGTTGAATATTCGGCATAACGTAGATTAAGGCTTAAAACTTATTCAAATTAGAAAACAATGATAATAATTGTTTCTACCTTCGAAACTCTAAAACTATGAGAGCGATTTTCCTATGCTTAAAATTACAAACAACTTTTTTGATTTTAGAACCAATATACTAAATTCCAAGCCTCCAAAAATTTACCCCAAGTTATCAAATCTGGATTTGATATAAATAGATTTTATTCGATGGAATAACGCCTAACAACCGTTGAAGAAATTTAACCTTGGTTGAGTTCTGGCCAAATTAACTCTTATAATTTTTTTGAAGGCTCTGTTGTAGTCTTGACTACTAAATGCATATATCACTGGATTGACGCAGGAATTGATCATTCCGAGGAACTTGGTCATCCAGTGGATTCCATCCGGCGATTCCACGCTAACTACGTACAGCAGGTTTACCACGAGGAATGGAACCCAACACAAAAGAAAGGCCAGGATGAGGATCCCAAGCGTAATTGCTGTTTTTCTTTCTTTCTTGTACGAGAGGTGGACGTGTTTCTTTTCCATCACTTCCTGGATACCTACTGCTGGTGGCGCACGCTCAGTGGGTGGTTTAGTTTCTTCTTTTTCCAGTTCATCCCCACTGCTGCTGTTTTCCATTTCGACCACTTCAATGGACGTCTTCTCTTTCCCTGTCTCTTCATCCACGGTGGTGGAATAGTTGGGTTGTGCTTTGGGAAGCTTCTTTCTCAATCTCGTCCTCAGCTCCCTAAATGTTTTCCAGTAGAGAACTATCAATAAAAGTATTGGAAGGAGCGTGGAGAGGAGCAAGTGGAGTAAAACAAACGTCGGATTCTTGATTGTGACCCAAACAGATTGGGTTGTTAAATCTCCCAAGTCTTTATCAAAGGATAGTAGGTCTAACTTCGGCCACACGACGAGCATCGGAGTAATTTCCCAGAACCCAATAAACCAAAGCCATGGAATTGGTTCCAGAACTGATCTAACCGTTCTACGGTGAAGATAATCCAAGCCTTCTGTCACAATTCTGTATCGATCAACGGCGACAAGGACGAGGTGCCAAGAACTGACAAGAACGGCGGACTGGGTGACAAAGATCAGGAGCAGTTTACTTGCTTCCCCAAATATCCACCTCCCAACTATTTTGAAAACGTGGGAAAATGGAATTCCGAATACAGCCACTGCCAAGTCCGTAAAGGCAAGTGAGAGGAGAAGGACATTGGATGGGTTTGCAGAAATGTGGGAATCCGAATACCAAGCCATGATGACAAAAATGTTACCCACCACGCCAAGCACTGTAAATGTTATTACCAGGAGGAGGCTAAAAACTTCCGCTGCATCCCAGACGTGGACAAAGGGAACGGCGGAAGAATTATTTGGGATCATTGAACAATCCATTCTGGACTTATTTTATGATTGCGTACTCTCCTCTCCTCTTCCAATTATCGGATCAACTACGCGACTGGCAAAAATTACGATAGTGGGAATAACGTGTTTGATTTTGAATAGGAATCGAACTACTCTTTTCCCGGAAGCGGACGAGTAGTGAGAGACTGGCAAAACAAAAACAACAACGAGGAACTTTTACTAACCGCATCGAAAACCCAAAAGGATTGTTCTTTTCCATTTGCTAATCAGGAAGTTCCTGTTACTTGGGGTCAAAGAATTTATTGTTTTCATCAATTATTTTGCTCGTTTGATTTAAGAAGTTGCGTCACCAACGCGACGCCATGTGAAGATAAAATCAAACAATTTATAACTAAGATGTAAAATACTAAATTTATGTATTTCTTTTCCCTATAATTTCGTGCATAAACAGTGGGTCTTTTTTTCTTGACAATATTTTGTAAACTTTGATCCATTGGAATTTGGAATCTACTAAACTTTTTAAAACGCGGATCAATTATCAAATCCGAGAGCATCGAAGAGGAAGACAAATATACTCTTCCACGTTATTACGGCGCTTATATCGCGAAATTTAGAACAAGGAAAGAAATTGTTGGTGATGTGCACCCAGGCGGCTGTGAACTGTATTATTGAAAACATTTTTTGATTCTGTGCACATGGTGCCAAATAAAACGAGATTGTCCTAACTAGTAGGCCTTCTCGGGCCCTCCATAGAAACATACATTGTATGCCCATTCCCGCGTGGGGCAAGTATTGAATGTGAAATTGGTTATAAAACCGCGATCACAGTGCTGTTTTTCAAAAACAGTTGAACCGACCGGTGCAAGCAATTTTTACATTAAATGACTTTTCTCTGTTCTAAATGAGATGCCGGAACCAATTCCGTTGATGCAAAAGTAAGGGAGTGTTTAAATATTAATTGTAACACTAATGGAATACCAGAATTCATAGAATTATCTCGAAGCAAAAGTATTTGAAAAATTAATTTTTCTTTTTAGTCAAGGCTTAATTTCATCACATCGCATTTCTTCTTACCATAGGAGAAGAATCTAACAGAACATACCAATCAACTCACTTCCTTTCTCACTCAGCATTAGTTGCTTGAATGGAATTTGACATTTCAACAAAGTAATACTTCCCACAAGATTGCGTTTCTTCTTCATGCTGAGTCAGTCAGAGCGTGTCGTTGCTGTAGATTGATTCTGCAAATATAAACAAAGCCAAATGAGCTATAATTGATAAAGTTTGTATTCTTTGACAAAGTTTTGAAGCGTTTTCAAGTTACAGAGCAAGCTTTTGTTAAATAGTCCAGGTGATTAAATTTTATATTCAAAATCACGTGATCAGCATTGAAATATTTGGAACTTTGGAAAATGCCCAGAATTTCTACCATAGCAATAATTCTCCTAAGCTTTTTCGGGCTAGTGGCTGCAATCAAATCTGCATCGCCACTCACCAATCGAAAATTGGAAACATTGAAATTCATTCTGTCAGCAAACGGCCTTCCTCCCGGAAATTTTGTCGTTCAGGGCAACTGGGATTACGCTCAACTGAATTCTCCATGGCAACTCAAACCCCCGAAAACGCATCCGCTTGCGTTTGTTCTACCGCGAGATGAAGGAGAAGTCATGGCAACAGTTCACTGGGCACGGAAACTGGGCATCCGAGTGGTTGCGAAAGGAGGAGGACATTCCTTTGAAAAGTATTCCTACGGAGACTCAAGTTCCCTTGTGATCGATCTGAGACTTATAAACGGGATTGCGGTAAATTCAACTCAAGGACTGCAACAATTGGGCCTGGAGTTTTAGTTGGACCACTCAGCTGGAGCTTGTGGGAAACCGGAAGAGTATTTATTCCAACTGGCTATTGTCCTACCATTGGCGTTGCTGGAAGTAGCCTTGGGGGTGGCTTAGGAAATTTTGGTGGGACTTACGGATTGGCACTTGACAACATTTTGGAACTGAGCGTCGTGAATTCTATGGGCAAATTGATTGTAGCTAATCAAAATGTAAACAGTGACCTCTTCTGGGCCATGCGCGGAGCTGGGTCTTCATTTGGAATTGTCACAAAATTTACATTTCGTACTTACCCGGCTCCGGACTTTGTTTTTGTGGGGACTTTAAATTATGCCATTGGAATGTTTCCTCAAGTAATGAACATTTGGCAAAACTTTGTTGCGGCCGACACGGGGCCAACAAATGTCACCCTAGAATTTACAGTGGGGAACGCAACCAATTTTGAACTTCAGTTTACGGACCTGAGCGGAAACGATCATCGATTTGAACAAATCCGTCAATTATTTCCAATCCCGCACGACGTGTCAAAAATCAAATTTCCTTTCCCGGATTTCTTGCTCTACCAAGCTAAGGTGCTCTCCAATGAAATCCTCCGACCGGGCACGAAGATGGACATTCCTTCTGATTTGGCCCGTCTCAACCACTTCTCATCCCAACCTGTTTACCAAAAAAGGAAATCTTTCTACGTGTCAAAAATTGTAGGTGAATCCCAACTTTTCGAACTTCAATCCCTTCTTGAACGAATGCCGAGCACTGTTGCGGTCTGGTTTGACGGTTATGGCGGAGCCGTGCGGGCGATTCAACCAAATGCAACGGCCTTCGTCCATAGGGGATCAACTTTGTACAATGTCATTGCAAGTTACAAGGTCATCCACCCCGATCCCTTTATCAATGAAGCAGGGGAGAGTTACGTGAGACACTTTTTTGACGCTGGAAGAGAAATTTTCCAACACAATGAAACGTACCAAAATTATGTCGACGAAGATCTCTTGGATTACTTGGCACGGTACTATGGCGACAATTTGGCAAGACTCGTTCAAGTTAAACGTAACTATGACCCAGATAATTTTTTTCGGAATCCGCAGTCTGTTCCCATTAGACTTTAAAAATTGAATTTATTCCTGTTCCTTCCCGACTGCTGAGAGCGCAATTTTAAATATATCTGAAATTATACATTTGGTTTGGAGGACTGCATTTAAGTGAAACTGGAATAACTTATGATTATCTGTTAGGAAAATTGTGCTTCTACAAATTGGTTAAATAAATCCTTACTGACTTTGTTCATTTACGCGTGCAAAAATAATATGATTATTGTTTGATTCAAAATTTACCATGTTGAAAATAACCTTTATAATTTAATTTAATAAAAAGGAAAGCTTTTGAGTTAAATACGTGTGAAATGAGAATATTCAGGTTAGTTTTTCCCAATTTCAAGGAAAATGAAAACCAAAATTTTATTTAAACCGTTGAAATTTTTCAGAAAATGTTCAAACGCAAAAACTAAATAAGTATTGATGGATTTGCATTGACGGACCCGGATACGGATAGCAAAAGGAAATCGCTGAAGCATTAATACCTTTATTGCAAAGGTTACGGCCTCAAAGAAAATGTCAGTGTAGAGTTAGTCGTTTTTTTTCTTCTTCAGAATAGTCGGTACAATAACATTTCAGCTCCTCTGAAAACGTCGAAATCCTCTTTACTCTTTAAGTTGGGGTGTAAAGAGTCGTCATAGCCATGGCTGCTCTGCTCTGATCTAGAATAATCGAATATCCTCGTCTGCTTCTTAGTAGTATGTAGTGAAGGAAATCCAGAATATTCCTGAAAGGGAGTCCGATGTTTTTGTTTGCCACTTTCTCCTTATGTGGAAAGGGGAGATTTGAATATAAAAGGAATCCACACTTTATTCCAAATACAGCAGTCTGATTTAGGAGGAATACCCAAAAGGTACAATCCGCATCGACCACAGTAGAGCATCCGTTTTATATTTAATTTGTTTTTCATTAATCAATTCAGAATCTCAAAATAATCTGGAACTATGGAAGCCCAAACTACAGGACAAGCAAGGGAGTTTCACCCCAGTAGGGGAAAGTTGGAGAAAACGGAAGGAATGGAGGATTTGGATCCCCATCCATCTGGAATTGGCGAATATCCGCTGTGAGTTTATACAATTTTGAAGTATTTTATGCCTGGAATTAGGATAATCTCTTTTCTTCAGGCGCTCATCTGAAGAGTTGAAGGAGATCAATGCTGAAGCTTGCCGCCGTCATATTATGCGCATCAAAGGACAAGGGCTGATTTCTCAGTGTGACCGCGAACACTGCGAACATGCAGATGAAGAGAGGGAGAAGGCACGGCCTCCGTGGTACTGAGACCACGGAGTTCCATTTGGATACGGTGGAATTTATTCGTATAATTTCATGGAAGCACTCCACAAGTACGTAATATTTTCGCCGATTTCATAAAAAAAAGCAGTTCTCTATTTTGTGTATTGCATGCTCGGTAGTCATTGAACATGCTTGCATGATGTTAATATTTGCACAAGTCTATTTTACATTATTATTCTGAACAGTTTAGACGCTTTAACTAAATTTTTAATTCTATAATAAAACTTCGACTACGTTTTTGAACAAACACCAGGAAGATTAAACTTGATTCAGGTAATCGTATCGTTATTTATTAAATTATTCTCAAGATTTCTGATGTCTAACCACCACTCACGTCCATGAACGGTATTCTCCTTGGCAAATTCACAAGCTATAATCATTTAGCCAAACGCTATTGCAAAAGCACTTCCAAAGTGCATCCAAGTCGGGCTTTGGTTTTACCTACTAAAACATCACATTGCGCTTTGAGTCCCTTCCTCTAACGGGGATCAAAATCCGCCTCTAACTGTGGCTTGAATCTCTCGATGAACTTAAATGTAAGCAACCCCTTCAATACTTTAAGATTTCCCTTTCCCCTACAGTTTACCTTCTGGGATCGAAAATAAAAAATAAACGTAACACTACGAAACGTCAGACATAACAGACTTTTAGCCTATGACCAATTTTGAAGAGTGCCTCTATTAAAACAAAAGTGTTTGGTCGGAGAGTAATATTACTTGAACTATTTGTCTATTTCGGGAGAGGGACCAAGTAAACAATAAACAAAAATGTTTAATTCCTGTTACAATGAAGGTTAAGCAATGAAATATACAACGAGTCGAAAAGAACTCTCCGTACGTACACAAATACGTACACAAATTGCTGCAGACGGGAGTATGCAGAGTTCCAGCATCAATTCAGATTTCATTCTAGGAACGAGGAAGAGTTAGATTGGAGCTGCCAATGGACAATGAAACGTGTTTATGTTTCTAAGTAACTGATACTTAATATTGTTTTCTTATAGATTCAGAGAATAAAATTTTACAACCAAATGGATCAATACGATCCAACACGGAAGTGTTGGACGAACGGATGTTATATTCAGATTAACCATATTAACGTACACTGGATTTGTGTAAAATTATACGAGAACTATTCGAGTAAGAACCACTATGTTTATTCCTTTATTCTCCAGCGCCGGGTAGAGTGTGTGCAGTCAGGTTTTTTGTTTATTTAAATTTTTAATCCGATAATGTTTCCTGTGAGTATGAGTATTTTTAAAGCAAAATTGATTTTTCTCTTTGCGCTACTAGCAGCCATATATGCTTTCTACACCATTGTAACTGGTTCAAAAAATGAAATTCATCTTTCTCCAAGTAAAGTTGACTGGGGTGAGTAGCCTCTCCTACAAAAATTGACCGGATTTGTCATAAATTTATTTTTCATGTTTATAGATGATGGCGTGGACGTGACGTGCCAGTTTCCTCTCCTGGACCCTTACCACGAATCAGTGAAGGAGTTTATCATGCGACAAGAATTTGATTGCACGTCTGATGGGGCGGAAATGTTCCAGACGGATTTGAATTCGAATTTGATTATGATCAAGAATCCAAAAAAGGAAGGCTGGGAAGATTGTTGTTACAATGAAGTTAAATCCAACGAGACACTATTTGCCGAGTGAGTAAACGAAAAGAGGAGAATCTTTGAAATGAAGTGTGTTTCTAATTGAGGAATAAATTCATTTATTTTCCAGAAACACTCGAAATTGCAAGTTAATCACAGAAAAGCTTACGAAGATCCCCAACTTATACGATGCTATTGGCGTTTTTTGTAAGAAAAGGAATCGGCTAAAGCCAAACAGTAAATTCCACACGCAATTACAGGAACTCACACTCATCGACATGTTTATCTTGGTCAACCCAAAGGATCGCCGGTTTGAAATCCAACAACCTTCGCAAAACGAATCAACTCGCCAAAAAAAGTTAAACGTTGCAATCATAGGATT
>Ga0194135_10002677_pt1 | contig 10834 bp, 2 predicted proteins | sample LitLau_LLRF_2013_FD_134024 | JGI IMG/M metagenome (GOLD analysis project Ga0194135, IMG submission 134024) | Freshwater sediment microbial communities in response to fracking from North America - Little Laurel Run_MetaG_LLRF_2013 (version 2) | ecosystem: Environmental > Aquatic > Freshwater >... | reverse complement strand
CTGATCGAAACAATCGAACTTGTGAGTTAAGTGATAACAACCAGTTTGAACTTGAGGTAGAGAAGGAACTAGTGGAATGTGGAAAAACAGTATTTGTCGAGGAACACCAAAAAGTATTGCAGGAATACGAATATTTAAACAAGCAGTACAGTAAAGTTAAATTCTTTACTTCGGAACAAATATGGCCTCGTCAGAGGTTTTGGCTGTTTAAAACTTTTGACGAATCACCACTACTTTTGGAGGGTACAAAGACACTTCTTTCAAACGGAATTTACTACCGGACCTTGAGATACTTTGAAACTTTCAAGTACTATGCACGATCGAGAAAGTTACAAGAAACCAAGTCAAATGAGCCAGAGAAGCAGAAAATGGATGGAAAATTTAAATCTTTATTTGAAGTTTTCTTATTCGTGACCCTGGTTTGCTTTCTATTTTTTCTTTTAGAAAAATGTCACTATGAATGCAGTTTATACTGGGCATTTGAGGTGACAAAAAGATTTCGTAATTGTGGCTTCTTGCATAAATTCCGTCGTGAAGTTCATTTGAGAATGAAAGTAACGTGGATTGTAAGCTGTACTAATTGTAAGAAAAAGTGTCAACAGCCTTGTGTCTCTATTCGCGGAATGTTTGTGAGGTCTTATGAGTTCGTAAAATTAACATGCCTGCAAGTCTATTTTGAGTCTCAAAAAGTGATTTTGTTTGTAAGAAATTATCTTTAGAAATTGTCATTTAACTAGTAACAATCTAGCAAAGTCTCATATTGAAAACAAAAATTAATCAGTCCTAATACATACATAGCACTTCAAATTCCTGTGTAGACATTTAGTACTTAAATTACTTAAATACCCTCAAACTTTATTAAGATTAATGGAGTTCTGTTTTTTAGCATTCGAGCAGAGAGCCCCACAGCAATAGAGCTCCATGTTAGTTTCATCCAGAATCGGATTCAAAAGGATTTTATTTGACTTTAGTTACGATGTCTTTCCTACTTGTGAAACTTGACAAAGCGAGGAAATATGTTTCAGTGTAACAATAAAACGCTTTGTATTGATTTATTTCATAACTTGTATGTTTGAGCTTTGTTTTAAGTAATTGAATTCTACAAACTCTTTGTCAATAAATAATGGTTTACAGTATAATATTTAGTTCTAAAACTTAACGAAGCAAATATAGACTTTCTTGAGCTTTATTCGTGAATAAGTTACGGAATTTCCGAATCAAGAATAAATTATATTCAATGGGGCACATCCGAACCTCTGTCTTGACTTTTCTTAAAGTAAGGCATAGCTCGTGCAGCTGAATTCCAGCTTTCAAAGAAGACAATTAGGTACAGTCCAACACAAGTTAACATTGGGAAAATAACTTGGATATGAGTATTAAAATGAGGTGGTTCTACTTGGCCCAATTCTACCTGCATCCGTCATATATTCGTCGATCATACGATCCGTCGTTAGAGTTGCTCAAATATGAATTTGGTACAAAGAAGTTGTACATTACAGAGCAATATTTTGACTTTTGGGACTCTTTCTGAAAATCAAATCGCTGTAACCTCAAGAAGTACTTTCAAAGTTATGGTGTCTAAGAAAAAATTGAGCTCAAGAAATTGGAAACTATAGAGTCCAGTTATGGAAAAAACCCTTTCGTATTATCCAACTTCATATTTATTACACTTCGTTATCGTTAAAGATGAAGATCGCCAAGTCATCCAAAATGTCTACGTTAGTTCCTTATCAATTTTTGGTTTAAAAATAAGCATGAAACTCTTACTCCCTATCCTTAATCCAAAATGTTTTCCCTTCAATCGTAACACCATGTCTGACTTTTAATAACAGGAGACTTATTCAGCCCATTATGCTTCATTTTTTTACTAACTATCATCAGTTCTGGAAGTAAATAAAAACCTTTTTAAGATTAGAAACTCAAATGCTTCATATGTTTGCCAAAAGCCATCGATCTACCTTCCCTACAGAAAGATTGGTAGGTTTAAGGAATCACTTTACTCTTTACACGTTGTTCGATCACGTACACAAATATTTCAGTAGTAAAAGACGTCAGCAATAATACTTAATGTGCATGAATATGGCCCAAGCTCAGAAGAACTATCGTAATGAAAAATGTTAAAAGTCGGCCACAATCCAACAACACGACAACTGTCTTGGTATTCTTGATACGGGGACCACACGAAACATAGTTTCCAAAACATAGGTACGAAAGAACATCGCAAAAATTACATCGAATTGTCAAAATATCGCACAGTTTCTTTCATAGTTCACACGTATCATAGTGTAAAAAGTCATCGCAAATGTATAAAATAGTTGTCTTAATTCATCGCAAGGGTTCCTACGGTGTTACTTTAAAGTAATGATTACAAATTAAATTAAGAGCGTAGGAATGTTCCCCTGCTTTAGAGAAAACATCGGAGAATCGCTTTTACTTACTTCTTCGTTCCGATTACACGAAATTCTTTTCTTCAAATTTCTTGGTAACTTGCAACTGAGGTACTTTTTTATCCCTTTCCTTATCAAATAATACTTGATAAGTAAAACGTTTAAGTAAAGAGTGCAACGTTCTGTCTGTGATGATGTACATGTTAGAAATGGAAATGACCCTGGTAAGTTTCAAGACGGACAATTAACAAATTCACATAATTTCACAGCAAGGGCCATTTTGAACCCTTAAGGGTCTTACCGATATTCGCCATATTAAAGAGTTTACATTTCGAGGGGTCCCTGACATTTTTCAAAACAAACCATTCACAAATTCCTCAGAATTCCATAGTAAGTGCCCTTTTGAAACCTTAAAGTTCCTACCAAAGTCCTTAAGGATCCAAAGTTTTCGTCCAAAGACTTATTGTTACTTACTTTGCGATGATACTATGAAAAAACCTGCGATGTTAGTTTGTGCGATCAAAAGTGCAACGCGATGAAATAAGTACAACTATATCTTGATACGAGTGTTTGTGACTATTACTCATGATATATAACTCTTCTAGAGCAATTGAATTGTAATGTTAACGTGTGCTTGTGCCACATAAATATTTTAAATAAATCCACGAAACGAGAAATGATAATGTTTTGCTGCCTTGGTATTCCATAAACTATAATGTTCGTGACCAACATTCAAGGAATAAAAGCCTTCTTCTAGAGCCATAGAGCATTGCAATGCTGACTTGTCCTAAAGCCACATAAATATTTTATGCAAAGCGAAAGCCTCGAAAAGAGAAATACAGTTAAGTGGATTGCAAAGTGACATGGTTAGAAAATACTAGTTTTCGGTATTAGAAATGTCTGTATTACCTCAGCTACCCTAAGGAATTAAAAGCATTGTCTGGAATATATCTTTAAACTTTACTGCATCTGTTTGAGAACATTAGTTTCGAAATCATATTCTCAAATGTCTACACCAGGAGCAGTGAACAAAAAATTTGGAATCTCAAGTTTATCTATTGACTTACGATGAGACTCATCAAGTTTAACAAAACTTTGGAAGGTTCTTGCTGTTAATAGTATTAAGCAAGTCTGAATTAGACTAACTCAGCTAAAGTTGGGTGGAATAAAAATGTCTACAGGTAACAGACAATGTAAAAGCAATGGTGTATTTTATAGAACGATGATACACGAGTGCTGCAAATTGTCTTTGTAAACTATGAACTTATAAAGGTAGAAGCAAACTTTATTCCATCCCTAAACATATGTTTCGGAAAGCTAAGAGTTGTCTACTTGACACTAGACACTATTTATTGACATTAAGTTTTTCCGAATTGGCCAGATTAAAGTAAGCTTGTTTTGTGTTCTACAAATACAATTTTTTCAGTTCATGTTTGTTGTAATTAGTGTTATTGGTTCAAAAGTCAAGCCTATTAATATAAATTATGTTTTTGAGTGAGATTCTAACGCTTACTTTTCTGATTTTAGTTAAAAGTTGTTTTCAAGAATCAATTTTTATAAACTCTGTACACGATGTAGTGAACTACAATTCAGAGTGCCACATTCACCTTTTACTTCAAGCACCATTTTATTTTACAATTGTATTAAAAAACCCTCTGACAATCAGATTATTAGACGAATCAAAAATACAGAACGAAGACAGTTTACTACAAGATAATTCAACTATATCCATTGAAAATGTGCGAGGAATAAACTGCATATATTTCATCTTCCTTCAACCTTACAAACAAACAAATCTTACTGCTGGCCTGCAAAATTTAGACACAAATTATTACAAACCAGTTTCGATTCCACTATTTAACATTGCTGGTATGTTTTTCGGCATCAAGGATCGGCTGGATGGATCCGACATATTCGTGTCAATAACAGAAAAAATATCCCACATGATAATATTCACAAGACTTATTAGTATCGAACTTCCTCCGTTTGTGTATCTATTCTTGGAAACCAAAACTCACGTTTCCAACAAGATCGGATTTGTTCTATTATCGGATTCTGATTTTGAGGAGAAAAACTCAAATGCCTCAAAATCAATTACTCACCTGATATGTCGCCCATGTGTTTCTGAGCCACTACACACCCTTTCAGATACAATTTTTAATTTAAGATACCTAAAAAACTTTTTAGATCATTTTAAAACGGTGAACGAAAGACATTTTCAGATTCTCACATCAAGCAAAATAGTTCAGGCATTAATGACGTTGCCCAATACAAAGGAAATGCACCCAATGGTTGCCTCTAAACATTTAACAAAATCCCTTGCAAGCTCGTCCACTTTAAGGGAGATTTTGGACTATTTCATGTTGCTCAACCTTATTGATTACCATAACCTTTCCGTAGATATTGGGGGATTCGGAATGACTTCAAAGAAAACAGAACTCTTGCCATCTTACGGAGAGTTATTCATTATTGACATTGACAATGTTTACCTTGAGGCAAGAGAGTTATTACTTGTTGAAGTAACGAGTCATTCTTTCTTGACTTGCTACAATGTACCAATTGTGTCGATTGCCTTTTTTGTATCTCCTTTTGATCCTATAGTATGGATTCTATTTACATGCTCAGCTGTCGCTATCACGCTAACATGGTATAAAATAGGCCAGTTAAGTAAAAAAGGAACCACCAAATCCTTCTCACCTACTCTTTTTATGATATCATCAATTACAGACGATTCTTGTGGAACTCCGAACTGGATAGGGAAGCAAGTTGCTTTCCGTATAAGCTTCGTAGCATGGTTTTTAGCGGTGATTGTAATTGTCAACGGCTACATTAGTGTTTTAATATCCGATTTGACAACCCCTTTTGACATGAAAACGATACGATTTTTCCAAAATTTAACAGTCCCGTATTACAATTATCAGGATATCAGGATCAAAAACCATCTTTGGTGTTTTATGGGTTGCGGACCTTCAAGTGTTTACTACGACGACTATGTCCATACCTGTCCCGAGGAAATTAACACCGAAAATTTAACGCCTAGACAATTTGACGAAGAAAGAGACTTCAGAATTTTATCTACAGCGTTTGACAACACTAGGGAACAACAAACTAGGGATCTTGGAACAGATTCTCTTGATGTTGGCTGCAATCACACGAGAATGCAATGGCATACTTCATCCTTCATGTCTAACCTGATTAAGTTCCAGCAAAAAAGCTGCATGTTTGATCCATTTCAAGACATCGGGTATAGCCAGAGTGTGTCAATGTTTGAAGACTTATTGTTCAATCTAATTTTCCCGTCTCACAATGGAATGCCACAGTCAGCCGCTAACCTGTTTTTACTAGACCCAATTGAAAATTCGTGCGAGTTGAAGAATAATATTCAGTTTGACCTTGAGATTGAAACCGAATTGTTAAAATGCGGAAAAGTGGTTTTTGCGGATGAACACAGAGTTGTTTTGCTTGAGTACGAGTATCTAAAGAAGCAGTATCGAAACGTTTCATTCTTTCTCTCCGAACAAATATGGCCTCAACAACGTTACTGGAAATTTGATGCTATGTTTACACGACCAATAATGTTAGAAGGTGTAAAAACTTTATTATCTAACGGGATATATTTCCGAACCTTAGAATATTTTCAGGCTAGCAAATACTTTGAACGCGCTAGAGTTCACAGGGAAAAGAATTTGCAGGAAAATGATACACTGAAACCAACCGTGCTTGTTTTAGCAGGAAAGTTTAAATCGTTGTTTTTAGTATTTTTGAGTTTGTTCTTTATCTTCATTTTGGTTGCGTTGTTGGAAAATATTTTCAAAAAAATGTCATGGAATACACGAGAGATCAAACGGAAAATCTGCCTCATGATTTACTTGCTCCAACATCTACAGTACATATATTTTCGACAAATTATAACACTTATCACCCGTCTCAAATTTGAATCAATGTTTTGTACGACGTAGGAATGTGGTTTGATTTAAAAAAAAGTAATTGCAAAATGAAAAAAAGCTAATCCATCAACACATTGTATGGAATAGGATCTATTAAACGATTAAAAATTAAGCATTCGTTTAACTAATAAATAATATAACTAATAAATATGTTTTATTGTGGGAGATTTTCCTATTCTATGTATTTGTTCGTTAAAAAGTCCGTATCTTATTGTTCATAAGATAGTCATGTCAGTTCATATGTTAATTGTCAAGTCAGAGTTAGTCTACACCCGAAGCTTTCTCAAGATTCTCAGGACTCTTCTCCTGGAATTCATCGTAGACACATCTCCTCCTGAAGACTCCTAATCATCGTAGACATTTCCCTAAAGTTCCTATCAGTTATTAGTATATTTCCTAACTGCCTCATACTCCCCAATAAATAATTTTAAGTCAGAAACAATCTAATCTCCCGTGTCAATACTCCTTCATTCTCTGCACATCTCATCCTCTACTTTAATTCATCGTGAGGCTGTACAAACAACCCCACAATATTTTTTTAATTTATTATTTAGGTAGCATAAGCTAATATTTTATGCTTAACTTGGCATGACCAAAAGATTTCCTAACTGTGGCTTCTTCCATAAATTCCGTCGTGAAGTTCAATTGAGACTGAAAATAACGTGGATTATAAACTGTACTAATTGTAAAAAAAAGTTTCAACTGCTTTGTGTCTTTATTCGCGGAATATTTGTGAGGTCTTATAAGGTCATAAGATTTGCATGCCTGCAAGTCTATTTGAAGTCTCTAAAAGTAGTTTTGTTTGCAAGAAATTATCTTGTAAAGTTGTGATTTAATAACTAACAAAACAATCCGGCAAAGTCTCATCTTGAAAATAAAAATTAGCCAATCCTAATATACATATACCACTTCAAGTTATTGTTAAGACATTAAGTACTTAAATACCAATAAACGTAAATGAAATAAATGCTTATTTGAATTTAGTTGCGAAGTCTTTCACACTTGAGAACTTGACAAGGCGAGAAAACATGTTTACTTAAATAAAATAACAGTGTAAGTGCTTTGCATTGATTGATTGCATAACTTGTATGTTTGAGCTTTGCTTAAGTAATACACTTTTACAAAACTCTTTGACAGTAAATATTAGTTCATAGTCTAGTTTTTTTAGCTTAAAGAAGCAACTATCGACATTCTTGAGCTTCATTCGTGAACAAGTTAGTGCATTTCTGAATCACAAATAAGTTGCATTAAATGGGGCACATCTGAACCTTCGACTGTCTTGACTTTTGAAGATTGATTTGACCTTGAAGAAAGACGTAGTTCGTCCAACTGAAGCCATGTTTTGAACATAAACAATTCTCATGGTCCAGTCTAACACAAGTTCAAATTGGAATAATACAAGAAAACTTCACGATGGAAATAATTTTTTTACTGAACTCTAATTTTTTGTTTTCCTTTGTATTTTCCTTTGTTTAAATCAATAACAATAGTGGTACTCACGATCCCTTCGCTATCGCCGCAAACGTCGCTTCGCAACTTAGGGAATGGGTGGTACTTATTGCTACCTACCAATTTCTAACTTTAGCTACCAAAATTACTTGGTAAAAAGTTACTAATTTGACCTTAACATTGAGTTAAGGTGCGAAACGACGTTTGCGAAGATACAGACCTACTCGTGAATAACATGAATTTATCAAACAATCATTTTGAAAAAACTGATAAATTCTAAAATATTCATAGCACTTCAAATTACTGCTAAACCATTACAAACCTAAATACTCTTGAACTAAATGAACTTGAATGTTAATTCACCATTGGTTACGAAGTTTGTCATATTTATGAAACTTCAAAAGGCGATAAAACTTGCCTGCTTTAATTCAATTCCAATAAAGCACTTTGTATTGATTTATTTCATATATTGCATCTTTGAGCCTATCTATAAGTAATTAAGTTTTACAAAGCTCCATAACAATAACCAACAGTATAAAATTTTAGCATTTGGCACATCTAAAAGTATAAAAAATAAAAAGCAACTGTTGACTTTCCTGAGCTTTATTCGTGAGCAAGTTGTGGAGTTTTGAAATAAAAAATAAGTTTTATTCAATGGTGCATATCTGAACCTTATCAGACCTACCTCGTTAAACTAAAGTCCAGTCTTGTACGTACTGACAATAACAGCCTAACATAAGTTAACATTGGAATAATAAAACTCCATGATGGAAATAAATTTATTACTCAATCTCAAATCGTGCTTGGTTCACATTATTAACTTGGCTTTTAGCATGGAGTAAAATCCTTACCACTTCAATAATCCAATATCAAAGAGGGGAGAACTTGTACAAAGGAATAAACTTATGAAACATTAAACCACAAGCCTCCTTATACTGACGCATCAAAGAAGTCAAAGCCACTTTATTGATTTAGTAACTTTCTTTAGTCGTTAGCATGCAAGCTAAATATTAAATGGTGGTTTCTACCGTCAACTACTCTTTTCATTGCTTACCAGACATCCTTAAAATGTGATTTCCGCTATAAATTATGAGACAAGAGACTGGTTTAAGCGCTTCTACTACTTGGTTAAAAACATCCCGATAAATAAAGGATGGCTGGCAGTTGTCATTTGGATATCAGTACTTTGTCTCAAACAGGATGTCAAGAAGACACGAAACAAACTGAATTCTTAATGATCGACAAGAGTCGAATGAATAAGAGACAAGGAAAACTCTCGTTTAGAATCAAACGTCCAAACATTGGTTGACAAATAGGTGGAGTAACATTTTTATATTTGTTATATCATATCCTAATTATAGATTAGGAGCTTTTGATTTCATAGTGGATGATTTAGGCGTAAATCTCAACCAGTTTCTACTCGTGAAATTTCTCAAAATCCCGTATGTTTTAAATAAGCTTTTGGTATAAAAATAGTTTTTCTGTCATCCGGAATAATACTGTACAAATTTGTCTGATGCACAATTTGACATAAAACCGAGAAGCCTCTTCTTCATAGCCAGTAACATAGTGAAATTAAGTAAATACATATCTAATTCTGGTTCACCCAGTATTACTTCATTATCGCTCTTTCAATAAAACAGACAGAGTGTATGAAACTTTATCAGGATAAAAAAGTCCGACGTATCTGTTTTTATCTATAGAGGAAAATTTTTACGAGTGTATGTCAAGGCTAATCAAAATAATTGCAAACGAATACAGGAGCTGCATTTTGTTCGCTTTGAAATAAACACTGATCTCGAATTTTGAGAGATAAGCAAAGACTTTTGTAATCGTGAACTTCAATAAAAGTATATTTTCGTCGTGATTTTCGCAGAAATGCAAATGCATTTGTGTTTCACTATAAAAAAGGAAGGAAAAACCTGGTTTCACTTGTATTATTACAACACACTGGCCGGTTGATGGCTTTGCTGCATTGCGTAAGAATTCGGAGTGAAACGTAATTTAATTGTGAATTAAACTTGTTTTTAAGAAGAAACATATGTATTCTTTAATACAGTGAGAAATCCATGAACTTGTTGCACCTGTAAAAGATCTTTACTATGCTAAGTTCTCAACAGATTCGTGTTGTTGTTATTATTTTTAGTGATGCTTATCTTTCAAGTCTCTTGGTAAGTCTCATGATGATCTACGTTAATATATATTTTTTTAAATGTTGTTACACTCGTGATATATGTATATTCACTGCATCAATTTTGGTTTTGACTAAATATAAATAAATTCGTTTTTGATGCACATTCGTGTTAATTAATCTAATCAGTTTTATTATGGCCACCATAAAGAAGTACTCAAGCAATTTATTTCGTTCCTGCTTTTTATGTAGTACATGACCAATTTATTGTTAGAAAATTAGAGCAACGTGATACAAGATTTGATGAGTTTTAGAACGTGAAACAAATATTGTGAAATTGTGACAGTACAGATGCGGTTGTAGATCAAAGTATCAAAGTATTACATAAGCTAATGAGCTTGATATGCAAATCAATACGCTTTATTTAACATAAAACATCTCCAATTAATTCAAAGCTGAATAAAACAATGACCTTCTAAAACTTTCAATTAAAATTTCACGAATTTTTTTATTAATTTCTATTCGACTTGGAAGTCTTTAGGACAAGGAGTAAGTCCATTGGCGTCCATCCCTGCCGTGTTACACTTCGGTAGTCCTTGTTTCTTAAGTTGCTCGTTCCACATATCCCAATGGGCATCACTTTTAAATCTAGCTACCAATATTCCCTTCTTCGAGTTAGTTGGACACACAGCCATTCCAAATCCAATAAAGTCATAGTCTTTTCTCATCAAGTTCATGTAATGCCCAACCTGGACACAGCAGCCCATATTTACTCCACAAAAAACACATTGATGATGAACTGATGAGAAAGCTTTGAGAATCATAAAATAGATCTTACGGATTTGTAATACGATCCATCAGGATCAGCTTCGGAAGTAACAGGCCCACACGTATAAACCTTGTACTCATTGTACCAACTT
>Ga0194135_10002676_pt1 | contig 10836 bp, 7 predicted proteins | sample LitLau_LLRF_2013_FD_134024 | JGI IMG/M metagenome (GOLD analysis project Ga0194135, IMG submission 134024) | Freshwater sediment microbial communities in response to fracking from North America - Little Laurel Run_MetaG_LLRF_2013 (version 2) | ecosystem: Environmental > Aquatic > Freshwater >... | reverse complement strand
CCCAAAAGGATCATGAACATATTTGGGGTAGTCGAAAAGTATGCATGTTTTTGCAAATATTAAAAAGCATATCTGATGCATTTTGGTTTTGCCTGTTTTATTTCAAAAGCTGCTACAAATCTCCCAAAGCCGTTTGTTGTTTATGATTTTTTCAGTGAAATTTAAAATTTTCACGAATCTATAAACATAAATTATACAGAAATAGGCCAAACTAAATAACATTAAAATGAGAGTAAAGAGCATTTCCATTCCCAAAAAATTATCTCTTTCCCAGAATTTGTGATTGAATTAGCACGTTTTAAATTACTAAAAATGCCTTGTTTTGGAACTCCGGAATTGGAAAGCGACTTTCTAGAGACAAGGCTGAAAGAGGAGCCATAGCTAAAGTTCTCGGTGTGATTTAAATGAATGAGTAAATTAAAATTAAAACCAAGATGATTTAATTGCGAATTGGCATTAAAAGCTTGCAGGAATTTGGTTGCTGGAAAAAGTGCAATGGACGAAATCCTAGCTAAAAATTCCATATGCAAATTTCCAGCTTATGGAACTAAATATGGAAGATTTATCTTCTATCAGAAAATTTGCAGCTGATGTCAGCTCCAAAAATTCAGCAACTCGCTTGTTAATCAAGAACGCCGGAGTGAATTCACTCCAACTTGACTTTTGAAAAACAACTTAACTCTATTGCACCCTGCCTTACCTAATAATCATCATAAAAACTCTCACTTCTCAATTTCATTCTATAAGCTTCCCAAACTCCCATTAAAGCCAGAAGAAATTGCAAGTGATGCCAAGGCCAAGCCTGAAATCCATAAATAAGTCCACTCTCGAGTGTCCGGGTCCAAGTTGAGTACCCTGTTATGCTCTTTCCGAGCCGTCTACTTCCGTTTCCGGCCATTTTTCTTCAACGACTCTGTGGTCATGTCCTCCAATCTCTGCTTGACACTCTAGGTGCTACCCCATTTGGGTAGCTCTTACAAACTTTTATATACAGAGACATAGCCAGCTCGCTCGTTATACCAATAAACTTGAATAGTAGCAGACGTCATCTCGAGTTATGCCTTCAATCCTTGTCAGTAGCCAGATGAGAAAAAGTCACAGTGTGTGTGTCGATTTGGTCATTTCCTTTTTAACAATTTATGACTCTAGACGCTCTTTTTCCAGCATTCCAACTTTTCCCTTCAACTCTTCCGTAATATTTTCCAGGGTAGTCACAATCTTCGAGAATCGCTCTGCCGCACAAGGTTCGTCCTTTTCAAACACTTCCTGAGGTTGTCTGTACTTATATATGTTCACTCGTCTTTTTAAAGGGGTTTCCAGGTTGACTAGTCTCGTAGGTTCAACGCTGTTGACTCGACGGATAAAATATTCTTTTTTTGTTGTTAATATATGCTTCATCAAGTTGATATCAGCCATCCTAACATAATAATAAGTTATGTTTTTAAAAGTGACCCAAAACCTTCAACTGCTAAAGTGGCGTGGATTTGAATAAGAAGATATTTTAAAGACCCGCAATTTAAACTACAACTAGCATTTAATTCAAAATCACCTTGCATCATCATTCACAACTAAAATGTATTCATATAAACTTGTCGATGTTCAATGAATGAACTGAATTGATAGTAATACTAACAGGTTCTCCTTAAACTAACTTTCTCAAACTACACGTTGGCCAGATTGTATACCCGCGATTTGCCTGGCCCCGTAATTTAGCTTGTCACCGTTATAAAGTGTAACATCATATAATTACATCATAATTTTGTTATGATCGAGAGTTTTAAAGAGCGTAGGTATCTGCGTTTATAGTTGCACTTACGTAGATTTGTTAATTTCGTCAGGTAGGAAAAGCCAGTTAGGCATACTCGTACCAAAGTAGAGGCAAACGCAGTTTGATTCAGAGATCGGAAACCTTTGGACATGAATTGATCTGACCCCAGTCTTTCGAATACCACAAGCAAGCGCAGTATTTTTTTATTTAGGCAGGTACAACCTTCCTTTAGTATGTTTTAACTCTAAAGCATTCAGGTCAACCCGTCGTTGGAATTGCAATCGAAATAAATGACTGTAAATTTGCGTTTACTCTAATTTGCTAAGTGTTTTTATTTGTTCCGAATTTACCTTTATAAAAATTGGTGATTTTTAGTTGTTCAACTTTACTCCTAGATTCGGCTAACAGTATTATTCAAATAAGTCAGTTTGAGAGAACTAGGTGCCCATGAGCCTTCAACATGAGGGTGTAGGTAGCGAAAATTGTTGACGTCAATATGATATATTGTCCCTATAACATAGTAGAATCCATTTTTTAAAATGCAATTAAGTTTTCAATCACCGATGATGTAGGCGTGTTGTGAAATAAACTAAAGATGCCGATTTGCGATATACTCCATTGCTGGTCCAAAAATTTGAACCCTTAATATTTTGTTTCAAAAGAGTTTTTAGGTAAACCATGATAAACATGTAGCGTATAATAAAAATGCGTTACTGAAATGTGTGTTCAAAGAACATACAAACTGAGGTTACAGACTGTTTAACTAACAATAATACATTGCAACCGAATGAAATATTCTGGAAAGAGTACCTACCCAATTAAAACGTCATAAGAACTCGGCAGAACCAATTTTACTTACTCCATATTATATTGCCACCTAAAATGATTCTATGGACAGTTAAATAGGAAGGGAAATGACAGATTTATTTGTTAAGAGATTTATTTCGTTCTTTACCTTGAAGGGTCCATTGTTTCCTTGCTAGCTCGCTCGATCTCTAATCCTTTTTGATGGGGTCCAAGGGCAACAATTGAAGGAATTATTTTTTAAAAAAAATTTCCTTTCCTCGCTGGCTAGCTCGCTCGATCTCTAATCCATTTTGATGTGGACCAAGGGCAACAATGGAAGGGATTATCTTTAAAAAAAATTCCTTTGCTCGCTAGCTAGCTCGATCTCTAAATCTTTTAAGTTGGTTCCAAGGGCAACAAGGGAATGGATTATCTTTAAAGATTTCTTTCCTTTACTTCCTTTAAGGGAACTTTCTTGACTCTCATTCCTGTCCTTTCTTTACTTTCCTTTTGGTTGGGTCCCTTTTATTGAAGGTACGGATGTACCAGTTAACCGTTTGATAGTTAGGATTGACCTGGCGTCGTAAGCAGAGACGCGGATTCTAAAACGGATTTAGGAGATTTTGGAAAATAAAGGGTAATAAGATAGATCAGCATCATTCATGCTGCTGCTGAGTGTGTGAATGAGTTAAAGAATAGTGAAGTATACAGTGAGTAAGTTTATAATCACACTGAGAAGTTGATAGTTTCTTTCGCAAATTTTTTTTGCAGGTTGTGTGTGGTAGTAAATTATTGCTGCATCGTTAAAACCTCCAAAATTTGAATCACTGATTCCTAATCAGTGACTAAAATTTTGATGCTTCAAGATTACGCCAACATAAGGAGGGAAAATACCACACATACATACATATAAATTTTCAGCATATTTAGAGGAATTTTAGTTTAAAAAATAGTCACTGATTAATGATCAGTGACTCATATTTTCGGAGTTTTACAAGTGAACGCTTGATAGAAATGGCATATTGTACCTACCTGCCAATTTTCAGCGTAATTTAGGGAAATTAAGGTTTTGAGATAGTCACTGATCATTAATCAGTGACTGAACATCTTGGAATTTTTCTTGTTGGAAGTTGGAATTATTATAAGCTTCTATTTAGATTTGAAAAAAGTATGATAAAAAAAATGCTAAGTAATCTTTAAATAAAATTAGAAAAAAGGAAATTTGGTTGTTCATAAAAAATAACAAGCATACATACTACAAAATATGTATACCTATGTATACTAATATAGCTAGTGAGCACAAAAAGCTGTATTTGCTATCAAGGCCATGAATTTGTATTGTGCTTTCGTTGTAAAGTGACATCATGTCGCTGAGATGTGAAGCATGCTAATAACATAGACCTTATACAAAATGTCAATATGCTTGTATGCCTGTGGAAACTTTTAAAGAGAAAAACTATTTTTCTATTAAAGTATTTTCCATTTTGCTTAAAGTATATGTGTTAAAAACATTTGAAGCATGAAAGCAGTGAAATTAACATTGACATGACGTAATACAGTAGCTTTGCAGGAGTATAATATTGAATCAAAATGAAAATAACTTTTCTTATCGTTCCTCAACCTTAATGATAAAAAGTAAGTTTGAATTTAAGATTAAAGACGATTTGTATTCGCAGTATCATCAACATCCAGAGCAACTGCAATGTTTAACATTTAAGACAAGAGTAATTTTATTCCGATCTTCCATGTTTTATATTATAAAAGGTGTTGTATAATAAGTTGTAAGCATACCACTTGCTTTGATATATTTCATTTTTAAAAAAAAATAGTACATATTTAAGGTTTTAAAGAGTTTCGTTATTGCAAAATGCGCGACAAAATATGCATGAACATACCTGTTCGAGTGAGAAAATGCAATTTCAACCTTTAAAATCTTTTAATTACACACCAACTACCACGCTTAAGGTACACATATCGTGGGTTTAAATTGTTTCAAGTGGTCCATGAATAAATAGCATTGTTCCCTATAGTACTGTAGAGTTGAGATTGAGATTGTTGGTCTTGCCTCGCAGCACAGACTTTGACTGATGCGTGTATAACAATAATGAATACCAAGAGTTGAGGTACTGCGTAGGTTTTCTTGACGCCAGTTAAATTCTCCCCTCCTTAATCTCTTCCGACAGCACATGAAGATAATTGTGGAATAAGAAGTGAACAGCCAGCGTTTAAACTTTTTTTCTTTCTTTCTTCTAAAAACCTCAAGTTGATGAAGAAGATGATGATGATCAGGCGATTTGGTTCTCACTCTCAGCCAAAAGTTTTATCTAGTTTAGTGTGGCTACGCACACACGCCATTCAAGTTTGAAAATTACGTAGATTACGCAATTGTCAAGGCCTTTCCTTGAATTGCGAGCATAAAAGGAAACCTTGGCTCAATGTGCGTAATACGCATGTACAATGTACATATCCATCTCGTTCCTTCCCCCACCCATGCATTTCCTTGATCTTTCACGCAGAACACGGACTTTGCGGTTAGTGTCTGGGAATAAAAGGTAGAATTCTGCCACATATATTTGTTCTTATCTTATTATATCATCAAGCATGAGTGAGAGAAATGCGTATTATGTGTTTGCATGACTGGGTGAATGAATGAATTCGAGAGTGGTAGCCAGGCGCGTGTCATAAAAAACTGGCATGTTCTGTAACTATTGCATCGGACGAGAGGCTGCTATGTTATATTCTTGATGTTTTACCTTCCTTTCTCGGTGGTGTTGCAGTTGCAGTCAAGTCCTGGGTAACTGGCTTTCCGTGGTAAGGAGACGTGTATACTTAAGTAGAGTGGTTGGCAACGAGTCCAAATGAGTAATGAGCCTGCTAAACTGTCGAAATGAAACATCTCCGCTTGTTTTCAATGCGGAGCTATAACACTGTTATTAAAATCTATAAACATGATTTTTCCTAGTGGCAACAAGTTTTAAAGAAGTTTTACAACGGAGAAGCTGCAAAGTATAAGATATCACCGCTTTAAAGAAGTAATCATCCTGAAAAGAGTTAACATTTCGATGACAAGCCTTTATTGAAAGATACGGCCCGTGTTAGCTTGTTGTAGGAGCTTTATATGCTGGTGCAGTTTAAGACAAACTCGTAAATATCTCAGTAAAACTGCGTAACGTTTCTCAACTGTAAGTATAATAATCCGGTGTTGGGAAGAAATGAAAAAAAAGACTCCAATTAGGTGAGTTAGTTTTTTCAAAGGAAAGATTTGGGAAATACATGGTAAAAGTCTGCTGGGAAAAAACTGCTTGCTCTGCTGGCACGAACAAACAATTCCAATTGGCTTTGAATTGATTTAAAACTTGGATTATTTGTACCAATCCCAACTTTCAAGTTGAGAGCTTAAGAGGTAACCAGAGACGAAGAAAAAATATACTGGAAAAACATTCCTACTTTTATAGCTTGGCTTATTGTCAACAAGGGTGCGTCTTCTCACATCCGATTCCCATTGTCAAGACACAGTCAACTGGAATCGACCTGAGTGAAACGAAACTATGGATGATGGTGTGGGGTATAAGTACTACTTTGTAATTTAATGCCTCTACTGTGAGAATTACTTATGGCTCAAAGTGTCCACTTGCCTTTGCAAACACATGGAAAAGCTGCTGGTATGCTGTGTGAAATAAGGTAAGTTGCAGCTATTTGGGCCATCATCCATCCATTCTGGCATAACTGCTCAGTCTGCCAGTTGTTTCAATTTATTATCAAATCCATTTGCTATGTTATATTATCTCTATTACATACGGATATATGTTGAAAACTATGTAAAGTTATTTTTAATTTCTGAATAGAAAATATGTTCCCCTTGCCTTCCAACAGCATGCAATTTCGTCATGATAATAATCTAGACTGAAATTATGTGGTGTTGATCTTACCAGCCATCGTAAACAAAATTTATATGTATTGGCTTGTACCAGCCAGCAAGCATTGCATTGTTAACCATGCAGAAACAAGTTGCGTAAGTACAGTTGAGTGAGATATCGCACTATACTAATGCATCTGGAGAGGAAGAAAGCACGAAGAGGCAAAAAACTTTTTTCTTGCTTTCTACGCCGCACTGAAAACATAAAAGTTTGAGAAGCAAAGACCTGCAAACCATGCGAAGTAGGCGTGAATTTTCCTCCTCCAGTCATTCAGTGTTGGCATTCTAGAATTTTGGAGAGATCTCAAAATAACGGTTTGAGAGAATGAATAGATATCAGGAGCAGTTGTTCTAGTCATCCATACAGTTATCAACTGTAACATGCTCTTGGATTTTTTGGAGAAAACGAGAGCAAGAGGGAAAAGTCAGGCGGATTGCTTGAGTAAAGAATGACGTGAATACATAGGAACTTGAGTTGGTTGGCACACGGACTTGTGGAAGAAAGAAGAAATGGTAGTTCATGGTGTAACTAAACTTGTAATGCATATCATATCACTTTTTATGAAAACCCGTTGTATTCTCGTTGTAAAACTGAGAGGAAGAAACGATCGAGGACGCTAGTTTAGTACATTGTAGCAGGCACAGAGCACAAAATCATCACAGATAAATAATCTGTCTCTCTCCTCCTTTGCTATTCCAACCACTGCATCATCAGACCTTATGATTTCATGAGAATGGAAATAAATGAAACTGTGACTTAGATTTTGGGTGAAACCATCCTGCACTTCCTTTCGTGTCCTTTTCCCCCTAAAATATACGCATGTATGTTGCACATTGTCTGACGATAATCATCATCTTGATAAAATAGAAAGTAAATCAGGCTAATAAGGCCATCAACCATTCTGACTGGCTCTAGATAGAGACAACCGGACGAGCCCAAATTATTTGTGTCACAATCCATTCAAAAAGTTTTGGAGAGCTGTAGCCAAAGCCAAACAAGCGAAAGGTTTGCTTCCTTGTTCGTGCTTGATGTTCATTCTCCCGTGTCATCACGTGATTGCCTCCAAGGGTTCATGTTGTCGTCCTACTGTTGAAATAGAAGATTACCTAAAAAAGTACTTGAATTTAATTTCTTCAGAACGGAGACGAAAGGAGAATTAACAAAACTTCATATAAAGTGAATAGATGCTTTGGGGAGGTTAAAGAGCAAACAAAAGGAATACTTCACATTACTTAGTTACAGTCTGTCACATCTACTTCTTTTGTTGTTGAAAATGAAGGCATTGTAAATGCATTTCATATATTCATTAGCCTCGCTATATACACATATAAATTCATACTTTTAAAACGAAACAATGAAAAACAGAAACAGACACGTTGAGATTCTTGATTGTCCCTTTTTTGTAAAAGAAAAAAAAGTGATATGCACAATTCTTTTCAAATGCAATGTACTCCCATTAAATGAATTGGGGAAAGTGGGAGAAAGTAATTTCATAAATTGCTGCGTAGACAGGGAATCCTAGACTCTGTTCTTCATAGGCAGATGTATTGTTGTATGTAACTTACATAACATAACATAACACAGTAACGGCCTTATGTATCTCCTCGTTCCCTACTTTCTTCCAACCCATTTCGTGTTCAATAACATTTCTTATCCGCCCTCTTTTCTCTCAATAGAAAATGATTTTACAATAGTCTGTCAGCCGAGAGAGAAAAAGTTGGAGTTAGCTTTTCTCCAAGAAGAAGGGCCTTTATTCACTCTTTGGTTAAGTGTAGTGGTAGTATACGAGCAGCTATGCTAGTGCAACAGTTACAGTACACTTGAGGGCGAGTAAATAAATTAATTTTGCAAGAGGAAATGAGAATGTCGAGTAGCATGTCTAAAAAGATATGGTACAAGTGGAGAGGAGAGAGGGAGAGGAGTGAGCAGAAAGAAAAAGAAAAAAGTTTCAATTTTTTTACTTGATCTCTGTTTCATCAAAGAAAATCCAAGTTTTGGCGAAAATGTAGTTAGCCTGAGTGAGTACAGCATAGGCCTATAATTTACAGTCATAAGGAAAGCCAATGCCAACCCACCAGCCTTATATTACTGACATAGACATAGACACCCGACCAGACTAGACCAGGCCAAGTAGCACGATAACCCTTTGAAGTCAGCCTTATTAATACAAATACGTTCCAGTAATCTATTCATGACATTTATACTTCAGCTTATCCCTTCACTTTAGCTAAAAGTTTGGTGAAAAAATAGTACCATAGCACATTCGCAGCAGAAGAAAAAGAAGTTTGAAAGAGGGCTTTTGTTACAATACATTACATTCACAATTTTACAACATTTTCCCAGATTTTCATCCTCATTCTTTTGTCAGTCGCATCCACTATTTCCAGAGCATCGTCTCCTTTCATATTAATACAAGGAAGAAAGACTATAAGTGTACTTGAATCAAATGAGGTGCTCAATAAAACATGTTTTAGTTATATGCACACAAAGTTGGCTTAAAAATAATATGATGTCTATCAGTCAAACGAAATATTCCCAAGAAATTTCTCTAAGCCCTTGAGTGAATAAACAATGTTATTGTGATCGAAGACTCCTGGTCTAGACCCAGACAAACACAGTTGCTACTTCAGTTTAAAAGTACAGAGTAAAACTGGAGCGTTTCCCATTTCCATATGTATAAATGCAAACAAACCGTATAAAAATGCTATTTGTATGCAATAAAAAATTCAAGGGAAAAAAAATCCATTTTTTTTGCTTACAATAATAATCATTTATTTAACAATACTATAAATAAAGTTTTTACTAAATTAATATTTATAGTGTTTACAAGTCAAATGTTTGCAGGAAAAAAATTTATAAGGGTATTTAATTCATTTTGTAAGATGATTCCAAACTCCAAATAAGCGTCCTCGGCTTTTCTTGGCAGGCAACGTACCTCGTAGAACCTAACCTTGTAAGCAGTTAGGTTACAAACTGCGGTTGGGATGCCCCTGAAAGAAAACAAAAACAAGACAAGTCAAGTTAGGTCAAATCATTTCACATATTAATATTTCAAAAAATTCAATCCATACCGTATTGGGAAGTGTTGGGCCCGGAATGAAGGGATCCGTTGAAGATACCGACGGGCGTCCTCCACTAGATCACTCAGCGCATTGATGGCCCCCGGGATATTGGTTGCGGGCAGTTCCTGGACTCCATAAATTTGGGTCCACAAGGGGTAAACTCTATTAATCATAAGCTCCGAGGCGGCAATAACATCGGAAAGCAGTTGCCTCATCCTTTGAAAGTCCTGCTCCATCTGGTTAAGGACCTATGGAACAATAAACAAACAAGCATTGTTGACACATTTATTATCTTACATGATTTATGTTTTCAATGGTAACTGTCATACCTCTAAATGACTGAAAAACCGGCAGCAAGCCATCGTCACTGGCACGAGGTGTGGAGTGTAGTATGGCAGTAGAGCAGGGCAGTATCGTCCTTCCTTCTATCCACTAGTCGCAGGGTTGGGGTCCACGTCCAGATCGTCCTTCCATCCACCAGCAGCAGAAGCAGTTCAGTAGCAGCAGAGTTGAAGTCCACGTCCAGATCGTCCTTCCATCCACCAGCAGCAGAAGCAGTTCAGTAGCAGCAGAGTTGAAGTCCACGTCCAGATCGTCCTTCCATCCACCAGCAGCAGAAGCAGTTCGGTAGCAGCAGGGTTGAAGTCCACGTCCAGATCGTCCTTCCATCCACTAGCAGCAGAAGCAAATCGGTAGCAGCAGGGCAATGGTCCAAGGGTTGAGAGTCCGATCCAGAGAGAGGTGGTAGAGTTGTTTTCCTTCCTGAGAGCTGGTTAAGACTGATGAAGTTGGAAGGAAAACGGACGGCTTTTATACCCGTCCGTCTTCATTTACTCCCATGCAAAAGATGGTCACGTCGTCAGGTTTGCGTACGTGACCACTTTTTGTATGGGAGTAAATGGACACACAAAATGAATAAATGTACTTTTGCTCCGAAGAAAGAACAAAATGAACTCTCTTTTGCTACTAATTCCTTGATATTTAATCCTTTCCTCCCCTTTTTTCACATTCCTACAAGGATACAGAAAGGGATTAACGAGCAAGGTAGCAACGAGGAACTCAAGTGACTATCGATCGCTCGTTAGTTTTTCCCTTTATAGTTAATCCATTTCCTTCAAGTGAACAAAAAAGGATTGTGTTAAGGAATTGACGAGCCAAAGAGCAAGGAAAGAACAAAACTGACTCTCTATTGCTACTAATCCCTTGATATTTAATCCTTTTTCCCCTTTTTTCCCTTTTTCCCCTTTTTTCCCTTTTTTCCCTTTTTTCCCTTTTTTCCCTTTTTTCCCTTTTTTCCCTTTTT
>Ga0194135_10002675_pt1 | contig 10842 bp, 7 predicted proteins | sample LitLau_LLRF_2013_FD_134024 | JGI IMG/M metagenome (GOLD analysis project Ga0194135, IMG submission 134024) | Freshwater sediment microbial communities in response to fracking from North America - Little Laurel Run_MetaG_LLRF_2013 (version 2) | ecosystem: Environmental > Aquatic > Freshwater >... | reverse complement strand
CTTTGGGGTCTCAGATTTGCTACTTTCGATTCTGTTTTTGCATAATTAACAAATAACATGCTGGAGGTAAATTGAAATCCAAAGTTACCAAATCTGAGACCCCAAAGTATCTTAATTGTGATTTCGAATCTAGTGACAGCACTCACCAACCTCAAAAGATTGACATTAACTCCTATTTAACGTCAGAAAATGGTCGGATGCCGTTCGCCCAGCTGGGTTAACAGATAGGAGATTGCAGTACTCCTCTCCCCCGCTAGGGCGACAGTAACACTGGTATATGAAAGCCATAATTTCTTGTAAATATATTTCGACAAAATCTCATGCGGCGCGTTCTCTAGGAGTGTGTCGTTGTGTTCTTGAATGATTCGACTACTATATACATTTCCATCAGTGGGACTTGAAGAAGACCAAGAAACTTTTCAGGGAATTGAATTTAAACAGGGCATTGGCAGATCTAAGAACAAGATAAATTAGGATAATTTTGTTATTTTTCGAACTTTCGAACCTTCCCAAATTGTCACCTTCCCAAAATTTTAAACTTCCCAAATTGTCACCTTCCCAAAATCGTAACCTTGCCAAAATCGTAACCTTCCCAAATTAAAACCGGAAAACTAAGGAAAAGAGGAAAAGAAAACTCGACGGAACTTTGAGCACTATCGAGCGTGTGCTGAGCCCTGCTATTAAGGCAGGATGACATGCCGGAAGGCAGGAGGAATGATTTACTTTGAGAAGTTGAAGAATTTTTGATTATAGGCTGGGAAGTTCTTTCGAAATGCTTCAGTCCCTTTTCATCATGGCGGCATATCGCTCCTTTTTGGGAGTAAAGAATCCTTGGCCCAGTTTTAAGAAGCTCTTGGAGACGTCGTGCCGATTGGAATCCAGACAGACCGCCAAATCAGCTTCTTCAGAACCTAAGATGATGGTCTGGCCTCCAGGTAGACATTGCTGAACTGGCTGTGGGTCTCGCTAGTGCATTTGTAAAAAAATTGAAGCCTACTCGCTACGTCGGGCGCAGCCGTTTTTTGCTGCCATTTCAAATGTAAATTCTTTATGGGCATGTGGCATCTGTATCTGTCTTCTGGAGAACTCTGATGGACAAGAAGGGTCTCTCAGGATACTTTGGATTGTATATGGATGGGAATTCGAACGTGTCCATGGATCTCCAAGACCAAGAGAACTCTACCTCGGGCAATTCTAGGAGTAATCTGTCGAACCATGATACGGATGGTGAATGGCGCGACGCATTCTCAAGAGGTGACTCATTTACTTCTTCTACATTTACGGCAGGAGTTAAATAAGTAAACTCATTTATTCGACATCTCTCGTTCTGTTTAGTAACCATTTCCCAACATTTGCCGGAAACTGGAACTGGACAATTTTCTCACGGCTCGATGATCTGGGCATCGGCAATTAGTATGAGAGCCTGATCCATCAGAAACTCACCGACAGACTGTCCGAGAGGAGGCACAAAAGGGGAATGCATTAACTTGAGCCTATGGTTTTATTTATGTTGAGCTGGCCAGGTTTTTGGAAGTTGTCTGTGATTCTCATCTCGAAAGTAGCTTTATTTCGAACGTCTGCGTCTCAGTCCTGTAGTGATGGTATCGACCGGTCAATATTAAAAGATGGGCCAGGAATTTTGTTTTCCTGCTATTAAATTAGAAGGCAGGACAGTCGTTTCCGAAGTTTGTGTTCAAAGTGGAGTTCAAACAACCACTTCCTTCCCGTCGTGACGAGGACTCCAAAGACAACCAGCGAAGCTCCAATGGCACTTTTGAATTCAAAAATTTTCGTGTTCATTACATTAAAATTTAAATACATTTGTGAACAGACCTTAGTGCGTCAGGAATAACTCCAAGGACCAAAAATTGTAGTAGAAATGCAAAAATGACGTCGAGTGACCTCACGAGGGCTACTGTTGCTGCATTTTCCGATTTAAGTGCGAGATTAATACTTGCGATTGAGCAGAAAGCGAGAAGAAGGCCCAGTACCAAGAATACTTCCACAAGGCTCTTTGGCACGATGGAATCCCAGTTATCAAGACAGAGGAAGAAAGGAAGAGAGAGGATTAAGCCGCATGTGCCCAGAAAAAAAGTCATGGTCAGGAAATTGGCTTCCTTGATTGACCTCGTCACCACGAACTTGAGGGAAAGAGCAAAGAGGGCACCCAGTGCGAAACCGGAGCCGGTCAACGTATTCGTATCAAAAGACTCCTTCCCGGTGAGGAGAGGGGGCTTCATCATCAAAAAAATCCCACCCAAAGTTAGAAACGCAATTAATATGGGGAGTAGGGCACATTTTTCTTTGAGAATGAAGTGAGCCAGCACTGCTACTACAACTGGAGAGCTGCAAATGAAGTTAATTCATTAGTGCCACTTTCCGGACGCGTATCTCCACTTTTGTTACCTGAAAACAATGACCGTCATGTCTGCAACTGGAATGTACAGCAAGGACTGACTACGCAGTAACACCGAGAATCCCTGTAGTCCTCCCTGCAACTGTAACCATGGTTTGAATTTAATAAGAACTTCAACTCAGTTCTAACGAAAATTGTTCCAAGTTTTACCCAGAGTATTGCAAGGGTGTTTCTTTTAGATGGATCTGAAATAGGCCAAAAATCCTTCTTCAGAGAGTTTCTGTGGGTGGATCCTGGCCCACGCTCATGATAAACCTGAAATAACGAGAGGTCATTTTTTTAGTTATACTCAATGACATAACATTTTTGTATCACCATTGCTGGCACGCAGGGTAGGACGACGCCCAGGTTGAACAGGACGGCGGTGCCATTTGGGGTATAGCTGTAATCCTGTCCTAGGATTTTCATTATTAAAAAGGATACCGAGAAGAAGAAACTCGCCAGGAGGGCCATCAGGATTCCAAAATATTGCCCTAAGAACGTCCTGTTTTCGGTTCCAATTGCCCGTCGAACTAAAAACGGGTCAACCTCATCTTCATTTCGTCCTCCGTCTCCCACCGCAGAGAGTTCCATTTACGTCTTTGGGATTTCACCAATGAATTTGAACTGTCTGGTTGACTTCAATAGTTAAACTGATTTTATTTTCAACGTATCCTGCCCTAATCCTAATTCTGTAAGCTCAACTCCAATAAACGTCACCAGAGACAAGTAATGTTTTCAGAAACTTGTCTCAGGTTATTTGAGCTTGCCATTCCAACTGGCCTCGTACATAATTCATGACAATAAAGATAAAATTGTTAAGTTGAAGATAAACGCTAAATGACTCCTTGATGAAGGTGAGCATGGCAATTACCCATTTGGGATTTCCAGAGAGAAGATCGGAATAGTTCAACTCAATCCTAAAAGGAGATTCTACAAAGAAATGGTGTTACAATATCGTTAAAACTAATGTTAATGTAATGTAATATACAAATTATAACGAAAATAATTGTTTGTTTTTTTATGTGCAAAGGAGGTCTGTACATTATTCAAGCTCCTGAGCCAATTATACTTTGAATGAGGCTACAAAACACAGCTTATTTGAAATGTTTTCAAGTTGGTATATTACTATCAAAGTTAATGGCAGAAGCCAAGACCACTGAAGACTAACTCATAAAACTTTTCTTGACGCATCAACCTGGGACCGTTTTGGAGCTACTGTGGTTAAATTGAGGCATATTTTGGTAGTTGGGATTGAGATGGGCTTAATATTTTTTTGTAAATTAAATGCCAAAAGTGAATCGTTGAGAAATACAATTGACGGGATACTTATCTTGTTTCCCGGTATATATTACGCGTAGTATACAGTTCTTTTTGAAGATATTTCGGAGGTGCGTCATAATAGACGGGGTGCGTAATATATGCAACGTAAAACTTAAAACGTAAAGCCAAATATAATAATGAGCAAATGCCAATTTTATGTAAAATGTGATTCGCGCTTGAATTTCAATTGGGGTAAATGCGGAAGTGACTTGATAATTTCACATTGCATTCTTAGAAACCGAATTTTTTTCCACCTTCCAATTTCCTTTCCGCGTTTGCAAACCTATGATAATTATATAGTCAATTAATAAGGATTGATAAATTTAATTTTTATCCCTAGTGATTATTCACATAGATGAACTGTCGATAATGCACTCAAGACTTTTTGACTTTGCTTCTTCTGTTTATTTCAATACTTATTGAATTTTCCAATTAACTTTGCTACTTTTTCACACGCTTGAAATTTGAAAATACATTGTTTCCCATGCAAAAATATGCGTATTGAGAGATTTTCTATTTTAGATTAGAGATATATTTTTAGGGAGATTTGGACCATGAAAGACTTTTGTGGTAGATTTTATACCAGACCCCTTCTGTTCTGCTAGGTGCTTTCAAAACTCAGCCATAATAATATGGTTCCTGCCCCAGATTTTACATTCTCATTATTCGGGTAAAATGATTTGATGCAATTTAGCGATGGCTCATCGTTCATTGGAATCGATTACGCAATGGTTGAAAAGTTATCTATATTACAAATTGGATACCAAGAATATGTGGTATATCGTTTAAGCAATAAAACTAAAGTTTGGAATTTTATTTAATTATTTACTTAATTCACTTCCCTTGGAGAAAACTTGATAAAGACAATTCCAATTTTGATTCTAACATATGACAATCAAATTCCAATTTAATAAGAACGAAGAGAAAGCGATGAATATGAATGTTTTATTCCTTTCCCGTACATCCAGTCGTGCTACACACCTTACTCTTCTTCGAGCAGCATTCCGCCAGTACTGTTTTTGCATAACCCGGTCCGGAATGCAATTCGAAGCATCCGTGCTTATTTTGGATGCACTGGAATTAAATTTGTAAGCATGATTGAATAAATATCTAAATTTCTCGGCATAATCTCTATAATCTCACCTTCTCCTCTACGCTCGCAGTATTGCCACCCACGATCAGGGATAAGAGCAACAGCATATGGAAGATTTTTCTGGAATCCATTCTTCTATTGTTATTTTATGTTTCTTAATACGTTTCAGAACTTTGAATGTTCCAAACACACGAAATGCTAGGTTTTTTTTTAACATGTAATAATTAAGTTCAATTGCTAATTAAGGATGAATGAACGTTATTCTTCTAATGTGGTTTTACGGCCAGTAATTGATTTTAACTTTTCCTGGTGATGAGGGCGACTTTTTAAGAAAAAATTGTGGTTACAAGCTTTGTATGCAGTGTTTGGGACAATTTTGAAAGATTGTTGTTGGAGAAAGTTGGAGATTTGAATTCAAATTTGGAAGCAATAATGTTTTTTGGTTTCTCTTCTAAATTTCGAATTGCATCAAAATTTGAGAGAGAAGAGTTTCTTCCAAATTTGGAAGCAAGTGTTTGCAATGTTGTCAGCTTGTTTTAGCAAATTCATTCCACACAAACTGTTTGAAAGCATTATGCGACTTAAATTCCTAATTCTAACTAATTACAACCTCAACGAAAAAAATTGTGCAATAGATTAATTAGTATTGGCATTCCTGTGTCCTAATGTGCCCTGTAATACCTTTATCACGTCACGTTGAAATTGGGCGTATTTATTTTGTATCCAGAGAACAGCTACACCTGAACTTTGATTAGGACCGCAAAAATAATTTAATCCACCCCGGATTTGATATTCGAAGTTAGAATTCTGCCTTTACCAAATCCAAAATAAATAATCTGTATCTAAAAACTATTAGTACATGGAGTTCAATTAAGAAAAGGAAACTTCCTGCCAAAAAAAGTTTTCTCTTCGAAAAATTATATAGAGTCCTGTCCCACTTTCTCTCACTTGTCGGTCTTCTCAACTCATTCTCAGCGCAAACTCGGAACTCTGACTGAACACCAAATCTGTGTACAAGAACACGGCTTTAGGAGGGGTTAACTTGATTAGTAATTGAAGAACAATTAATTGATTCGTCTTAGGGTAATTTATAATTTAAATGAGTTGAAAGGACCAAGAAGTGAAAGAAAGGGGAGAAGCGGACTCTAATTTTTCTAAACGAAAACGCTTTGTTGGTCGGAAATTTGCTTTCCTTGCATTCCACCCACCCCCATTTCGAGCAGGATCGATTTTTACAGGTATTATGCATAGGTTGTAGTGCAAACAACGTGGCAACGTGATTGCTTGCAAATTTATGATGATATTATTCAAATTTACCTCAGCTAGAATAATATCACCTCCAAAGCCCACATCTAACACTTTCAATCAGTCTAGTGGATTCGACCTCGCCGTTCCTTCGGAAAGTTCCTTTACCAACCATTTCCTAATGAATTTTACCCTAAAAAGAAATTTCATTAAACCATAATATTCATTGATTAAATACAAAAAAATTAAACTTACATAATAAATCATTTTTTTTAAATAATTCACCTGGCTGATCCGGAAATTTTTAGTTTACACCGATTGCATATTAAAGATAATTGCTTTGAAAAGTATGTTACGGTTTCCTACCTGACCTTGTTCATTGCATGGAGCATGGATGTTGCACTGGTGCTTATATCCCACCATTTGCTCGCTAGCTGTCATCAATTGTGCCTGGTGGAGCAGAGGATGTCGTCCTTACAGAACTTTATTTATTCGAATAAACACGGATTACGAAGCATGAGGATTTATCTCTTAATAATTCTGCTCAATTCTTAGCCCAAAAACTAGCAAAGTTATAAGAACTTGGGCTGGGGAAAAATTCCAGAATATAAAAACTTTTTTTCCTTCCTTATAATCAAGTTTCCGCAGTTTGGCACATGCTGATTCGTCTTCTTAGAAAGTTGTTTGGAGCGAACAACTAATTCTCAGAATCTGCCTTCTTTATTAAAACCGAAAAATTTACCCAAGCATATGCGTGATTCGTTTTCTTCGAAAGTTATTTGAGGTGAACAACTAATTCTCAGAATCTGCCTTCCTTATTAAAGCCCAAGAATTTACCCGCTAGCATGCTGATATGCTCTCCCTTTTACCCACTTCTTTCATTGTTATTCCGGAAAACAATTTACGTTTTGGGAGATTTTGAGAAATCCTTGATAATTACCCAAAGAATGTAAAATCCAACCAGGAAAAACTGAAAACGGCTCCTATATATTTCAGCCAGTTTTTATAAATCAGCATTTATTTATTCTTCCCTAGTATTTATCTCGTGTACGTGATCCTTTCTTCAAAACATATATAGTTCCTATTGTAAGAATTATTCAAGGTTTTACTTTGTAGTATTTATTTAATATTTTAGTATTTAGTTACATTCTTTTGTCAATAAGTTTTGGGATAGGGATTGGAATCAGTCAAGCTAATGCTCAATTTTTTACGACAATTGTAATTTTGTCGCGCCGCTGGGCGCGATAGGTGGTGAGGTGGGCGAGAGGGGGAGTGGGACTGATTTTATGGAAGAGAATAATACTAGACCCTATATAAAACGTCATCTCTCTACTCGGACCTATGCCGTTTTCCCCATGCTATCCTATGGAGCATTTTCCCTCTTTACCTAACTAGGAAGGCATCAGCAGTTTGATGACGTTTTAGGATTTTGTGTTCTTTCTAAACTTCCGGAAGTGAATCTTAATGATAATCGGACGACACATTTTGTGAGAAATTCGTATTTGTAAATATCGGGTCAATCCGATCACCCTAGCCGAAGTTGTGGTCACATTCACTCCTTTGACCTAACCTTCTATCCTGTTTTAGTTACTGGATCACTGACTAAGAGCTGAAAAATCGCTACACCCACCGTGCAGTAGAGTGCAGCACAATCGTTGTGACGTTGTCCTAACCTAACCTGTCATCCAAATCCAATGATGTTTGGTAGCATGTATCCCTTCATTACGGTTTTTGGTCTTCTGGCAACTTTTCAGACTTGTTTAAGGAAATTTTGAATTTTCAACCCTGACGAACCATTAGTTGACGAGATTTGCAGAGTGGGGTTACTGGCATGGTTCAATGAGATTTTTCAAACCCACTAACTCATGAGAATTTTAAGCTACCGCGCGGGGGAAACCTTAAAGGAAATTGGAAAAGCATGATAAGAGAAATACAAAGGTCGGTGGAACCGACTTTCGATTTTACCAAATCAAAAAGCATCATGACGCAAGCTTCTGCCCAACTCTTCTAATAAGAACACTTACGATTCCGCTTAAAATGATTTCATTATTGTTTACTGTGGAGATATTTTTTATCTTTTAATTTATAACTTTCTCAGAGCCAACTCCACATTAAGTTGTGAGTTTCGTTCTGTTTCATGGAATCATTAGCATAACTTGATTCTTTTGACTGATCTCAAGCGGGATCGTGGATAACTAATCAACGGGAATAAGAATAATGTCTTCTCTTCCTGGTGTCTGAAATATTTGTACTCGGTGCTTTCTACTATATGAAATGCATTAATCTGACCTGAATGTGTTATTAAATCAAAGTGCATTTAAGCGTAATATTGTGGTTAAATCTGTAAAGACTGAATTTGTAATTCTCTTTATTTTCCTAGGAATAGGAAAAAAGGAAGCTGGTGATAAACTATGGGAGAAGAAAATGACGTGGTGGTCACAGGGATTTCTGGACGATTTCCGGAGTCAGCCAATTTCGAAGAATTTAAAAACAATTTGCTCTGCGGAAAAGACCTGGTAACTGAAGAACGGGGCAGATGTCCCCCAAATGCCTTTGGAATCCCGAAACGGGGTGGTCGCCTCAAGGAACTGGACAAATTCGACGCAAGTTTCTTCGGCATCCTGCCCGAGCAATCAAATTTTATGGATCCGCAGTTGAGAATTCTGCTTGAAGTGGTATTTGAAGCAATTTTTGATTCAGGTAAACAACCATTGTTTGAATTTAGTCGTCATTACGAATATGCATGAAATATCGCATGAATAAGAAAGGGACAAGATATATTCATAATACGGTGACGAACGAAAACTTTTTACGTTTCTATCAACTTTTGCTACATTTTCAAGTGTGAAATCTTGTAAAAGTCTAAATGTGCTTTTCTCAGGGAACACTTGACACGATGAAAATCATGATTCGAACTCTTTTCTGTCAATTATAGTTTCCTGCTAACCTAATATTTCAAATTAATTTAATTATTATTTTAATCTGCTGCTCCGCAGGAACGAACCCAAACGAGTTGCAAAAAACTAAAACTGGAGTATTTCTCGGAGTCTGCGGGAGTGAATCTCTCCAATCCTATTCGGCAGAGCCTGGGAAAATAAATGCGCACATGCTTCCTGGGAATCATAGTTCGATGCTGGCAAATAGAATTTCCTACACTTTTGGTTTGAATGGGCCCAGTTATGCCTTGGACACGGCATGCTCCTCATCATTGCTCGCTCTGGAGCATGGATTCCAAGCAATCAAATCTGGGAAATGTGATAATGCCATCATCGCTGGCTCAAATCTGACATTATTCGCTGCCGGGACAGTCCACTTCCAACGGAACGGAATGATTGCTCCTGATGGGAAATGCAAATCATTCGACGAGAAAGGTAAAGTCCAACAGTAATAAAGGTCTTTTAATTTATTTAAATTTGACAATTTAATTTCCCTCCCATTTTTCAGCAAACGGCTACGTAAGAAGTGAGGCAATTGTGGCAATTCTACTGCAGAGACGATCAGCCTCGCGTCGTGTCTATGCCAGGATTCTCAATGCCAAAAATAATACGGACGGACATAAAGAGGCTGGCGTGATTTTCCCATCGGCTGAGCTCCAGCAGAGACTCCACGAGGAAGCTTATGCGGAAGCAGGCGTGGATCCAAAGGATGTTGAATATTTTGAAGCTCACGCGACAGGGACGAAAATAGGAGACAGGGTGGAATGTAAGGCCCTAGCAGGGGCTCTATGTAAAGACAGGAATGAGGTCAATCCGTTGTGGATTGGCTCCGTCAAAAGCTTCATAGGACATACCGAACCAGCTTCAGGATTATGTGGGATTGCTAAAATCATCACAGCCATTCAAACTGGGATCATCCCGAAAACGCTTCACTTCACTACACCGAATCCCGAAATCTCAGGAATAGCTGAAGGGAAACTGAAGGTAAATAACTCAATTCTCATTGGCGCTACTATAACTTGGGCCAAAAGGAGCATTAAATTGATATCGATACTTTTACTGCAGGTGCTTGCCGAAAACACAAAATGGAACCGAGGCCTGGTAGGAGTTGGTTCCTATGGATGGGGCGGAGCCAATGTTACGGCCATTCTAGAACCACACGCGTCTTCAACAACACCGCTGACCCAAGACCAGTGGCTGAATGGGGAGACGAAGGATATCACGCTCATTCCATTTTATGGCAGAACAAAGGAGGCGGTGGCATTCGGTCTGGATCAAATTCTCAACATGGACAAAGAGAAAATGGACGGGGTGGCTTCTTTGTTGCACAAGTTGACGGAGACTGACGTCCCGCGATTTGATTGGAGAGGTTTTGTTCTGGTCGACGAGAATGCAAATTCCGCAATGGACAAAATGATTCTCCAATCGGACACCAGCTCCAAGAATCGAGAACTCTGTTTTGTTTTCTCCGGTGTTGGCGGAAACTTGGACTCACTGGAACACTTATTGGAGTTGGATGTGGTACGGAATTCACTCGAAAAGTCAAGTCAGGTCCTGGATCCATTTGGACTTGACTTGATGAAAATATTCACAACATCCGAGAATCGAGACATTGTTACAAACTTTGTTTCTATTATTGCCGTCCAGGTAAACCAATAATTGCTAATTTGGATTCTTATGAAAAAATAATTTTTGGAATTTTAATTCTCCAACAGATTGCGCTTGTTGACTATTTGAGATCCATCAATATTGTTCCGGATAAGATCATCGGGCACTCGGTTGGAGAGATTAGTTGTGCCTATGCCGACAAGTGCTTTAGCCAGGAGGAAGCAATTCAGTGTGCCTATTGG
>Ga0194135_10002674_pt1 | contig 10842 bp, 5 predicted proteins | sample LitLau_LLRF_2013_FD_134024 | JGI IMG/M metagenome (GOLD analysis project Ga0194135, IMG submission 134024) | Freshwater sediment microbial communities in response to fracking from North America - Little Laurel Run_MetaG_LLRF_2013 (version 2) | ecosystem: Environmental > Aquatic > Freshwater >... | reverse complement strand
TGCCAGCACCAGTAGACCTGCTGTCACTGACTCGTCATCATGCTCGAGCATACAGTGGGCATGCGGGAGGCTCAAAGAACCAATGCACGGACCGACATAGCCCGTCCAGTGCCTCAGCCACCGCCCATTTAGTCAAGATCAAGACTCCAAGAAAGCCAAAACAGCCACCACCACCAGTAGGCCCACCAAGCACAAATGGTACAGCTAATTATGAAGGCGAGAGTATTCCTCCAAGTACAACTGTGACAGCCAAGTTACCAAAGAGGATCAAAATTGAGAAAATTGAGAAAATTGAGATTGTTGGAAAGTCCCCTTGCAATGCCAATGGAATCATTCCGAACTCTGTCAAGAAAACTCCTACCCCAAAACCCCGCAAGGAGAAGATTCCAAAAATTAAAAAAGAAAAAGGCAGTCCGAGTAGTGACAAACCCAAGCGCAAGTACACAAAGCGAAAGAACATGGAAGGTCAAGTTAAGATAAAAACCGAAGTTCTTAGCCCCAATCACTCTCCTCAGCCCCAATCAAATCTCTTCCCTTACCCAAATTCCATTTTAAAGTCGAATCAGTCCAAGTCTGGTGATAATCAGTGGCTTCGTCCATTTAACCATCCACACTTTATCCCACCGCCAAGAGGAGATCAGCGCCTCGCATCACTCAAGTCTCCCGTTCGGAATCAGGCGGCCGGTGGTGAGCCAGGACGGAAAGGTTTTGAGCCGGAGAGTGAGCATCGGGATATGCGTGTACCTTCAACTAGTAATACACATCTCCTCCTAAGTCCCCAAACCCTCAAGCGAATGCTTCGGAGTCCATCTCCAGCCCATCAGAATTCCTCTCTAACGTTCAGTGAGGAGGAACTGGATGAGGAAATCATCCAGGCCTCCAATTCCCTCTTCAAAGATATGAGTCTCAACCGGCAGCAGAAGGTCCCGTCACCAGAAAGCTCTTACACGAGCAGCAGCAGCACTACTTCCTCTTCCCCACACGGTCGTGGTCGTTATTCTCGTCGTAAGTTTGGTCGACTCTATCCACCCTTCGATCCTAACCACTGCTGTCATCCCCATTGTCTGGAAGGCACTTTGACTGGTTCAAAGTACTGCGGGTCTCACGTAAATGGACATCTCTTTAAACCGCTCTCCTCAGTCTATGGACAGTGTACCTACACCGACCCACTCAGTTTGAAACCCTGCAAGCAAACTGTGTATGGGGAAGATGAACGGGAGTTGTAAGCGATAAGTTCCTAAAGACGTCGTGCCAATCCCATTCAGAACTAACTGAGTTTTTTTTTCTTCCTTCAGTCGTTTCTGTGATGCTCATTCTGCTCGAGTTGCCTCCACACGACTGCGGGTCCACCGCAGCGAGCAAATGGAAGAGAGGGAAGAGACAATGCATACACTGCTGGATGAGTTGGAACGCTGCACTGATTCAGAAGAGCAATCACCGGCTCCAGCTCCAACTCTATCAGCCATCCTGCCATCATCCCCCGAAGATATCCGTAAGTTTCTTTGAAAAGTTGTACTTTGTTAAGGAGTGACTAGGGACTTACAATTATAGTAGTCTTGCTTATCTAATGCATGCTGCGAGGAAGCCAATTAAGAAATAACCTCAGCCCTTCTCGCCAAAGTAATAGGGCCTCAAGGGTTTTCTCTTACTAGGCTCCACCGCCAGCCGGAATGAGATAGTAGCCTAAATTTTTTGTTTCATTGTTTGCAGAAGAAGGAAGCCAACCGATTGCTCCGGTTTCACCAGGCAGCGAAGAGAAGGAAAGGGAAGAGCTCTTGAAAGACTTCCTCAACGAACTCGATGCTCGATCGCCCCACCACTCTAAAAATTTGCGGCTTTTCTCTCGGTTCCAGCCAGATCAGGAGTCAGACGAGGATATTGGCGAGACTGGCGAAGACGACCCTCTCAAGTGAGTTCACTGACAACTAGCAAGAATTCCATTAATTAATGCGTGATTTATCGGTCATTGCAATTATGATATCACTCACTCACTCATTGAATTTTCCATAGGCACGCAGGGTACTATTCCACGGATGAAGTGATTTCAATTTACCGCTCACGGCTCGAGAAATTGCGTTCCTTGTACCAGTCACAGTTCAGTGTCCTTAGAAATGCCTACATGGAGTACCGACATCGATGTGTGGAGGAACAGGATAAAAACGAGCTTCGAAGATTTAGCTTCACTTGTGATCCGAAATTCATCGGCGTCCACAATAGTTCAGTGGAAAGTGGTTACAAGGACGAGCAACTGGACGCTCGTGAGAGGAGTCTCGCCCTTATGAAGTACCATCATCGTTTCGGAGCAAAGAAAGTAGTACAACTTCAAGCCATGAAAGAATATGAGGTAAGGAAGAAGTGCTTTTTATTCCTTGTTGCATCCGTTTCTGTCTCTGTCCACGACCATTGATTTCATCCTTTCACTTATGAATGACTCTGTTTTGAGTTTGGATTTTTATATTGATTCTCCCAGAAGCAAAAGACTGAACCGTTGGGAAACGTACGGAAGGCGAGTGAGGCAGAGGTTCTCAATTCCGGTGAAGGAGATTCAGATACTGAATTTGAGAATGAGAATCCGTACACCTTTCTGCAATCCATGAATCAATTAGAAGCTACGAAGAGGATTGAAAGGACTATCACCAACACAAACCATCCTGGAACGAGTGAGACTGGCGACACCACTAAAGGATCTCCCGGCTCCACTCATCTTGGATTTTCTCCTAAACTTTGCATATTTGGAGCAAATTCCGATTCTACACCCTGTACCAGTTTACCTCTGCCTCTTTCAAAATACTGCAAAACCCACATTCTAAATGTAAGTGGATAAGAAGGGCGCAATTCATTCTCCGAAGAATCTATGTTTATTTTCTTCAAATTTCTATTTTCATTGCAGGAAACGGAACAGGTTTTGGTTAGCCAGTGCGGTCGACTGCTCGGTGACACCAAGGACGTCTGTACAAATCCAATCATTAAAGGTTTCCAGAAGGTTGGCTGTCAATTTCATCGTCTGGCCGAAGTGAGCGAGTGTAAACCAACCCCGGAAGAATTCGAGATCATGAAGCAGGACTTTTCAGGATTCTCCTTTGCTGAGTCTGAGGCAAGTTGCAAAATTTCAATTTTTACCTTCTTAAGCATTTCTAAAATCAAAATCCATGAGGAAACAGCAGGATGGACGGTAGGAAAATTGTAAGTTGGTGAATGTGATTGCAGGAAGAGCAAGACGTGCTTGAGGAATTAGTCGCCAAAGAAACTTTCAACATGCATCATTTTGACCGAGCCGTAACGTATCTGAATGAGAAGGGATTTGTAGTCCCGGATACGGATGAGAGTGACACTGGAGAGGATGAGGAGGAAGAGGAAGAGTTTAAGAATATTCTCCATGAAGAGCTCCTGCTCAAGGAACCTCCCAAAGGGACTCGAAAGACGAAGGGGAGGCAAAAGAAATTGGAGCCCTTAGGTATGGCCGAGGAGCGGCCACAGATCAAGATCGAGCAGCGGCCACCGCTCATGAAAGTGGAGGTGGAGAATGGAGTGGAACATTCGTCTGCAGTGAACCTCCGCTACCTGCCTCTCCTTACAGAAATCAAGGAAGAGCCACTGGACCCTGAGCCCTGCCTGGTGCTTAATTCCTACGACTAACCAGAGTTCAACTAACTCAGTTACAAGATTATGAAATAATCTTCTAATATATTCTAAAGTTTCAGAATAAGCTTTCAGAATATGCTCTACTTTAAAATAAATACACTTTTACTGTAAAATTGACATGGGAGAATGAGGATAGTAAGCAAGGAAGGAACTCTGTCTCTGTCATACTTTTTACTACAGAAACTTATCAATAAATTTAAAAGTGCAGAGGACTCAGTTTTAAGATTGGATTGTTGTCACGGGAGCCTAAGGGCAAGACTGTTGTTGTTCTGTGTGCTCTTGTTTACTTTAGAAAAAAGTAGGAATGGAAAACAGAACTAATTAGGAAACAGTGAAAGTGGGGAAGATGGGGAGGAATTGAAAGAAATTAAACGAACTTTCCAAATTCGTAACGGAATTCCAGCCACGCTCAAAATTTCTGTAAACTTTTCATGAATTGATTCTAAATTGACAGAATCCGGATCCACGCCGGCCCCGTGCCGTGAAGGAAAAGGGATAGAGGAAGATGGAAAAGTATGAGCTGGACGCCATCTTGGAGAAACACTTTGTTGTAGAAGAATCTCGACCGCTTGTCCCCGTCCGCAAGAAGAAGAGGGTGGGTCAGGTGTATTAGTTTCACGAGGATACTGGGCATAATGTGTACTAGATCCCATTACTTATTCTGCTACCCCTACTACTCCTGTTTAGGTAAAGTTCAATGACCAAGTGGAGGTCCAGTGGCCGGATGCTGCCGAGCGTCGTCGGTTGGATGCGGCCCGCTTCATTGCCCAACGCAAGGAGGAGAGAGAGACGAAGCTCCTCACCCTCGTGCACCAATGGGAAGGCCGACACCGAGGCAAGAGTGAAGAGGACCCTTCCCACCCAAACTTCCCATTCCCTGCTGAATACAAACGAATTGACTTTGAGCACTTGGACCCATACAAGCTCTACGAAGCAGCGGAATACTTGCGACACGAGCAGCGCCTGTTTCAAGAGCCCTTTCTCCTCCATGCCAAGAAGATGATAACCTACGAGATGCAGGCGGAAGTCATTCACAATCAGGAAGTGAATCGAATCAAGGCTCTCCCTGACCCAACCAAGGCCAGTCCCTCATCCAATAAATCCAGCAAACGAGCCCAGTCCAATGTCATCAACCATGCCTTCCCCTACTACACCCCGTCAAGCAAGAATTTGAGAGAAGCGGGGATGGTGGGCTCGGTGGCCAACACCTCTCGCGGCCGGAGTACCGTCCTCTTTGCTCAAATGAATAACCCTGGTGGGAAGGTCGTGACGGTGCCTGGCTATTATCCGAAACCCGCCGTGACCAAGATCCCTCCACGGCCACGGGACGGGGCGGATGCCCTGGCGATGAAGAATGTGGCCGTTTGGCTCAAGTCCAACTTCCAAATCAAGCCCGTCCCCCTCATCCTCCATGCGCCCAAGAATTCGGTTCCAGGTCCCCGACCTTCCGTGATTTCCAATCTCCCAGATGAACCGAGTGACTTCTCCATCGACTCACCTCCGCTCTACGGCGGGGCAAGGGAACTCCACATTTTCCAGGGATTTGTCATGGGACCAAACGTTTTCAATGACACAGTGGGCAACCTCTTTGCGGATGACTATGACCAAACTGTCTTCAAGTGCGTTCACTTCCCTCTCCATTTCCATTTCATGAATCATAATTTCTCAACTAATTGATTTGTTGGTGTTGACGCAGAGACCATCCGGATTACACTCAGAATTGGGCTCCTCATCGTTTCCGCTGCACGTTCCACCTGAGAGAATACAGAGACAATGAAATCTCATTCTTCTTTAGACGACCCTTTCTAACGGTAAACCTTGCCAATCCTAACCAAATCCAATCTTACACCCTTGCCTCACTCATGTCAGTCAACTCTGACCTCTCCTTTTTAGGTAAAAGCCGAATCCCCGCGCACAGTGAGGAAGATGGGACAAAAAGCTGAAGAAACGCTGGAAATCCCTGATTGGGTCCTCGTGGACAATTTGAAATTCTATAGAATGCCGGATGGGAAAATCGTCATTGAGGAGGCAGGACACCGGAAGAAGCAGCCTCCCATCACCGCCCATCCAGAAGTTCTACGTGAACTCAGTCGATATCTTCCTCGCAGCATTTCTACTGCAGTGCACGGCAGAATCCGAATCTAAATCACTAAATCCCAAGCCCAACCCAACCCTAAAAGGATTTCCGAAATTAAATGAATTACTTTAAAATCAAAAGTCAGAATGTTTCTCAAGCATCAGCATCTCATATTTAATCGCATTCGAGTCTTATTCATCTCCCTTTCTTATTTCTTATTCTTTGCCTGTCTTATTTTAGTCCTTCTGAGCTTTGGCTTGTTTGTTTTGTTAATTTGTTGAAAATATGGGTATCACATCAAGTCCTAACAGTAATATTGCAGCAGTCCTATTACAATGTAACAAACAAAGTATTCGAGGTCTAAAAAAAATAATTAGGTAGAATAATTAGTAGTAACCTAATCACTACTATAATTTCGTAGTTTTCACTTTTCTTTTACAAGGAATTCAGAGAGTTCTGTGCTTTTTTTTTTAATTTAGAATTTCAACTGAAGTAGTTTCCTTTTCTAATTTTTCTCCGAAGTCAATTTCATTCAATGAGAACTTTGCACAGATATAGCCATACCCTTCCAGAAGAGAATCCTTGAGAAGTTGAGTAAGAAAATAATGTCAATCCTCCTGGCCAGTTTACCCTTTGCCCTTGCGCTTGCGTTAATATAAATAATTTACGGCTAATTTTCCAGTATTAGCGGGAGAGACAACAAACTACGTGCTGGGATTCGGGCTATCGCTTTTACTTCCGGAAGCTGAAACAATTAAATGTCGGGGAGAGCGTGCAAACTTTTTGGAATATTTGAGTTGTTCCTTTTCTTTCCATTCTCGCTTTGCTGGAGCTCGTTTCAGTTGACCATCCCAGTCCAAGTCAACGAGACCCCCTTTCCTCGCAATCTCTGCTTTCACCTGGAAAGAGTCAAATTTCAAATTTAAGCAAAATCACTACATGGAGTTATTCAGGGGGAGGGTACATTAGAAGGGAACACATACTCGGTTTGCAAAATCGACTGATGATTCCCCTTGCAGGCGAGTCATGGGAGGGAGATACCAGACGTCACAAACAATGGCCCACGACGTCATCATCATGTACAGGTATTGGAGCTGAAAATAGGAAATGAAATGTTTCTAATTCCCTCACCACACAAATGTTAAGAATTGGAGACTCAAATCTATCAATTCATTAACTTACCATTGAATATTCGTGGGAATTCCAGAAGGGGTCACCGAATCTGGGGTCGTACTAAAGCCAAAAAAAGTGTAAAATCATTAAAAAAAAATTAAATTAATAAAAATTAAATCATGAGTGCAAAGCTTTGACTCTAAAAACTTACTTTAATAGCAACAGGATAAATAACGCCACCAACTTCAAAGCTCCCTTTTTTGAATTGCATGACGGCAGAATTGTTGATGCAGGTACCCTTAGGTTACAATGTAAGAAACAAAGTAAGTTCAATTTCATTCGAGGTTGAAAAGAATAATTAGATTGGAATGGACATGGAAAGGGCCCTTAGTTAGTTTAAATTTTTAAAATATATATCCGACAGCTTTTTCTTTTCAGATGAAAGTTAAAATTCCTCTTCGAAGTTGTTTTAACAGTTAGCGTATGTAATTTTTTAAATTCAACGTAAAGCAAATTAATTGCGATTCGCTTATGTCAATCTCTGCCAAGAGTTTCAAAAGTTTAAATACCTCCGGGAATATTAAAATTGGCAATTTACTCGAATCCTCCACGTGCTCCTTTAATCTAAAGAAATATAAATTGTATTTGTATTCCCAATTCAAATTAATTCGTTTAAATGAATTTTATAGTTTTCTTCACCTTTTGGCAACAGCCTCCCTGTCCTTCATTTCTGATCTTTCAAACCAAATATGCGAGGAAGCTCGACCGAGTGCCCTTTGAAGAATCCCCAGGAATCCACCATGGACTTGTCCAATCTACAAACCCAGGTTACAATCATCAGCATCAAAAACGTTAAACAGAATCCGGGCAGCTTGAAAACAGGAGCCGTCACAAAACTAAGCAAATGGCACTGTAAACTGCGAGACATGCAAATCAACGCCGATGAAAAGGACATTTTACATTAAATTAACCCATTTCAGATTGTGAATTGTTAAATTGTAAATAATGAAAATAAAAGGCCATGATCTATTTACCATTGCATACGATTTATCAACAGCTAATACGCAAACATCAATTGGGGAAGTATGATTTGCGACACAAATCCCACCTCCACCATCCCCTTTGGTCAAATTCCCGTCATTGTCAACGGTCCAACCGCCTGGCCTGTTCTCAGTATCATGATAGGAGATGACAGCCGAAATGGACCAAGACAAGAGTCCAAATGCATTGAGAGACGCCACGTCGTAGAGACGCCGTCGAAGATTAGGGAATTGTGTAGGAATCAATCCAAGAACTCCAGTGGAAATTGTAAGAAATGCCACCTTGAATTGGAAAAGTCATTCTACCAATTTAAACATTCCAACCCTCCTTTCTCCATCCTATTCTTGCTCGTTTACCATTAATTATCAAAGCGAAGCAAAGCAAAGCAAAATGGGAGACAGAATTTGAAGAAAGTGTGCATGGGTTCTTCTAACCAATGCGTAGGACGTGTCACTAGCGAGTAGGACAACATCAATTGGAGACGTGTGATTGGCCACACAAATCCCGTTCCGCCTTGGTCTGTTCTCAATCTGATGGTAAGTGAGAATGGCGGAGAATGCCCGGGACAAAAGTCGGAATGAGAATTTAGAAGCGTGGTTGTTTAGTTTCTTCTTTATCATCCAATTGTCTGGGAGGAGACCAATGAAGAATGTCAGTGTCGTCAGTGTCGCTGACTATAGTGACAGGGGGAGAAAAGATTAGCATTAAAAATTAGTCCCCAATCCCAATCAACCCACCACCCACCACCAGGGTCCTTTATTATTGACTACCTTTCTAATTCAAATTTCAATGAACCCCAAGTGATTTCTGATATGCATTTGAAATATTACTAAATATTGTCATGAACGTTATTAGAGGAAATACAAAAGGAATTCTGGAAGGCATTAGATGAAAGTGTTCTGCAAGGTATAATTTAGAGATTTGTAGCTTAATCCGCCAACCCCCGGTGCTCTTTTGTAATTAATATGTAGATAACTTACGCCTATGAAACAGATTGCCACTCGGAAGGGGAGCATGACAAAGTATCTCAGGAGAAACCCAACGACCCAAATCAGCGACAACCGCCATGATATGAACTCGTAATGTCTGTTTGTGCGGGTCAACAAGTTCCAGGACTGAAACCAAAAATGTTATTAATTTGTTGCTGGTACGTGAGCACCGTCAAATAAATTATCCAAAGAATTTATGACATAAAATAAAAGCTAAAGAGAATGAAAATGATGTGGTCGACATACCTTTAACTCTTCGGCCACAAAACGCTGTGTGACTTGATCGTCCACAATCGCCTCAATCCCAGATTGTACAAACTCCAACACGTCAGAAAAGACAAAATCCGCACGTTCCTCTGATATCACACCGCCATATTCCTGGGAAACAAACTTGGAATTGAATTCATTTCATTTTTTTTTCTAATAAGATCAATCTAAAAAGAAAGGAAATGTATTAACGAATGCCAGCGAATAATAATTTGAGATCATACTGAAAAGGAAGAGGGGTTACGACTCCTTATCCGTGGTCCTCCACTCTGGTCTGAGAAACTGAGGCGTCGCTTCGTCTCTTCTAAAACACTCGTAGTCGTTCTGGTGGTTTCATGAAATGTATTTGATTTATCATTTCTTCTGTTGTTACAATTGTCATCTTCATTCAAGTGGTCGTCGAGTCCGAGCTCTCTGTCTTTCGCCTCTTGTGCTTTTTCTATCCTCGTCTTTCCATACTGAAAAATTAAAAATACCAATTGAATACGATGTAATGCAATTTAAAAAAAAAGGAATTCACTCTATTTTTAATTTCTAATTCTGTACGTCATCTTAAAGTTCATATAGCGTGCTTTAAGGAAAAGGAAGATGGACTTTCGAGGAGAAAGGTCTTCTAAGGAAAGATGCGCTCAGATCAGACAGAGAGTAGTATCACGTTGTGCCTCATGATTCCATCGTGTTCTGGAAGTGATGAACTCCCAGACTGTCGAACTTCATCCTTGAGTAGAATAAAATGTTAAGGGTGATTTCTGGAGCAAAGGTTGGAGTGCAGTGCAAGTGGAGCAAGCATGAAAAAGGGACGGATGCTAACATGATAAATGATAAAACTCAAAAGGCCCTTCTATATGCTCATCCGGTCCGGGCGGAAACCATTTTCAAAGAACAAAGTTAATAGCAAGTGTCGCTCAGCGTTCATTCACTAGCCTATTCCTATCGTTTATCGAATCTAACTGGAAACCAATTACTAGAGCGAGAGCGATATGGTTATCATGACACTGCTGACGCTTTTGGCTATCTGAGAGAGTGACCCTAAATCCTGATGGATTTGTTCTGCGATTAATACCGCCCACCCTAAAAGGTTAAAACTGCATTTAATTTGAAAATTCATAAATCCCATCCGCGTCGTCGGTCCCATAGCTTGTCGGTTGTCTGTCAGCGACAAAACCCTGAGAACCTGAAATGAGTAACTTCTTTTTTATGTCAACTTGATAACGAATGCACCCACTGCATTGATGACTGATAAATAAGAGCGTCATTGAATCAATTGAGTAATTCTCCCTGATCCGGACTGGACTAAGTTTTAATTCAGAAATGCATGAATGAACTCAAGAGTAAAGAGACAAAAAAAAATGAAAAAAAGTTGCTCAAGGAGAATAATTTATCCAAGGGAAGGGATAAATTCTCTTCAGAGTTGAGACTCCAGCAGCATTAATTTGTTCAAAGTATAGTTTCGATTAGGATAGAAAGAGAGTTAAGATTAAAAGTGTGGCCATCCCAGTTTCAAAGGTTATAGTTTCTCACACATATCTGCCAATCAGGACTCACCACGTGGAAATCAGTTAAATCACATTCATAATTCATGAAAATAAAAGTGTCCTGAATATGAAGTCACGTGCACGTCTCTCTCTTCCTCTGTCTTCTTTCTCTTTTTGAGATCACGCTGCTGCAACAAATGGGACGCATGAATCAGAACCATACCGTTCGAATCTTATC
>Ga0194135_10002673_pt1 | contig 10845 bp, 5 predicted proteins | sample LitLau_LLRF_2013_FD_134024 | JGI IMG/M metagenome (GOLD analysis project Ga0194135, IMG submission 134024) | Freshwater sediment microbial communities in response to fracking from North America - Little Laurel Run_MetaG_LLRF_2013 (version 2) | ecosystem: Environmental > Aquatic > Freshwater >... | reverse complement strand
TCGCGGATGAAGCGGCCGTCGATCTTGACCTCGTCCACGGGCAGGGATTGCAGGTAGCCGAACGAGCAGAGCCCGGAGCCGAAGTCGTCGAGGCTGAAACCGCAGCCCACGGCGCGGAAGGCTGCGATGACCTCGGCGGCGACATCGAGATGTTCGATGGCGGCGGTTTCGGTGATCTCGATGCAGAGCTTGCCGGGCGGCAGCGCGGCACTTTTCACGTCGCGCAGCAGCGAGTCCATGAAGTTGCCGTCGACGATCGAGCGGGCCGAGAGATTGAACGACACGCCGTGCAAGCGATCGAGGGAGGTCGGGTTATCGGACAGCCAGTCGAGCAGGAAGGTCGACGAAAAGCGGTCGAGTTCGGACACCAGGCCGAAGTATTCGAGCGTCTCGATGGTGCCGTAGGGCACCGGCATGTGGACGCCATTCTTTTCCATGCGCAGCAGAAACTCGGCCTTGCGCACGCGCGGCTCGGCCTGCTGGATATCCATGATCGGCTGCGGGTGCAGCGACAAGAGGCCGGAGGCCAGGAGACGGCGGAAGTCGGCGACATAGGCGGCATTGACCAGTGGCGTCTTGGGCGACGTACGGCCGCTGTTGTGCACGCAGATCTGGTTCAGGCCGCGGCGCTTGGCAAGTTCGCAGGACTCGCCAGCAACGGCGATGGCGCGTGACCAGTCGTCTCCGGGGCGGACGACGGTGACGCCGATCGAGACCGAGATCGGGTTGTCGCCAAGCGAGGAGTGATAGCTGAGGCTGGCCAGCTGGTCGCGGAGATCGGTGGCGTCGTCGACAGCAACCTGTGTGTGGTCGATGCGTCGGACGGCGATGAACTCGTTGCTCCAGAGGCGGCCCGAGATGCCATGGGTGCCTGCCCAGACCTTCAGCAGATCGGTCACGCGGCTGATCACGGCGTCGCCTTCGCCGGCATCGGCAATGCGATTGACCGAGCGCAGATGGCGGATATCGGCGTAGTACAGCGCAGCGCAGGGATCACAGGACCAGGCGCTCAGCTGTTCGAGCAGGGCGGCATGGCTGGAGACCGGTGCGGGCATTTTGAGTGGGAGGTTCACAAACTAGTTATCGGCGGACGGGGCGATCAACTGAGGTCTTTTGCACACCGTTCAACGGCTCTGCGCTGCCGCCTGCGCCCGGGCCGAGACAAAAAAAACCGGCAACTGCAAAAGGCAGATGCCGGTCAAGTCTTGCCCCCGGACCCGATGGGAGAGGTCAGGTCCTCACTGCGCGAATCCAGCCACAAGCTTCACGTAGGCCGACTGGTAATAGATTCCCGGCTCGGTCACGGCGTAGCTCGCTTCATTCGGATTGTTCCATTCGAGATACGACTTCTCGGCCGGTTGAGCCGTCGGCGGCGCGAGATAGGTCGGCACGCCGTTACTGGCGGCATTCACATTCGGGCCTCCCGGGACGTAGCCCGGAGCAGGTCCGCAGGTGGACGTGCGTACGTCGTCCCATTTCGGATCGCCATCGCGGAACCAGCGATGAAAGATCGTATTGGCGGAGTGCGTGGTACCGAGTTTGTTCATGTTGGTGAGGTAGACCATCCCCAGCGGATTGACGCCGTGGAACCAGTGGAGCGTGTCTTCCGCACGAGCCTGGTACGGCGTCGTGCTGCTGACCGCGATGTGGTACGTGGCGACATCACGATTGCTGTTGCCGTAGTTCGCACGCACCTGGTTAGAGCCCCAGTGGTACTGCGGCGGATGCAGGAAGGCGCGGTAGAGATCGTCGTTCGGATTGACGCCGTAGATCTGGTTGCCGTTCTGCACATCGCTGAGTTTGTCCGCGAGGATCGCGCTCTTGAGCGTGGTGTCGGCATTGGTCAGCGTCGTGTAGTACAGCAGCGCCACGCCCTGTTCAGGTACATAGCGGGACCAGCCGATGTCGTTGTACGGCCGCAGCGCGCGATAGTTCGCCTTCACGCGGTTGTTGTACTGCGGATCGCCCGTGAGACCGTAGAGATAGACGGCGGCCACGGTGATCAGATTCTCCTGGTCGGCAACCTGAAGATCGGCATCGCCTGACTTGACCGTGCCGTCATCGCAGTTGGTCTGCTTGGTCGGCGCGGCAATGTAGCTTGCATAGGCATTGATGGCGCGGGTCTTGAGATCGGCGGCATCAGCCTGCAGGGCAGGAAAGCGCTGATAGACCTCGGAGGCATGCGCGAACATGCCGGCCACGGCTGCGGTTGCCGAGGTACAGGTCGGCACATAGAACTTCGGAGCCGGATCGGCGCTGGGCGGATTGAATTCGGTGTAGTTGAGTCCGCCAACCTTCAGCAGCGCGGAACCATCGGGGTTCTGCATCCGCTTCAGCCAGTCGATTTCCCACTTCACTTCGTCGATGACATCGGGGATGCCGTTGCCGGATTCGGGAATATTGAAATCGTCCGTGAACGGTGCCGGCGTTTCCTCATAGGCGGACAGCAATTGGTGCACCGGCGTGACAGCGAAGGTCACGTACTTGTTGGCGTCACCGGCATCGAACCAGCCGCCGCTGAGGTTGCGGACCTTGGCATTGTTGGTCTGGTCGGTCACGTCATGCGCCTGGCCATCCTGATTCGGGCCGACGAAGGCGGCGGCGTCGGTCCAGCAGGCTTCGGCATACGGCTGCTGCTTGGCAAAGCCGCTGCGCTGATAGAAGAACATGCGCACTGCCGCCTTGAGGGCATTGCGATAGGCGAGCGGATCGATACTGAACTCCGGCGAGCGCACGCCGCGATCCACGTCGAGCACGAAATATTTGCCGGGGGTCGATACGGACGTGAAGTCGAACCACCAGCCGTAGTCGCCCGAGTCCGAACTCAGCGCGCCATTGTTCCAGCGGCTTGGTGCGCCGCTGAGCACGGTGGCCCCGTCGCTGCTGCGGACCACGCGATACGTCGCGCCTGGCGCGAACGGGCGGTTGCTGTCATAGCCGACACTCGGGTTGCGGATCACGAGCGTCTTGGTCGAGCCGGGCCGATAGCCGAACTGGTCGACGGTGAGACGGTCGTCGACCGGGATGCTGGTGATCGGCGACACCGAGGCCACTGAAAAACTCGAACTCGACACCGCGGACTGGCTGCCGATGACGATACGGATCACGCCCGTGGCTGCCCCGGCAGGAACCGTGAAGCTCAGCGAGGCCGCACTGGCCACCTTGACCGCCGCGGCGGCCGAGCTTCCGATTTGCGCACTGCTGGCGCCGGTGAAGCCCGTGCCGGTCACGGTGACGACCGTTCCCGCGCTTCCGGAGGCTGGACTGAAGCTGCCGACGCTGACCGGCACGAGCACCGTGAAGCTGGCCGTCGAGCTGCCGCTTTGCTGTGAGTTTGAAATATTGATGGCACCGGATTTCGCGCTTGAAGGGACCGTGAAGCTCAGGGCGGTATCGCTTGCGACCATCGCCGGGCTGCTGGATGAAGGCCCGATACGTACGACCGTTGCGCCCGTGAAGTTGCTGCCGGTGACCTGAACCAGTGTGCCCGGCACGCCGCTGACGGGGCTGAAACTGGACACCACCGGAGTCGGCATCGGTGTGACCGTGAACGTGCCGCTGCTCGCCGTCGTGAAACTCGAGTTGGTCAACCCGATTGCGCCGGTCACGGCACCCTTATGCACGGTGACGAGAAGCCGGCCGCTGGACGGCTGAACGGTGCACACGACCCCACCCACCGTTGCACGGTAGACGGCGTTCAAGTTGGTGCCGGTGATCGTGATGACCGTGCCTTCGGGCCCCTGCGTGGGCGTGAAGCTGCTGACCGTGGGCGGCCCCAGGGTTGCCGATATCGCAATGCCGCTCGACAGCAGCAGTGCGAGGGTGCTCAGCGCCGCAAAGCCATGGCGACACAGCCGCAGGATGCTCATGTTCTTGTCTCCCCGTTGGATCTTGAATTCACGCGGCTCGTAGCGGAGTCAGCCTGGCGGACACCGCATCGACAAGTAAGAAATATCTACAAGCGATGCGCCGTTTTACGGACGTGAATGGCACGGCACTGGACGAGATCGACCGGCGGTGACCTCAGATGGCTTGAACGGAAGATGCGACGGAATTGCGTCGGCGGAACGGTAGCGTTCGCAGGATGAAGCGCCGCGTGCACTTCGAAGTGCGCAGCGGACCTGCGAATTAAGGAGCTGCAATCAGTCCCGCCACGGGTGCAGGAATTCGCCTCATGGCGCGTTCCGCATTGGCAAATTCCGATGATTGATCGGCCGACACGTAAGACGACTCCCCAGACCACGCCGATGCGGTTTCACGTCGCCAGACCGTTCATCTCCCAGAATGCACCGCTCAGAAGTAAATAATTGCCACAGGCACGTTCAGCTTGTGCGAGGGAGCTCGCAATACCGTGTAGGAACCCAGTTGTAGCCTTGCCGCGTCAATACAGAAACCTTCCGGCCCGTCGAACCCATCCGCCATGTGTGAGGGTGTTCGCGACACATTAAGGGTTGTTTGGGTTCTGACGACTTCACTCAATGCCTCACTGAATTCGGAGACCCATCATGCAAAGTTCCAATCCGGTTTGTCGTTTATCACTTGCCGTCGCGGTGACATCCGCGATCCACTGGCTTGCGCGCGTGAAACCGCCGCGCGGTTCGGGGCCCGATCTCCACTCGCCCAATCGTCGACGATCCCGATCCTGGCTGGTCTTCGTCACGCTGGTTTCTCTCGGTCTGTTTCCGTTGATCGCCGAAGCGCATCGGGGCAGCGCGGGGATTAGCTGCTCATCGGTCACGTTCTCGTACACCAACTTCGGAGCGACGACGAAGAATAATTCCGTCACGGAAACCGTGACCGTGGGTTCGACGGTCGTCGTGACCAAGACCTTTGTCTTCAACGGCGACACCGCGTCGGATACGGTTCCCATTACCTTGCCACCGGGCCAGGCGGGCCCGCGGACGATCACGGCGCATGCCGACTTCTACTACGGCAGCCAGAATATTCACGGCACCGTGAATGCAACCCAGACGCTCACGTGCAACTGTGTCTCCGGCGTGCCGCTGAATGCCGCGCCGGGCGATTCGAATGGCAGTGCCTACAGCGTCGCCGCTACCCTGCTGGGACTGCCGCTGGTCCAGCCACCGCTGACCGCATCGTCGAGCACGATCACCGGCATCGGGACCGATGCCCACACGGGAGGACCGCTGCTGCCGCTGAGCGTCACGGGACTTTCGATCAATCTGCTGCAATCGTCGTCCACGGCGACCGTTACCAGCACCGGCGCCACGGATGAAAGCACGGCAACGGTGGGCACCGTCAACGTGCTCAATCTGGTCACGGCAACCGCACTGAAGGCAGATGCAAGAGCCTTTGCCTCGCCGACCACCGCCACCTATTCGACCGCCGGGACGATGGTCGAAGGTTTGATCGTGGCGGGCGTACCGATCGATTCGGTCTATCCGAACGAGGTGATCCCGCTGCCGGGTGGCGGCACCGTGACGCTTCTGGAACAGACCGGCACGACCAGCAACGCAGGCGGGCGCTCGAAGGCCGACCTGTCCATCAACCTGATCCACGTGCGGATTCCGGCGATCACCCTTGGCGCCATTACGGTGACGCCGGCCAGCGATGTCGTGATCGGTCATGCCGAAGCCCATGCCGACTCGCCGATGGCGCTGGTCTGCCCTGGCGATCCGGCGAACGGCACCGTCAGTGCCGAGGCGTTCTCGGCCGAAGTGTCGCAAGGGCTGGATCCGGCACTGAACACGGACAAGGTCGATGACATCTCGATTCCTTCCACGGGCGGCTCGCAGTCGGTTGCTGCTCACGGCTTCAACATCGTGCTCGGCGGCGCGACGGTGGGATCGGGAACCGTTTCCGAGCAGGTCAGCGGCGTGACCGATCCCTCGTCCTCCACTGCTTCCGCGACGGCCACGGTCGAGAGCCTGTGCCTGCTGACAACCGGCACCTGCGATCCGGTCCACGGGATTTATCCGCTCACCGGAATTGCCGCGAGCGGTGTCACTGCAGTTTCCGGGTCAACTGCGAACGGGACCACGGCTTCGTCGAGCCCGGCCTCCACCTCACTGCTGACGTTGAGCATCGGCGGCCTCGTGATCAACCCCGCTTCGCTCAAGCCCAACACGACGTTCGGCATTCCGGGTCTGGCGACCGTGATCGTCAACGAGCAGATTCCTGAAGTCGGCAGCAACGGCACAGGCGATACCGGTCTGACGGTCAATCTGCTGCACGTCAGGCTGGCCGTAGGTGGCGCGGATATCATCGTCAGCTCGGCACACAGCGACGCGCATCATCAGTAGTTGATGGAGCTTGGATCGGGCGTGGCCGGTTCCTGGCCACGCCCGATCGCGTTTCAGGGGGTATACCCAGTGGTAATGGGGCCGCTTGATCATCTGCGATTCGCGCTGGTCCGTCCGTTAAGGGGCCGTAATCGGCGTCGCGGCGCGTCCGTGGTGATGTGAATCGGGTCTTCGCGGCGGAACGGTCACTTCGCTAGACTCCGCCCGGTGATACCCGACGACAGTCCCATCGAAGTCCTTGGCATCAGCCGATGGAAGCGCTGGCAGATCGACCGTTTTCTTGCTCGCCGAGGTCGCGTCGTGCATTTCGCGAAGTCCGTAGCGGAAGCCTTGGACCGGCAGTCTCTGCGAGGCGGCGCGATTGCCGTGTGGGCATCGCGTGAGCCTTCAGGACTCGCTGAGGCAATGGCCCTTCGTGGTGCCGCGCTCTGGCGCATGGAAGACGGCTTCCTGCGCTCGGTGGGTCTGGGTTCCAACCATGTTGGCGGCGCGTCGCTGGTCGTCGACGACCAAGGCATCTACTTCGATCCGACCTCGCCTTCAAGACTCGAAATGCTTCTTCAATCGAGTGCGTTCCTGCCGGAGCATTTGCAGCGAGCGGCGCGCCTGCGGCAGCAGCTGGTTGAAACAGGCGTCAGCAAATATAACGTCGGCGGGATCCAGCCGCCGAGGCTGGGCGGGGCGGGGCGGCGACGTCTGCTGGTACTCGGGCAGGTCGAGGACGATGCGTCCATTCGCCTCGGTGCCGTCGGCGTGCGCAGCAATCTCGAATTGCTGCGAGCGGTGCGTGCGGCTGAACCTTCGGCATGGATCGTCTACAAGCCGCATCCGGACGTTGAAGCAGGAACCCGGGCGGGGCGACTCAGTGACGGCGCAGCGCTGAGTCTTGCCAATGAAGTCGTTCGCGATGTGTCGCCCGTGGCGCTGTTCGCGCAGTGTGATGCCGTCCATGTCATCACGTCCCTGGGCGGGTTCGAGGCACTGCTGCGAGAGGTGCCCGTGGTGACCTGGGGCCAGCCCTTCTACGCGGGATGGGGCCTGACGACCGACCAAGCGCCCTTGGCGCGCCGCAAGCGCATGCTTCGGCTGGACGAACTTGTCGCAGCGACACTGATCGACTATCCACTGTACGTCCATCCGGTATCGGGTCAGCCCTGCGAAGTCGAGGCGGTGGTCAGTGCGCTCGCTGGCCGTGAAGTCGCATCGGCCCGGCGCGAAGCGTCTCGGCTGCGCCGGAATCTCCGCCTCGTGCGCGGCACCCTGCGCTCGCTTGTGGGCCGGCCGCGGGCGTGGTGACGAGCCGGACCCCCCTGCGTCTGCTGTTCGATGCGACGCGGCTGTTGTCCCGTGCCCGTTACTCGACACCTACCGGGATTGATCGCGTCGATCTCAGCTATGCGCAGGCGCTGCTTGCCACACCGGGTTTCGATACGCGCTTGATGGCCTTCGATGCGCTCGGTCCGTATTGCATCGGCCCGGCGGCGGCCGAACGCCTGCTCGAAGAAACCGCCTGCCGCTGGCAAACCACCACAGCTCGCCGTAGCAAAGCCTTCGCGCAGCTCACTGTCTGGCTGCAATCTGCAATAGACCAGAGCTCGCCCGTCATCAGGATGCAGACCGAATTTACGGGCCCTGATCTTTCGGCCATCGGGCGGCTTCGATACCGCGGCAGGACGCCCGGAGGGGCTAATGACGAGCGCTCGATCTACGTCAACACGTCCCATGGACGGCTGTTCCAGGCGTCCGTCGTGCGCTGGCTGAAGCGGCAGCAATCGCCGGGCGTGTTCTTCGTCCATGACCTGATCCCGATCGAACATCCCGAATTCAACCGTGCGCGGGAGGCCGCAAGACACGCCTTGCGGCTCAGGCTGATTGCCGGGCAGGCCCAGCTGGTCATCGTCAATTCGGAGAGCACTCGCGCTGCGTTACAGGCGTGGTGGAAGGCCGAACGCTTGCCGCAGCCGACGATCGTGGTGATTCCGCTTGGTGTTGCAGACGTGTTCTGCGGCGGTCCTTCGGTGCAACGCAGTCCAAGCGGTCCGCCGCCGTATTTTGTCGTGCTGGGCACGATCGAGCCGCGCAAGAACCACGCGCTGCTGCTTCAACTCTGGCGGCGTCTCGCGGAACAGGATGGCGCGCGCGCGCCGCGCTTGCTGGTCATCGGCCGTCGCGGCTGGGAGAACGAAACCACGTTCAATCTGCTGGATCGCATGTCGTGCCTGCGTCCGCTGGTCGCGGAGGCTTCGGGCCTCAGCGATGGCGAGATCGCCGAACTGCTGCGTGGCGCCTGTGCGTTGCTGGCACCGTCGTTTGCGGAAGGCTATGGACTGCCGGTCGCCGAGGCCCTTGCCGTCGGCACGCCGGTAATTGCGTCCGATATTCCAGCCCATCGCGAAGTCGGCGGGTCCTGGATCCATGTGCTCGATCCGCTGGATGGTCCGGCCTGGCTCGACGCGATTCGTCGATACGCAGCCTTCGACAGCGTGGAGCGGCGCGAACGCGTGGCTGCCCTGCCGGACTATCGAGCACCGAGCTGGCAGGCGCATGCCGGGGCTGCCGTCGCGGCAATTCGGGAGGCATTTGCCGGATCGAGGAACTTTGGCAGCGGTTAAGCCTCATGCATTACCATCGCGGCCATGCGTTTCGCTTCTCATCCCCTGTCTCAGCGCCTGAGACAGATGCGTTCAATGGCCCTGCTCAGTGTGCTGACGCTGGTGTCGGCTTGCGTCTATTTTCCCAAGGCGGGACCGCTGCGCAGCGAAGTTTCCGATCAGTCGAAGGATGCCGTGGGTCCACCGTTCACGCTGGTCAAGGTCAGCGAACAGACACTCGGCGCGGTCGCGCTTGCCCATGCGCCAGGGTTTGCCAGCGTGTTTGGCGACACGCCGGCCAGAGAGCCCCTTCTGGGTGTTGGCGACAGCGTCACGCTCGTGGTCTTCGAAGCCGGAACCGAGCCGCTGTTCACCAATGGCAGCGCTGCCATCGGTGCAGCCTCGCGCGGTGTCAGCCTTCCCGCCCACAACATCGCGCTGGATGGTACGGTCAGCCTGCCGTTCGCCGGGCGCCTGCAGGCGGCGGGTCTCACGGAACAGCAATTGCAGTCGGCAGCGGAAAAGGCCCTTTCAGGCCGTGCCTCGCATCCTCAGATCGTGGTCACGGCCTCGCATGGCGCGAGCGGTGCGGTCACCGTGCTTGGCGAACAAGGGCCGGGAGTCCGCGTTGCGCTGACGGCCTATGGCGAACGCCTGCTCGATGTGCTGGCGAACTCCGGCGGCCTTCGCGGCTCGGTATTCGAAACCTTCGTGGAGTTGCGACGCGGCAACAAGGCGCTAAGGCTTCCGATGTCTCGCATCCTCGACAATCCTGCAGAGAACCTGCGCCTGCAGCCGGGTGACCTGATCGTGGTCACGCATCAGCCGCAGACCTTCACGAGCTTCGGCGCCACCGGCCGAGTCGCGCAGATCGAGTTCGGTGCCAGCCATGTCAGCGTGACCGAGGCCGTGGCACGTGCCGGGGGCTTGCAGGATGCGCGGGCTGATCCGCATGGCGTTTACCTGTTTCGCTACGAGGCTCCGGAGGTTGCAGCACACCTGACTGCTTCTGCCGTCTCTCCCATCGCAGCTGCGCCCGTGGTCTATCAGTTCGATTTCGCGCGCGCGTCCTCGTACTTCCTGGCGCAACGTTTCGCCCTGCGTGATGGTGACGTGCTGTACGTCGCCAGCGCGCCGACGAACGAGCTTCAGAAGTTCCTGCAATTGCTCGGACTGATCACGCAGCCGCTGCTGTCCGGGTTCGCGGTCGACAGCGCCGTCAAATGAACGCCCCGAGCGCTGTGCCGCCTGCCTCGCGCGTGCGACGCTTTGTTCGCGACAACGCCGGCTGGCTGATCTTCGTGCTGCTGCCGACACTCGCAGCCACGGTCTATTACGGGTTGATCGCCGCCGACATCTACGCATCGGAATCGCGGTTCGTTGTGCGTTCACCGTCCAAGCCCCAGATCGGCGGCCTCAGCGGCCTGTTGCAGGGCGGAGGATTGACGCCGGCGCGCGACGATGTCTACACCGTCCACGACTACCTGATGTCGCGCGATGCGCTGTCCGCGCTGGCGGCAAATGAAGATCTGAAGGCGGTCTTCGCGCGCCCCGGAGCTGACTGGTTCAGCCGCTATCCGAACCTGATCTACGGTGAGGACTTCGAAGACCTGTACCGGTACTACGGGCATCGCGTCGACGTCGTGTTCGATTCAACCACCGGCATCACAACGCTGACCGTCAAGACCTTCCGTGCCGAGGACTCCCAGCGCATCGCTCAGCGACTCCTCGACATCGGCGAAGGCCTGGTCAATCGCTTGAACGAACGCGCGCGGGCCAATGCGGTCAGGGATGCCGAAAAGGATGTGGCGCTGGCCGAAGCACGGGTGGCCGATGCACAGGCCGCTGTGCTGACCTATCGGAACCGCGAAAAACTGCTGGACCCGGGAAAGAGTTCCGGTGCCGTGCTGGAATCGCAGGCGCGCTTGCAGACCGAGATCAACACGACGCGGCTGCGTCTGGCGCAGATCGAGCAAGCCGCGCCGCAAAGC
>Ga0194135_10002672_pt1 | contig 10851 bp, 12 predicted proteins | sample LitLau_LLRF_2013_FD_134024 | JGI IMG/M metagenome (GOLD analysis project Ga0194135, IMG submission 134024) | Freshwater sediment microbial communities in response to fracking from North America - Little Laurel Run_MetaG_LLRF_2013 (version 2) | ecosystem: Environmental > Aquatic > Freshwater >... | reverse complement strand
GCTTCTAACCCTTCGATAGCTCCTCCGTAAATTGTGTGGTCTACATGCTTTGGAATACTCATGGGTGGAACAGCATATGTCTGATTCATAAAATCCACCTCGACACCCATTGTTCCACCCCAAACTGTACGATCTCCTGACTCGTGAGTTGGTGAACTTGGAAATGGGGGTAAAGTTAGTCCCGTTCTATCCAAATAAGTCTCATCTACAGCCATCGACCCACCGAAATTCGTCCGATTCATCATCGATCTTGAAGGAGGCATATTTTCCAACTCATCTTCCAAATTTGCATGTGTTTTGTTCATTTCATCTTCATCACTGCTAAATTCCATGTCTACTTCTCCTCTCATTGTCTGCTCTCCGTTTGGAGTCTGTTGTACGTGTGAAGTCTGCTCTGCATTTGATGCCTTTTCCTTGGTTGGGACTTCAAACTCTCTGAAATTAATTCAAAATGTTTAGACCTAGTTATTGCAAATAATTTATTTTGCAGAATATGAAATGTCCAAAAACCTACTTAATCTGAGGTTGGCCAGAACTAACACGTTTCCGAGCTGCAAATGGTAATGTTACACTAGTTGTAGTTGTGTGTGTGTCCTTCATTCCTCTCCTATCCTCAACTTCTTCATCTACCTCAGGAGCAACTGAATTGCGACCGGAACTCTTCAGAATCTATATCAAATCAACAAAAATATAACAAAACAATTATTACCGCGGTTAAAAGTACTGCCGTTCTGTTTATTATACTATTAACATTAAACCACATCACTTACCGATCGTCTTCGTCTATTAGACATCTTTCTAATATTATCCGTAAAGGGATTCCCCAGCACAAACCTTCTCTTCTTACTACGACGATAGATTTCAGATTATAACTAAAACTTTAAAACTTATGGCGAAATGACTTCTATTACACAGAATTCCACAATGTAGCAATTAGCAATACACCAATATCGTAAAATTTAGAAGTTGCACTTTCGAAAAAAAAGTCGAGATTTTATAACTTTGAAATATATAAATATTTACTTTGTGTTTGTATTTTGTATTTTGGAGAGACGAGAGTGGACAAGTGAAGTTGTCGGTTGTTGCAGGAAGAGTGGCGGCAAGACGAGGCTCCGGGAACAAAGTGCCCTTTAAATGTTTACTCAACCCTGTTTGAATTTTTGAGCGCGAATCCCGCTCAGTACGTTCTCTCCTCCGCAGAAATCTTTTCTTCCGTCAATCTGCCTCTCTGATTGCAGCCCTGCATGTGGCCACAGGTCTCCTTTGTCTGAATCATCATTCGAATGTGGACTAATGTGGAGTGAAGATTATCGAATTTTTGAAAGTTAAAGTACTTTGTTTGTGGTTTTTGTTCGTATTTTAAGATTCAGTTTTCGAAATTCAGATTTCGAAAATAAATCTGTCGCCGCAAAGATGTCGATAGTAAAGAAGATGATCGTCCAAGGAGTCCGGAGTTTCCACCCGGAGGATAGCAGGGCACAGATGATCGAATTCCAGACACCTTTAACGCTTATCGTTGGAATCAATGGGAGTGGAAAGACTGTGAGTTGTGCGATTTTCTTTTAGTATGAATTAATTAATATATATATTGTTATATTAAGGCTAATTATGACCTTTGACATTTAATAGACTATAATTGAAGCCTTGAAGTATGCCATCACCAACAAGTTTCCACCTAATTGCACAAATGGTACGTAATACACATTTTATATGAAATAGTGTCAAGTTTTATGTTGTACTAGAACTTAATTGTGGGTTTATTCCATTTGTTAATAGGTAGCTCGTTCGTTAATGACCCCAGGCTGTCGAAGAATTCTGTTGTGAGTTTCAGGCTTCAAGATAATGGTTGGTTATTGAAGAATATTATTTATTGAGATCATGTATACTTTCAGGCTACTGGGGTTGTGAAATTAGAAGTGGAAGATGGCTTTGGAAATCTAGTTCAGACTACGAGACGAATTCAGGTTTCAATGAAGGAAAAAACTCAAACGCTGACTAAGAAGGAGCTAGATGCAACCATAAAGTTCTGCGATAAAGATGGTAAACGCAAGGAAATCAGCAGTAAATGTATTGATACTAAGGTATGCTGCACAGTTTCATGTACGTTGGGGTTTAATTTCATTCATTGAACTTTTGAACTCTTAAACTACTTACTTCCAAATGTTTGATAGACTGAAATGTGTCGAGTTATGGGGGTATCGGAGGCAGTCCTGAACCATGTCATATTGTGTCATCAAGAAGACTCGTGTTGGCCTTTGGATGAAGCGAAGAAAGTTAAAGAAAAATTTGATTCTATCTTCAATACAACTATGTACATAAAATGCTTGGACCACTTGAGTAAAAAGGATAAAGAATTGGGACAACGTAAGAAAAATAAGAAAATCTTTCTAAAACCTGCATCCGCATGTAGATAACATACGGGCAAAGCCAAATGAATGTGTATCCTTTCCTGTAGATGCGAAATTGGAGGCTGAAGGTTTGAAATATGTTTCGGACAATCGCAAAATAGCTCGTCGAAAGAGAACAGACTTGGAGACGAAAGAGATAGAACTGAAATCGGTTATGGATCAAATTGGAGTGTATGAAAAAGAACTACGGGAAGTTGAGGAGAGACTAAAATCGCTGCAGGAAATGGAACGAGAACACATTGCTGTAGAAAGTAAAGTGTCTGAAGTTTCAGGGAAGTTACAAATGTTGGAAAAACAAGTTTCGCAAATGAAGAAAAATATCAAAACTGAATTTGATGGAGATATTACTATGTTGCAACATCATATTCAAGACTTCGATCGCAAGCACAAAACTCACGAAGAAAAATTAAAAACGGTAACGTGATTTTAAGAAATAAATATTTCTTATGTTAAAAACTTATTTAACTTGGAATATTTTGTAATTCAGACTCAAAGACAGCTTCAAGTTAAAGAAGACGAATTTAAGAAATTAACTCAGCAGCAAAAGTCAATTTTGGTTGAGGAAGGAAAGTTCCAGCAAGAAGAAAATGCCAACAAAGAAAGACTTGAAGCTGTGAAGGATCACATCAATAGCATTATCAATACCATTAAAAAACTCAAGGATGGGTCACAAAATACGACGTTTTCTAACTCTATGGACTCGTGTTTGGAATTGTGCGAAACTGCGTTTGCAGAAGGTTCGTCAAATGAGGCCGTGATCAAAGCTATGTCATCAGCTATAAGAGTTCGAGAAGCTGAAATCCTGAAGACCAAGACTCAATATGAAAATGAAGAAAAAGACATCCAGAATAAAATTGATAAATTAAGGTATTTAATAACAATTTAAAAGGTAATCAAATCAATCGTAGAACAATTGAAATGCTAACTTTAAATTATCCAGATCTAAACGAGCCTCATTGGACAAGGAAATATCCATGAAGAAGCAGCAAATCGAAGAGAACAAGACATCTATTGAAGAAATCAGAGACAGATTAAGAGCCATTGACGGGTCTAATGAGACATTAGCCTTGTTGTCTGACGATGAGCAAAGATGTGTAGAATCTATCGAAGCAATAGAGAAATCGGGTATTCTGGATAAATGCGGAAATGAAATCAAACTCCTGGATGGAGAAATTAACAAACTAGAACTCCAGATCACAGAGATGGGGTCCAAAGTGGAAGTTCTCACAGAAGATAAAGGAATTTGTGATCAAATAAGTTCTTATAATCGACAAAAGATCCAGAAACAAAACGAGTGTAATGAAATGTGAGTAAAAAACGTCTTTAATTATTTATTATTTGTTTTAACGCTATGTCTCTTACGGGTTCTTTTGTAGTATGCGTCGCATCGAAGATGATTTAAAGCTAGTCCTAGGAGAGATTCCCGAAACTAACCTTAGTCAAAAACTTGAGATAAAACGTGAAGTTTTGGTAACCTAATGATAGGATGATATTATGCATGTATATGTGTATTGTGATCTCATGGTTGTTTGAAAATAATAATAAACAGGCCAAGGAACTTAATCAAAAACGGGCTGAGCAACGTCAAAAGGAGCGAGAATGGACTGTCACTGACACTGAGCTGAAGAGAACAGGGGATGACTTAAAAGACAAGGAGAAGCGATTGGATTGTAAGCTGATGATTCAAAATATTGATTTTTTTACATTTTGGGGTGAAGTTAACATGTTATCCTCATTCAGTCTTAAAGGAAAAAGTTTCTGAAGTTTTGGAAGAAGCAGACTACGATTCGCGTTTCGAGTCAGTTACGAAGTCACTAGATAAGAAGAAAAAAGAAATTTATTATTCGGAAGCAGCAAGATTTCTTTACAAGAAATATATCCAAAAGTTGAACAAGAAGTAAGAACTGTTAATGTCATTTATTACATCGTATTAATATTGCTTATTGCTATAGTCCTGGGATAGTATCAGTATTATATAGTATTCAATTTCAATTTGTATAGGGATTGCTGTCCTCTTTGCAAACGTGATTTAGAAACAAGGCAAAAAGTGCAAGATTTGATTAATGAGGCAAGACATTATTTAGCTTTACTTTAATTCTTGAAATGGGATACATGCTTACTATATGAATGTATGAAAATATCCTTACATTTTTTTCTGTATCATTTAGATCGAGTCAGAAATCGAGAAGATTCAAAGAAGCGAACCCCAAGAAAAAGTTGATATTGAGAGACTTAATACAACTCATATACAGCTGCAAGATTTGAAGCCCTTTTGGGACGAAAAAAATGTGTTAGAAAATGAAAAAATTCCAGAATTAAAAACGAAGAAGCATTCATTGGAACAAAAGATCCGAGAGCTTAAAGATGAACTGGATGACATTGGTGACACTGTTGGAGTTCTAGAGAATGATCATTCCATTGCAGTTAAATGCTCTAAGGATTCTGCTTTGTTTGAAAATGTTAGCAAGGATGTGAAGAAGTATGAAGATAATATTGCGAAACTGGAGAAAACAAGAAGCCAAAAAGCTCTAGGTAAGTTATAATAATAAGTATAACATTAAAACTGATTAGGTTTTGAATACGTGATTTTCTTTCTGTAGATCTGCAAGGTGAGCTGTCTTTGTCGGATGCTAAAACGCAACTTCAAAGCACGAAAGCTTCACAGGCAGCCAAAAAAATGGAAAAGGAAAGCAAACGAGACATGCTTTCAAAAAAGCAAACTGAATTGACTCGACGAAAAGACGAGAAAAATAAAATAAAAGAAGAGATATTAAAAATCACTGCCGATCTTCGAGATCGAGACGGTATCGAAGGTCAGAAAAAAGACTTGGAAGAAGCTAACAAGTCATTGCAAGTCCAAATTAGTGATTTGATGAAAGAAGTGCCAAAGGCCAAGTCGGACATAACTGAAGAGGAAAACAAGAAGACTGACTGTATCAAAAGAAGAGAAGATTGCTTGAACCTTTTGCGTAGTGAGCGAGAGCTACTTGAAAAACAGAAGACAAAACTAAGTGACTTGGACAAACAAATTCAAGAATTCGAACAAAAGAGAGGTCGAATAGTTGACATCCAAAAACGATCAGTTGAATGCAAGAAAAAAATTGAAGATGTTGAGTCCCACAGGAACGAACTTCGGAGAGAGATCGATGACATTAATAAGCAGTTAGCTAATCATAAGGTAAAAACATTGGTAATTAATCAAGTTTTATTATTCCCTACTTAAGCTAACTTCATTTTTCATATGTAGCTTGAAAAGCGAAATCTGGAAGATAATTTGACGCTAAAGCAAAACTATGAACATGTTGAGAAACTAAAAGCAGAATTAGATGAGAAAAAGAAGCTTTTAGAGCAGACCAAAAATCGCGGAGTTGCGAATGAGCGAAGAGAGCAAGCTCTGAAGCATCAACAAATGTCGGCTAAGATGAACAAGGATTTAGGCCAGAAAAATCAAATTATTAATCAAATCAGAGATTTGAAGAACGAATTAAATGAGAAAACGTTAGCAAATGCAGAGAAGGAGTACGTTGAGAAATTCGTACGAAAGACGGTATATGAGAAAACTCAGCAAGACGTTAGAAAGTACCGAGCTGTATTAGACAGTGCAATTATGACTTTTCATGCGAAAAGAATGCAGACTATCAATAATCTGCTAAAAAAATATTGGACTGAAATCTATAAGGGAAATGATATCGACAGCATTCAAATTCGAACAGATAATGCAGATACTGTACCTGGTGCAGGACAAAAAGTTAAAATCGATACCGGGAAAGCCACCCGAAAAGTGTACAATTATCGGTACGTAATCTGATTATCTGAGTGTCGATTTGTTTCATTGGTCTCTGTATTGTCTGTATTGCTGCGTCTCTTGTTTTTAGAGTTGTTAGTATTCGTCAAAAACATGAGTTGGACATGAGAGGTCGTTGCAGCGCAGGTCAGCGCGTGCTGGCATCGATTATCATTAGAATTGCTTTGGCCGAAACTTTTAGTTCTCGATGTGGTGTGATAACTTTAGATGAGCCCACTACTAATCTGGATCAACGAAATATCAATTCACTGGCTGATGCTTTAGGAAGGTAAATCAACTCCCAGTCAATACCAGATTATTCCAGAAATGAAATAACAAGGGTTGCGTTTGTTTTGGTCAATAGGCTAGCCCAGAGATTCTCTGCAAGGAAAAATTTCCAGCTAATAGTGATCACACACGATCAAGAATTTGTAGAACGGCTGTCACAAGTGGATGTACATGAAAAGTACTGGAAAATCGATCGAGATCCGCAGTAAGTATCTGATATTCGACACTATAGATCAGGTCTTGTTAAGTTTGTTGAAATTGAGTTTTGTATCATTTTTATTTGTTTGTAGGGGATTTTCAAGGATATTTATGGTGAAAAAACGAGGGACCTGAATGAATTTATTAAGCAATACGGGATTTCAATGTTCTAATATAACACTACGTTTCAAACTTCTGTGGTTCTTTCTTTGTTGTGATTTCTTAATTGGTACAAGTATCAAATAAAATACAGGTAAAATTTTACCAAGAAAAATTAGTTTTATACTTGGATACTGCTTGACTTTTTGTGAAATTAAAAATTGAAACGATAATTTCGCAGACTTCCATACTTTACTGCATGACACCTGGTTCCGATTAGTGCTATGTGATCGAATGAATAGAGTGCTATTTCCTGAGTCCTGACTAACCAGTATGAGCACTGACAGACTGACATGCACTTGTCCAAAAATTCAAGAGAGCTATAGAAGAATATGTTATGGATAATTAAAAGGGCAACATCGATAACCATAAGGACAGTCTTGCCGAGTATTTGCGACAGTAAATCTGCAAGCAACGTACGAACAGTAACTTCCCGCTGGTCCTTTTAACTTGCAGTTCGGTGATCCTAGCAAATCTAAAATAATCATAGCAGAATCAGGGCCTTTTAATAGTCCGTTAAATATTATGATAGCTCAGTTGAATTCTTCGCCGAACTTACATAGCTTAGGCCCTGTCACTGAGTCGTAAATTGTTGGTAGTTTGTCATCTTCATGATGAAAGCGACCATCACTTCCAGCTAAAAAATTATTTGAAATACGACGAAAAATTTGTAAGATGGATGGATAGGAGACGTTTTCGGGGTTGGTGGAAGCTTCGTTGGCTCTGGTTGTATCCAGCAAGATAACCACAACCAGTAAAAGCCTTCTCTTGGCAGAGAAGTTTTTTTTCATAGCTATTGTCTCAATCTCAAAACTCAAATCCTACTTCAAGTTTAAAAAATTCAGGCAACCTTGATGACCAAGAATCAAGATGAAAATGATTGACTTTGAAAAAAGAAAAAACGTACATGGTAATGGAAAGTTAAAAATGCATAGTTAACCTACTTCCATCCACTTAATTATTCTTCAGGACCTTTTAATGAGAAGAAAGCCGAATACTGTTTGTTAATACAACTGCTATTAACCGGTTACAACAAACGGGTAACTTATCGAGAACAGGGATTAGTTTTTACGGAACGATGAAGTGTATTTATTTAGGAACAACACAATGATTACATAAAATCAAAAAACATAATAAAATTGCGGTGTTATGTTGGTATCACATACGATCTGTTCACTGGTTACCTTCATCCACAATACGCTTGTTTCATCAATGAACAAGAAGTCGTACAACTTTCGACGCACAGTCAGCTATCTTTGCTAGCCTCTCTCTCTGTACTCATAGTCAATATCGAGTCAGATCAAACACTCATCTATCTCTAGGTTCTAGTACCTTAAACTACAAAATCACAACTGTACATACTATAGTATTGGGATACATGTACATTCATGTACAATTGTTTTACATAAAGTGAACTACACGATAGGAGTTTAGATTCGATACAACTGACAGTTTAATTAATAATATGCTACAATGATAAATAATCGTGAGTTTTTTAGGGTAGAATTATCGGTATATTAGTCGTAACGCAGCAGAATGCAATCATAAGCGAGTGATTGCACAATACATGGCATCCAGAATTGTTAACTAATAATTTAATGAGAGAAGTCCCTGTCGGGCAAAACGAGAGGAGCCACAAGCGTCCACACATAAAGAATAGAACAGAGCCATGACGAGACTATCTTCACCCAAACTGATGATGCGTTAGCGGACAATGTTTCCAAAGATGAGTTGGGTCTGTAAAATATCATTCATTCATAATCGGATCGGTTTACAAGCTGTCATTCACTTAATTCTCAAATTAATGGAAAGTGACTTACGTGAACCAGTTGGTCAAAGTCATCATAACATACAATGTCGCCAATCCGAACATAACATGAAAGAAACTCCATGAGTAAGCTACAGAGTCCTCTTCGTTGTCCCAAACTTTTTTATCATCTCGTTCTGTAACATTTCCCTGTTCTGGGTCTGACGGAGATACAGCAGAGGCGTTATCGGTAAGTAAAGCATTTCCCAGTGATAGTCGAGCCGATTGACTAGATGTGGATGTCCTAATACTTGAGTACAAGACACAGGCAATGAACAACACGAGACCCACAATACTCTGCAAATCCATTCCAGGAGCTCCAGGTGCGGTGCTCCCATCAAGATGAAAGTTTGGTTTGCACGCACGATCTAACGTAGAAACAGAAGATGTTAGAAGGCGAAGGCACACAATTGATAATAATTTTATAGGTTCGCATCGCATCATAGTAATCCTTACTTTCAGAATTGCTCATGGCTGACCAAGTCAAATACATTATGTAGACTGAGACTGCCGAAGCCTGGAGCAGTCCAGATGTAGGGTGGAATTCTTGTACTTGTGGCAGAATTGAGATCACACTAACGGCGATGACGATCAAAAGGTTGAAAATGATGAAGAATTTGTTCAACCCACATCCTTCAGCCTGGATGGACACGAGTTTACAATAAACAATAATAAATACAGTCATTCTAAATTAAAATAATACAAGGAAATTATATAAAGTAACCAACCGTTCCACTTCCAGTGTAGAAATGCCAAAATAATGCGACTGCCGTAATAACCAATCCATATCCAAGTGCGGTCGCCGAAAGAAGTGCACAGTACCTACAAATTATAAAACCGTTACAGTTTACAATCAAGAACCCCTAATTTCTTTCCAAGCATTTCAATTTTTCAATGATTTCGCCTTGCCATCCTCTTGATTCAGTTTCTTCATAATGCCCAATCCAACTCTCAGCCCATGAATGAGCAAAATCCACAATCAAAATGAGTTGAATCAAGATAAACGAGAATCCTCCAATCATTCCAAAGTACATCCAAGTTTGTCCAAACGTTCCTCTTGGTATGAAGAAAGCTCCAACACAAATTCCAATGACAATCATGTACTTCAGCCCCCAGAATCCATTTTGTATGCCAGCTCTCGGATCTTTCGAAGTCTTCACGCCAATCATCAGTACAGCCATTAAAGTGAAGAAGCAAGTCAACGCGAAGCAAACTCTGTACACAGCCAAGTATCCAACGACGGCAGAACAACTTATCTGACCAGGAATGTCAATCGTCGAGTTCTCATTCTTGCAGAAAGGTAGCCCAGCCATAGACGACTGAAGCCCTGGACTCAACATGATGCAGCACACGACCACACCCACCAACAAGAGCAAGGCGTACATGATCCTTGTAGATGTAGAATTCTTGCATGATGGACACGCAGTACAGCACAAACTGCAGGCAGCACTTCCACAGCAGCAAGCCAGCTGTAAAACAAGATGCAAAAAAATGTTATTTGAAATATTCACTCCACTCAACAAATTCTGATTCAAATTAGTGTATACCTGCGCAACGCTAAATACTCCAAGGACCGCACCCATCTTTATTACTTCCTCTACAAAATCTTATAATCAATTTTTTAGGCCTGAAATCAAAAATCAAAATTCCACCCAAAGGATCCATTAATAACAGTCACCAGAGAAATGGAACTATTCGTCAGTCAAAATATTATTGATTTGTCTAATCGTCAAGCTTATTACTAGTTTACTACTCCACCTAATCTTCTAGCGACAGGAATAAGCAATTTTCGAAACTTAAAAGTAAGAATGACTGCTTTCAAGCCTAAGATGAAAACGAATGATCCGTTGTACTATTTAAACTGTGCCAATATTAAATTGTTTACATTGAAAGGCTTCAAAAAACAAAAAAGCTTAAACTAAACTGTCAACTCACCAATTGAGCAGTTTACGAATCCAGTAATCTTCAAAGAGTGTTTTTGTTCGCAACCTCAACGTAAACTGAATTTTAAATGTTTATTAATTAGCGAAACAGTTACCAATAACTCGCCTTTTGTTATCATTCAAGTAAACACACACAAATAGGGACTACGATGTTTTTTGTGACTCACCCAAGGAAAACAAGTGTGTGTGTGTGAGTAGCATGTGTGTTATGGGTGTGTGGTTTGTGTGGTGCAGTCGATAGAGAGCACTTGGTATTCCATATTC
>Ga0194135_10002671_pt1 | contig 10852 bp, 5 predicted proteins | sample LitLau_LLRF_2013_FD_134024 | JGI IMG/M metagenome (GOLD analysis project Ga0194135, IMG submission 134024) | Freshwater sediment microbial communities in response to fracking from North America - Little Laurel Run_MetaG_LLRF_2013 (version 2) | ecosystem: Environmental > Aquatic > Freshwater >... | reverse complement strand
TTCCATATTCCAGAGTTCCAGAGTTCCCAAATGCGCTCGATGCAGAAATCACGGGTACAGCATTCCAGTAAAGGGTCATAAGCGATACTGCGACTGGAGAGAATGTGTCTGTACCAAGTGCATCATAGTCCAAGATCGTCAACGCGTTATGGCTGTTCAGGTAATAATTTTTAGTCAGAATTCAATTCGGTCGAATGTATTGTAGTAGCATATATAAAAGAAATATTACATGAGTGCATGTCCAGAAGAGCACGAGATACAAGGGGCAAAGGTTGAATTGTTTTTCAGACTCGGGATCATGTGAGCTCTTTCTTATCTGGGGTTCCCAGAAATAAAGATACATTTAATGTTATTAGTTCCTCTGCATTATTAAGCTAAAGAGATACGAACAATAATGAGTTTCACATTACCCCAGAAAGATAATACTGATCTTTGAACATTTCTTAATGCTACTTCAATGAAAGTAATTTAACAAGCAAGCATAGCTTGTTTCAAATAGAGAGAATAAATCGGGCCTATTAGGCCCAATTTTGCTCTTTTTAATTGAGGAAAATGGCCCAGAATCGGGATTTTTTTGTTCAGGTTGCAGTACGAAGAGCACAAGCTCAGGACGAAGCGAGGGCTGCTGCTCTTGCGAGACTCGCAAAGGATAAAACTCACAGCACGTCAAATTGTCCCGACTTTGTACACTCGCCTAAGAACTCCGAACTGGGTGAAAGGATGGACGAAGAAGAGCCAGAGCATAATAATAAGATGACTGTTAAAATCTCCCCATCGACATCTCCAGAGATCACCAGCAACGGGTCGTACGGGTCAGCGGGTCGAGTATCCTTCTCGAAAAGAGCTGCCGGGAGTGATCATGAAAATACCGATGACGCTCATACTGATCGAAGTGACGCTGCGTCACCTTCACCAAAGAATCGTCCTACATCCAAGTCTCCCAAGAGTGAAAGGGATGAAAGTGTGAACAATAGCAGCAGTAGACCTCATGACATGACTGTCCAGCGCTATCATGCGATTCAACCATTGAAGAGTAACAATAGTTCTGTAGCCCAAACAGGATCGTTTCATAGGCTTGGAGGCTCATCTAAAGTCTCGACAGGTATCCCACAACCTCCGATCTCCAATGTGTTATCTCCCACTCGATCCGAGGAGGCTGGCCCAGGTGCTTTCCCACAGGTATGATGCTCCAATAAGAATAATACCTAACAATAATATCAGCGTTATGAGTTCCTTCTCGTAACACTCCATGTAACAAATGTAACATTGTAAGAACTCATTTTTTGTTTAATATTTTGTGTGCAGATTTCTGGGGGACTTGGAGCGTTGAAAATGTATCAGAATTTCCGTGAGTTATTAAATGATTTTTTGTGCTTGCTTTTTTATAATTTTAATAATAATGGTAGTGTGTGCTTTTTACTCCTTGCGAGCTTTCTTAATTTTCTACGTGAGTAGGGGAATTGATGAGAACATCCAACAATTCTCGAATGAGAAATAAAATTACACATTACATTTCTACATTACTGTTACATTCAAAATTGAGGATTTACGAATTATAAATTCTTGCGATCATACGAAAACTGTTTTAGGAGGAGCGATATTATTATTATGACATAAGAAGGGGAGGATGATGCGAGATAATGTGGTTTTGTGAAGTAGTTGACACATACAAAGCAGAATGATATTGTTTTATCTCTTTTTTAAAAATGTCAACTGGGTTTCATTTGGAAACACAAGGAACATGCAACGTGCAATAAAATATTTTAATAATAAAGCAGAAAGGACACCCAGGTGGGATTGGAAATAAGGTTGTAATAAAAATCCCTCTGTCATAAAGGCAAATCCAATTGAATCCTTTGCGAAACTTAATACTAATACTCTTGTGTTGAAGAAAAAGTTAGTGCATTGTGTTTGTGTCTAGGTAAATTATATTACGCTGTTCATTTAACATGCAATTAAATTAGGGATACATGAATGTGCAAATGTATTTTGCATAATTGTGAGGTACTCTGACACTGCACAGTTCGCATAAAATGGGACTGCAGTTGCAAATTAAAATGGAAATCACAGGATAAATCTGACAATTACAATTTATGGTTCATTTATAGTTTGTGTTGTACAGTTGGCGTTGTTTTAAATGCTTCGAATAACTTAAAACTTAATGGCACTCTCGAGGAGATCTAACACACACTTCCATGTGTGTGTATGTACATTTGATGGCACAGTGTAGAAATGCCTCCATGTAATATTATATATATTATATAAAATTTATGAGTGTATAGCGAGGGAGTGTGTTGTTCAAATCTTTAAATCGTGTTGAAGTGTTTCTGTTGCAAGATGAATATTATGTGTTCAACTATTGCCTACTTTTCTTCACACCTTCATGAGAAGGGAGGGGGAAACAATGCTATTGGCTGTGTTAAAAAATAACAAGATTGAAACACATTTGGCTTAACTTTTATTGCTTTTCTGGTAGTTCATTCAAGCCAAGATTTGATGATCATGAAATCTGCATACATGAATGGTTAATGTAGGCTGACAGAGTGTTCACCTCAAAAAAGATGAAGCTCTCTCGTAGTTTATTAGCAATATGAGTGTAGGTGAAGTAGTTTTGCATTTTCAAGTCATGGCTAGAAAAGTACAAGCAAATAAAATTCTCAACCTCGTGTTACATTTAAAATTTAGAATGAGGTCATTAAAAATAAGCCTTTTATTTTAAAACAAACTGTAAAATTAAGAAAGTTCTACATTCACGTTGGAAGGGATGATGATGGATTTGGAAAGAGAAAAGCCATTGGGGGATTATGAGAGTATTCATATGGTAAACTTACTATAAATGATTCCACAGTTCAGACACAAACTATAATGACTTTCATGCCACTTTCTTCCTACTCGTAAATGATTCGTCGATAAAACAAACTCATCGTTAGCTTTTCAACTCCCTCAGGTTTATGTCATTACTTTTAATAATTGAATTCAGTCCTACTCACGCAAAAGTGAATGTGAGCCTTACAAGGAACTTTCCCTTCACTTATGGAAATGCGATTGATGATGATTCCATGTCATGTTGTGTCTAAAAAACGATTATGTAGAAAAGGTCAGGTGAATCATTGTGTAATAGAGATGATTGAGTTTTAGCCCTAATCTATTTTATAGCTCCCTATAGTCCCTAAGCCAATCCGAGTGATTGCTAGTGAGTTTTACGAGTGACCAATCGGAGTGAATATATATTTTGTTCCATCCACACAGAATAGACGCAATTACGTTGAATACAATGATACTCAATAATCATTTGTAATGAGCAGCGATGAGATACCTTGTAAAGAAGAAAAGAATCCTTGAGGGTAAAAACTACACCTAATAAAACTGCAGCCATGTTTCATTTCATGGCTGTTTCAACTTGGATTATTGTGAGTGTGTGTGAAGAATAGCAAAGTTGAGAAACAAAAGGTACTCATCATCATTCATCATCATCATCAACTGTGTACAATGATGGACGAAGCTTTTTGTCTGATAGTTTTTATTTTTATTTGAATGATGACTAGAGGAAATTCGTACAGCAGAGACTTAAGAGACTCATGAGGAAAATCAAATTTTATAGTTTTGTAAATGAACTTTACGAGCGAAAGAATTATTATACTTTAGCTTTTTAGAGTACCAAATTGTATTGTTGTAATAAACGAAGGTATCACTTAGACTAATCTTCAATTTTTAATAGTTTCATACACACAGTGCATGCTTTATATTCAAATATGTATATATATGCGTCTAGAGTATCTTTATATACTTGTGTTTTAAGTTGGAATATAAAATGACCGAATGAGATGTTGTGTGAGATTGGAAAGAAATGATGAGAAATGGTATTACACATGAGGAAAATGGAAATAATGTGTATGGATTGTAAATATGTGTATGGTGTGCCCTATTGTACCCTGTTCTCTGTACTAAAGACGACAAGGGAGAAGAGGTACGATCACCATTAAACTGAACAATCCTCCATAAAACAGTTTTTACATCGCCAAGTTTGTATTTTTTCGATTGCGTGACTTCTTTACTACTTTGTCAAGGCGCAATTTAAATAGAGATGCATAAGACGTACACGTATGAATGTATATTGAATGCGAGCTGTGCTTGAGTTGAATTGCTTTTAATGTTCTTTTTGGTTTTGGTTTAGTGCTATTATCTCAACACAATCTAATGTAATGGGGAATAGCGTTTTGAAGTTAGAACAAGATTTAATTGGTGTACATTTTGAATTCTTCAAGTTTTATAGGCTGACATGAGAGAATTGATTAAATCTTAATTAGGAGATATTCTCATGTAAGACAAGTGTATTGTGTTTAAAAGGAGAAAGTACTAGGGCTTTCTTATTTATGTTGAATGGAGTTTTTGATTGTGGTTTACCTTGTTCATTGTAGAATTTCCTTATGAGAAAAAGGGCAGCTTGTTAAAGTGTCAAGATCGAACTTAATCACGTTCCCACGTTTAGTTTGATGGCTGAGAAAGAATCTTATGTAATATAAATATGCAAGTTGAGAATGATAGAAAACTCTTAAGCAAGTGGTTGATTTTTTGGGGTAAAAAGTGAAAGAATGTCTGGAGGAGATAGCAGGAAAAGCTGCCGTAGGATAACTGCATCGAATTTCAGAAAAACGGTGGTATTTTATAGATTTCGAAAAACCTGAATTAGAGGCCACCAATTGCATGGAATTTGTGAGGACTCATCTCGAAGTGGGATGGAAGTGGTTGGAGTCTAATGCTTCGAAAAGTGTGTATGTGTAGCATTCACGTGCACACTTACGGAGAGATGCAAAAGTTGCTGTATGAATACGAACATCAAACCAATCAGATATAGACATGTGAGTATAATGTATGTGTGACACATAATTCTCATCTCTACACTTAAGTACGCACACAAGCACGATCACTTCAATCTACAAAGTTATCCGATACTTTGTTCACTTTGGAACTTAGTCTACTGCCTCCTGACTCAGTCAAGTCATATCTAGTTCTAAACTCCATGGGATATGTATGTCATTAAGAACAATAGCCTTTAACATCAAAAAGTCATGCACGCAAAATAGTTCCAACAAGGAATCTAAAGTAATTGAAGGCAGTAAAATATTATCTGATACAGAATAGGAAGCTGTCGAAATTAAAATAAACATTAAACATTGACTTTGTCTCAAGACGAGTTTAGAATTGGGAATTCATGCATGCCACATGTAAATGATATCATGAGAAATGTAATGTGTCTGGCAGACACTGCAAATGAGCAGTTGACTCATAATACGAAGTTTAATTGTGGCTCCAACCTACGATAACCTAAGGTTTTGAAGCGTTTTGTACACTTAGTGCATTTTTTAAACAATTCTTCTGAAATAAGAGATGTTAATTGGCTTGTGTTGCACTCGTACTGACTTGTATTGTGATAGAAATGATATTGTTGTGACTGTGACTCGAAAATGTACCATAAGAAAGTTGCTCATAGGTTTATGACTTATGACTTTGTGATGCATTGAAACATATATATATCTATGATTGAAACAGTTGCAGAAGTCAAAAAACACATTATATTGACGATGATTATTTATCTCGACGGGTTATGATGAATTTACATAATACACAGGAATGATATACATTTGCAAACTCAATATGTTTACTGTTATACTTATTTTGAGAGCGAAACATTGTAATACAATGCGGGTTTTTGTTTAAACTTTTGCAGTCTAGTCGCTAGTTGAAAGATGCGATAAAGTTGAAACTGTTGAAAGTAAAGTCTGGAACACTCTGGAATAGAGTTGTCTGGTAAAGATAAGCAAGAAATGAAGTGTCATTATTAAATACATATATATGACTCAGGATATTCGTGCAGTCATAGTAAGCATACTTATGGTTGCTTTTTTATCTGTATTTACAAAGGTCTAAAATTGCAATAATACTAATAAAGCTGGAGAAAAAGAGTGTGATTATGATAAGCTTCGTCTGGACTCGCCCAAGTCGTAGTATTAGTGTCATCAAAAGTGTACGACTTTGTAAAAGAAGGTTAGACATTTGAGATGATTTTATCCTATCGCTTAGTCTGGGTTGTTTCCAAGTAGTTCATAATATAGTTGATCGTAGTGTATGGTTAGTTATGATTTATGATAAATGGGGGGTTAATAGTTTAATGTTTAAGTTATGAAATGAAATCGAATATTACAGAAAGTGAGTTGTAATCGGTTTTAAAAGAGATTATAGGTTAGCGGAATCAATTGGATAGTCTGGAAATACAAAAGGGAAATGAACTTATGTCTGGATTTTTATTCGAGTATGTCTAAGTTTAATTTGAATTATTAGTCTTTAGTAAACATTAAGATAAGCTGGTCAGACGGAAAAAATGCAGATTTATTTCACCTCGATACCTTGTTGCTTGTTGCATATTGATCTCTCCGGTTTGTGATAAGCAAAAGTGACATTTTGATCTCCAGAACTCCTCGAAAAGTTGAAAACCAGACAGTTGTTATCATATGATCTTGTGTTAAATACCCTTAGATGACATTTGCAACGACTGTGTCACATTTATTTATGTCTCGCAGAACTATCATGTGGTATTTTCCATTGCAACTTTGTTGTTTGAATTTGAAACAGGCTGAATAAGACTGATGGATGTCTGTCTGGAAAATTATCTTTAACTGGTTTCGTGTAATTAACTATTTTATCATCAGGACTGGTCATTAGATTTTACTATACAAGTCAATCAGGCGATTTATATTAAATCCTGTGATGAAATCATGTCTAGAAAAAGTGGAAGGAGTTTACTTCCAAAGTACATATACTTTGCTATCTCGAGACTGCATGGCTTACTGCTTAATTACATTAATTCCAGTAGGTTTAAGCCATTTAAGCTAGCTATGTTTTCAGATGCAATTTTTTCTCAAAAGCTTTGTATTTTCATGCCTGATTTTACTTCAGGAATGAGTTTTTGTAGAGGTAACTTAGCATACAATGAGGCATGATTTTTATTTACAGCTTTTAATGGAGCTGAAACAGTTATTGACGGGATGAAAGAGTCTGTCAAAGCTCTCATGGACATGTTTCGACTCCCAATCGAAACTGACTTTGTAATTTACAGGATACTTAAAGATTACAGAGGTGACTTTAAGTTGGCTTCTTCGAGATTATTAGAAGGTACTGCGACTTATTAATGAATACTGATAAGTTATTATTACCAAATATAATGAAATTTAAGCGCTGAAACGGTGAATATTGAGACAAATCTTCTGCATTTTCCAGCTCAAACAGAACTAAGATCTTGGGAACTGGTCCGTGAAGCAGCTAGGGTTGCAAATCCATACTACGCCTACCCTTACTACTACCCCCTTGGAACTCATGCTGAAATCTACAATGCATTTAGTTCGAATGGTTCCTCTAATCGAGAGATTCCTCCGGTAAATAAATTACATTATCATTGCATCGGTATCATATTGTACAATCATTCATGATTAACTACCGAAGGATATGTTAATTCGATGCCTTACCTCAAACAAATTCTTTACCTTTCAGGATCTAGTAAATCGAGGAGCAAGAAATTCTTTGTAAATTGAGAGACGAAATAACAATGTCGAAAAACATTTGAAGTATATGGTTTGTTTTCATTGATGATAAAGGACTGCGGTTAAGACTGAATGTGAAAGAGAGAAGGGCCAAGAGAGGAGGTAGGTGCAAAGGAGACTGCACCACCACAGGAGACTGCATGGACTGTCAAAAACATTTTTAGATGAAAACGATGCACACTGCCTACATTTAGAATGTTAATAAGCATAATGAAATACTAAAATATAACCAAAAAACAGGAGCAGTGGTTAATAAGTAAGTGTTCTGTATTTGTTATAATATCGAAACGAAACGAAACAACAAGAAAACTAAGGGGTGAAAGTGAAGTCTCGCATTGCCCCAAAGGAAGATGCTGAATTATATAATAACTTGTGATCAAGTCATGGTAAGGCAAAGACGATGATAATGATGTTGAACAAGAACGTAAGAATCTCAATTACTTAAACTACTGTAACAGACTTTATTGAGTGATACATGTCTCATAAATACAACACTTTAAAACGAATCATAATGCATAGTAAAATCTTGTAGGGAAGGAAATAGTTTTGCTTAGACGGGTTTTCAAGCACTTGTTCAGTGCTGTACAGCAGTAAGTTAAGTAAAATCTTCCTGTCATTATTACGTTAGGTAGTTTTAGTTGCAGAAACTCAACTTGTTCAAAAGTAACAAAGCACAGAGGTCCCGAAACATTGTAGATGAAGGGGGTAAATGTTTGTTCGTGTATTTTATCTACTTCTATCTATATGGCAGGAGTAATTATTACTACTTACAACTTTTACTGGTGTAGCTATCGTATTATAGTTAGTGTGTAGAAAATGTAGTGTATGTTGCTGTCACTAACATAGTTAAGCATAATGGTATAAGATTTCAATGATTTTAGTTTTCCGACGACGATGCGAGAGAATGAATGTTCGGTTGTGTAATTTAAAAGGGAATTGATGTTGTAACAAATTATGTAAGTACAAGATGTTGAATAAAGTTGTAAATGTTTACAATGCTGATTCTTTTGTCGCGTGTCTTTTCACGGGCCATTCATCCTTTAGAATTGGAAACTGGTTTACATTTTACAAGTCCAAACACTCAGCACGGACGGCTATTGACTAAATGTACTAAGGGCAATAAAGCAAAAAACCAGGTGACAAGTTTTTAAGTGGAATAGCAATATATATCTAGAGAGCAAAGCTTGTTTTCTTAAACAAAGTTAGTGTTGTATTACTAATTCTGCCATGAGAGAAGTAATTGAAAGTTTCTTTTAAAGTCACGAACAACTGTGTTGCGGGAAGTGAAACGTTATTTGCTAGGCGTCTCAAGGGTGCTTGCAAGTATTGGAATAACATGATGCAAGAGAGCCTGCCTTAAGAAATAATTGTGTACATTGCAAAAAACGAAATAGAGGAAGCAATTGAACGTACAAATGTTGAAAGGGAATATTGCTCAGTGAAGGCTAACTGACGAAGACATGACTGACATTTCCAGTGAGAATGTGGCAGTTTGTAGGGATCCCCAGTTAAAACAAAAACTCCATTAACTCTGCACGTAGAGACATAAAGACACCTTTGGAGAATAGAGGACACGGAATAAGAGCTGGATGGATGAATTGGGAAGATGGATTTAGTTTTATTGTTTATTTTATAGTTTTCCCGAGTTAAACTAACAAAATAGAAGAGTCTTTGGTGAAGGATATTGTGTGTAGAGTGTAGACATATATAGGAAAAGTAGGGAAGGTCTGTAGTTACAAAAGCATTAATATAACTTTGGCAAAGTTGCCTGGTCATAAGCAAACGTTGAGCGTTTGACGTAAACTGCATTCCTCTTATCGCTGTGCTGCTCTCCCCCCTCTCATGGCTACTAAACATTGGAAATTAATACAAAAACAGAGAAATGCTGGAGACAGGGTAGCCATTAAGGTTTCAATTTCATTTTATGTTTCATCATGAGAACAGTTTGGCAAAAGGAAATCGCGAATACAGATAGATTTTATGGGTTTCAGTTTGAGACAGGTACTGTGTAGTTTTGTTGTATTTGTAAGTGTATAATATACTTCTGCTATTCTTCCCCTAGTTCTCTATTGCTACGTTTTGTACTTAAAGTACCAACCAAACTTGTAATTAGCCGAAGAACATAAAATTTTTAAAACTTTTTCTCGTCCTTCCAACTAACTTCGTGTGGTTCTTTAGCTTCGCCATCAACTTATATTATGACCAAGGATATATACAATAGTCTCAAAAGGACTACACACTTTTAATAGTTGCAAAACTTTTTGCCAACCTTGAAGCACATGAGAGAGATGTATGTGTAGTATGTTCTTCTCCTTCTCTTGCCATTTGATGTACATTTAAGTAGAGTTCCTTCTTAGCAAGTTTGAGCAGTACAGACGAAGTTATGGGTGATGAATAGCATTTGACTAGAAAAGAAAAAGGTATATAGCATGTAGTAGCCTTCGTTAATAGGAGATGCTCATTATCCTCGTGTAATTAGCGTGGAAGACGTGTATCATCATCAGTAGTAGTTGGTGGAAAGTGGAAACATACTTTGCGAATTCTGAAGTCATTGAAGATACTCTTTAAAAAGGAAAGCTTAGAAGTGAATTTGAAACACCACAGGAGAGGAATGTTTGTCGGCTTGAAGGATGGAACCAATTTTATTACCTTTTTCTTAATGATTTACAGCTCTTGGAAAAATAGCAACTCAGTTGTGCCCTTCTCAGCAGTGAATACCACACAGGAATTATTATTAGGGGACTAATGAAGGACTAAGTACATTAAAGTTGTGTTCATAAGTTGCTGTTTTCAAATGTCACGAGTTGTTTGCAGGGAATTGTTAAACGCAAATTGGTGACTGGGTTACCTCTGCAGATATATTACTTAAGGATACACATTCATAAGTTACAGTCCACACCTCCTCTTGATAAGTCTCGTAGCGTGCAGATACCTTTATAATCCGTACTAATTCATACGTGACATTACACGGGTGTGGTGCTGATGTCTCACTAGTTTTCACAAAATTCGAGCAAAACGATACGAAAAAAGTTCAGAAGAAGAGCTGACCAATCCTTAATTTTTTAAGCATCCTACCGCATTTAAATTCAATTTTTATATTTAGGTTAATTGGACCAAGGAGGCTGACCAATGAGAAATGTTAATTCCGAAATTAGTGCAAGAAACGAAATGTTAACGATGAATATTCAAAGATGAAAAGTGTGCTCTGTTGTTGCAACACGATGAATTTAGTTTTGGCTGAAGCAGATATAGATAGG